>OLMA01000153.1_pt1 | contig 41703 bp, 49 predicted proteins | sample 1604671 | NCBI WGS metagenome assembly OLMA01 (sample SAMEA104055725, study PRJEB20765) | soil metagenome | biome: Arctic tundra; feature: Polygonal ground; material: soil | place: USA | collected 2011-09 | depth 0-0.5 m | reverse complement strand
ACATTAGCGGGTTCTACCACTGCAGGTTCCAATGATGGAACAGGAACAGCAGCGAGTTTCAATCAACCAAATGGAATAGCATTGGACGGCGGCGGAAATCTATACATTGCTGATTATTTCAACAACGAAATACGAAAGGTTGTTATTTCTACAGGAATGGTTACAACCATAGCAGGTTCTACAACGCCAGGATCTAATGATGGAATAGGTACAGGAGCAAGTTTTCATGCACCAGGTGGAGTTACTATTGATAAAAGCGGCGATTTATACGTGGCTGATAATAATAACAACGAAATACGGAAGATTGTTATTTCCAGTGGTACTGTTACAACCTTAGCCGGTTCAACAACAGCAGGCTCTAATGATGGAACAGGCACTGTTGCAGGTTTCAAAAACCCGTATGGAATAACAATTGATGGTAGTGGCAACTTGTATGTAGCTGACCAAGGGAACAATGAAATAAGAATGATTGCTTTAAGTGTATGTACTCCTAATATTACAAATGGACTTGTTTCAGAGTATAATTTCACCGGCAATATAAATGATGTTAGCGGCAATCTGAATAATGGCACAAATTACGGTTGTACTTTGGTTCCTGACCGCTTTGCTAATGCTAATAATGCTTACAGTTTTGACGGGACAGATGATTCTATTGTTGTTCCAAATAGTTCAAGTTTGCAATTCCCTACCGGTAACCAAAGCATTTCATTTTGGATGAGGCTATCTTCTCTCCCTAACCCGGTTAATAATAATGAAGCAATTATTAATAAAGTAAACCAGAACCTTGGTATAGACCCTACAGGTGCTTCTGCCCAGGGCTTCTATGTTTGTTTTGGACAAGGTGGCAGTGGTACTATCGATTATTCAATACAAGGGAACGGCGGAGGTGTCGGAGTCGCCATAAGTTCGACACTATTAACACCGAATAAATGGGAAAATATTGTTTTTACATGTGACACCGTTAAAGACTCAGTTTATAGCTATTTGAATGGAGTCCTTGTTCAGCAATCTGCTATTCCAGCAGGCACTTTTCTAGCTAAAAATACCGCTCCATTATTGATCGGTTATAGCACCGAAACCAGCAATAGTATTCCCCAGTATTTGTTTGCTGGCATTATGGATGACATACGTATTTATGACGTGGTTCTGTCTGCTTGTGATGTGGATAGTATATATAACATGCCAAATCCTTCATTAACTTCCATAAATTCGATTGTGGGGGAAAATGAGAGTATATCGGTTTATCCCAACCCTACAACATACATGGTAAATATTCAAGGCAATGGGAACAAGTTCAGCGAATTAATAATTACCGAATTGTCTGGGAGAGTTGTTTATGACAGGCCTTATTCAAATAAGATAAATATTACAGATTTAGCTTCAGGATGTTACCTTTTAACAGCAAAGGATTTTCAAGGCAATGTTTACCACCAAAAAATCGTAAAAGAATAGCAACAGAATAATTGCAATCTTATGAATACTTTGAATAAACTCTTCATTTGTAGTTGCCTTGCTGTCCTGGCAATTGTTTGTTTAAATAGCTGCACAAAATCAAACCCTTCTCCATCTTCGAGTAGCTCCTCAGCAGTTATCACAGGTGGGACATGGACCTTCACTGCTGGCTATGAGTCATCCAATATAAGCACACAAGGAAGTAGCTTTCCGATTACAAGTACAAGCACATTGACATTCAACACCAATGGAACATACTCTTCAGTTGCTCAGGATTTTACCCAAATCGGAATGCCAGGTTCAGGTATAAACGATGCAGGTACGTATTCGCGACCTGATAGCCTGAATGTTACTTCAAGTGGGTCTGGACATTATTATCATGCAAAAATCCTAAAACTCGATGCGAACGACCTTTGGCTCAGGTATCAAGTGTACTGGGGTGATTACTATGAGTTACATTTTACCCGCTAAAGATTAGATTAGAGTTTTAGGTGATACAGATTTCTGATTTTAGAGAAACCTGTAATTCTAACTTTTCTACCTAGGAAAGTCTCCATAGGTTACTTCCATTTAAAAAATATATTGGACTTTCTGAGTTTGTGGATATTATAACCTAATTCGGTTGCATTTTATTAAGAATATCAATACATTTGATATAGATAATAATTATACTGCAAAAAAATATCTTGATAAGCTATCTTTAATAAAATTAACAGACCTCAACCTTAAATTTTAATAAATGAGATTAACTATACTTTCAAAAATGTGGGAAAGAGTGCAGTCAGCCAAGGAGGATTCTGACACTTCACTATTTTATTCCTTGTGTTATGCCGGTGAGCTTCTTACTAAATTAGTTACTGCGGGTTTGATTGCATGTGTTGAAAATGATAACGAAAATCATCGATACTCTCAAATATATAATCTTGTTCGAGCAGATGGTGTAGGTGATTGGTCAAAATCAATAGATGAGATTATTGGCGGACCAACTTCTCATCATTTAACGATGGAAGCTCAGCCTCTTCAAAGGGAATTAACGCAGAAATTCAAGTCTGATTCTTGGCAACACAAATGTGTGTCATTATTATATGAGTCTCTTGTATTAATTGGGGATAGAGATATTGAAAATGTCCCGGTAAATATTCAAGGCAAAGTTTGGTTTTCTCTGTTTGTTAGACTTAGAAACCAAACTAAGGGACATGGAGCTCCTTCATCAGAAATATGTAGTAAGGTAAGCGTGAGACTTGAAGAATCTATACGATTATTCTTCGAGAAGTCCTCATTGTTTGATTTTGAATGGGCATATCTCCATCAAAACCTTTCAGGAAAATATAAAGTTAGTGGAGTGTCAAAAAGTTATGAGAGTTTTACTTATCTCAAGTCAACAAATAATGAAAAATTTCAAGATGGACTGTATATTTTCTTGGGAAAACCATTAAAAATTGAATTGATAGAATCTGATTCTGATATTTCAGACTTTTATTTCCCCAATGGTGGATTTAACAGCAAAAGATATGAAGTATTGTCATACATAACCGGTAATAAAGATAGTAAGGATAGTTCAATTTATTTATCCCCTCCAGGAGAACTACCTTCTAGTGAAACAGAGGGATTTAAGAAAATACGAGTAATAAATGAGTGTTTTACAAATATACCTGATGTTCAATCTGTGTATATTAATAGAATTGTTCTAGAGAAGGAATTAGAAAAGTATCTTATAGATGATAGACATGCAATAATCACTCTGGTCGGGAAAGGTGGTATCGGCAAAACGTCACTTGCTTTATCAGTTTTGCGGACAATAAGTAGAACCGAAAGATTTTCTTTGATATTATGGTTTAGTGCAAGGGACATCGATTTATTAGAGCATGGCCCTAAAAGAGTTAAGCCTGCAATTATTGATGAATATGATATTGCAAACCAATTTTCTGCTCTTATAGAACCTCCTAGTTTTAATGAAAAGGATTTTAAGCCTAAGCAATATATGGAAAAGGAGCTAAATAAAAGCTCTAATGGTTCTATACTTGTTGTTTTAGATAATTTTGAAACTGTTAACAATCCTGCTGAACTTTTTAACTGGCTTGATACCTATATTAGGATGCCCAACAAGATTTTAATAACATCTAGAATAAGGGACTTTAAAGGTGACTATCCTATAGATGTTCCAGGCTTGACAGAAGAAGAGTTTAATCTTTTAGTTGATTCAGTTGCAAATACCTTAAATATTAAACATCTTCTTACAAAGGAATATTTAAATAATTTATACTCTGAATCAGACGGACATCCATATGTTATTAAAATTCTATTAGGAGAATTGGCTAATCAAGGTAAAGTTGGCAAAATTGAAAGAATTGTTGCCCGAAAAGATGAGTTGTTGACCGCCTTGTTTGAAAGAACATTCACTTCTCTTTCTTTGGCAGCAAAAAGAGTTCTATTAACTCTTTCCAATTGGCGATCAACTATACCATATATTGCACTTGAGAGTATATTATTAAGTGACCAAAATGAATCAATGAATGTCGAGAGCGCGATTGAAGAGTTACACAGATATTCATTTGTGGAAATGATTAAATCAAAAAAAGATGGATCCATCTTTTTATACCTTCCATTGTCAGCCTTTCTTTTTGGTAAGAAAAAACTTACTGTAAGCCCTCTTTTGGCAACTGTTCAGAACGACACTTTACTGTTAAGGCAATTTGGTGTCGGACAGATTGTGCATATTAATGATGGCTTAGAGCCTAGATTAAATAATTTTTTTCAAGAATTGGCTCGACAATTAAATAGTAATAACAAATATCAAATATTAAATAAATACAGACCAATTTTAAATTTTATTTGCGGAAAATATAATCCAGCTTGGATGACCTTGGCAATTCTCTATGAAGAAAATCAAAGATATCCAGATGCAATACTTGCCTTACAAAATTATTTGGAATCACCAGATATAGAAGAAAGTAAAAAGATTAGGGCCTGGAAAAAAATGGCGGCTTTAAATAAGCAATTAAATAACCATCATACGGAGGCTCATGCTCTTATACAAATGTGTCAAATTAATTCAACTTCATTTGCTTCAGTTAGTACAACTGCAAGTCGAATTATTGCATTATCCTCTGAAAAGAAACTTGATGATAATGAACAGATGAAAAGATATATCCTTTCTAACGCAATAAAATTATTGAAAGATAGGCTGGATGACAATGAAGGTTCTCATGATGATTATACACAATTAGCATGGTTATACATTCATAACCGTGAAATTAAAAGAGCCAGAATTGTTGCAAAGAATGTGCTTAAGCAAAACCCTTTACACGGACATAGTTTAAATATTTTGAATAAAATCCACGAATAATAACATGAAATCCGTAACAAATAATGGAAAAATTTATAGCACACAGACTATCTGAAGGGAATAAGATTTTTCCAACAGAAGTACATGTTGAAGATACTGGTCTAACTATTAAAATACCAGGTCTGTTTGGCGGCAAAAGCCAGTTCTTTGACTATAAACAAATATCGTCCGTATCAATGGATACGCCCATGATTGGTTATTCTACCATTACATTCTATGCTGCAGATACGAAAGTTGCTGCACATGGCTTTAAAAGGGATGAGGTAAATAAAATAAAACAGGCTATCGACATTGGGAAAGCATATATTCCAATTACTAAGGTTGAACATGCTCATTCACATTCCTACGAGCCACCTAAAGCAGTTCAACCGGTGAGTATTGCAGATGAATTGATTAAACTTAAGCAGTTATTGGACGCCGGTGTTTTAACAAAAGAGGAATTCGATGAGCAGAAAAGCAAATTAATGAGGTAATTTTTATTATAAGTAGAAAATGATCGATGATTTATTAAAGCATGTTTTACCATACCTTCATAAAATAGGAGTGGTTTTATTTACATCCTGTATTACAGCAGGCTTAACAGGATTAGCTACTTATATGTACTCTCTTCGCATTAATAGAAATAATTCTATCCTAAGCGCAGAAAGCCAGATATTTTGTTTATGTGATAAATTAATAAGACATGCAATTGAGGCTGAAAGATATCAATTTGCATTTAGATTCTTTGAAAATGCTTGGCTCTTGCATGAGCATACGCAAGCAGATTTATTAAAACAAGTGTTAGCGATGGGTGGTGATCCGACTAAAAAACATCCAGGCATTGATATGTCTCTAGACATTGAAAACCATAAAACTTCATTTAGAGAATTTCGTAAGCTGTCTCTCAAATCTGCAAATGAATATTTTCTTTTGAAGTCAGAACTTCAAAAATACATATATGAATTAAGAAGATATAAAAAGACTCGAGCAAATGAAATTAATGTTCATTTTAATTTAGCTAATGGAATTAAAATCCGTGCCTTTGATAAAGAGTTTATAAGTTGTAAGACAATGGCAGAATCTATAGTAGTATTTAAAGCATTAGAAGAATTAGATCAATATAGCATAACAAAAGGCATAGGATTACACCTAACTGCAATAATGGATATTATTGACACTGAAAGATTATCAGTTAATGTTGGATATACATTTAAGTAATGGCTACCAAGAACTTATAAGAAAGGTTCCTGCACTATATCCATAGGACAAAAGTATGATATGATGGAAGAATGGTATGGAGCAGAATTCAAGAAACTATTATTTGATTGAACGTAAGCATAACGACATGTTTCAGCATTATATTAAACAAAATAAATTGGAATGGCCATTTGTAAACTCTGCTTACATGACAAGACGCTAATTAAGAAGTCACATATAATTCCGAACTTCATGTATCAGGGTATGTTTGATGAGAACCATTCCATTAACTTAGTTGTGCCCGAACAATTAGTACAGGGCAAAGGTTATATCAGAAATCCTTCTAATGGCGAATATGAAGGTGGATTGCTTTGTTCGGATTGCGACGGTAAACTGATTGGTGGATATGAAGATTATGCAAGAAAAACTCTTTACGGAGGTCATCCTCCGGCGGAAAGACCAGTTGTACTTTATTATCTTGGGACAGATGGGATAAACTTCAGCCATTGTTCAAATATTAATTATCAAAAATTCAAAATCTTCCTGTTATCAATTCTTTGGAGGGCAAGTATTTCCTCAAGACCTTTATTTAACGAAGTTCAATTGGGATATCATGAAGAGACAATTCGAAAAATGATTTATGAAGGAACTCCAGCGGATGTAGGCGATTATCCTGTTTCGATGGTTAGCTTTATAATGGATAAAAATATGCCAATGGATATAATTGCCCATCCACGCAAGATTATTACAAAGGAAGGGTTCACAACATTCATTTTTATAATCAATGGCACTATTTACCAATTCTATATTACTTCACCTAACCAAAAAGCTCCAACCAAAATTATTGCAAACACCATATCTGCTTCAAATGAAATGAATATTGTGCATTTCCCCGAAGGAACAGCAATGGATTATATAATGGATTATTATGGCTTACGTAAGTAAGAATATTCATTTTTTCTCCTCAAACTTCACACAATCCGGACATTTTAGATCCTTATGATTGTAATAATAGCATGTATAACCGGCAACGCTAGCCTGCGTTTTCCTCTGGTATGCCTGATTGATTTCTTTGGCAGCTGCCTTACTTTCTCTCTTTAGTTTGCAGTGATAATTAATTTCATTGGAATTACCGTTGGGCTTTACAACTTTGGTGTTGATTAGTACAAGATGGAGGCAATTGCAAGGCATTAGTGTTCGGAGATTTTATTGAGTCGGCAAAGATATTGATTATTGATTTTCTTGCTTAATTATCCAATTCCACACACCTTACTGAGCTTTTTAAAACGCCATCATAATATAATTCAAGAAATAAGCCACAATCGGAGTCTTTCTCGCATTCCTCTACATCATCAATAACATATTTCCATTTGCCACTTTTGAAAGTCCATGTACTTCCGCCAATTTCTCCATCTGCCTCCCAATCTCCGTCATATAATATTAAATCCGGTTCATCCGATACCTTTTTACCGCTACGCCATGAAACATACCGATACCCCTTTTTTGTATAATCAACACGGATTAGATAGTTATTCGTTTTGCAAACCACATCATTTCTCTCCCAATCTTTTATATCAGGATAAATTTCATTGCGAATTTTATTGGTCATTTCCTCTTGTAATTTTAATTCCTTCTTGGACCTTATTCCAATCCATGATATTGTACCATCCTCCTTCATCCAGAAGTCACCATCAAAACGGCTACCGTCAGGGTTTTCATAATCTGAAACTAATCCATAACCTCCATTATGTTCCATTATATCGGAGTCCTTGAAATAGGATAATTCACGTTTGAATGTTGCATCAAAAATTGTGCGGTAATAGGTGATAAATTCTTCCTTATTTTTTATAGATGACAATGGATAACCTCGTTTTAGGGGGTAAGCGATATATTGAGCAAGTTTTTCAGCACTATCATATTTTATGAGTCTCAAAACATGGTGGAATTGATCTTTTATCTCAGAATTGACCTGAGAGACACATGTGTATGCTTGGCATAGTAATAGTGCCGCTATTGAAAAGAGTATCTTCATTCAAGTGATTTTGTACTTATTTATCTTACTCTCTCAAAGGTATATTGAATTTATATACCTGTACATTGAATTGTACTTCTAAAATATGGTACTTCAAAAGGGTACATTATTTTTACATGAAAATCACACTATGTTATTTCACTTTTCCCAGGCTATTTATTAGAAAAATAGCATCATGATACCCTCAGAAATTTCGCCAATAGAAGAAGTACCATTTTTCTACCTTAAATTAATGTTGCTTCCAGAGACACTGAAAACCAGCTATGGTAAAGGGGTTGAATACCGTGCAGAAATCAGAATTCCTGACAAATACCAGTCGTCGTCAAAAATTGTCCTGTACGTTGATGCGAACCTAAACTTGGTGGGAGACTCCGTAAGATTGATAAACTCCCGTTATCCTCTAGTTTTCGATTTAATTACTCAGTATGATAAATACCATTCAAACATTGTAGAAGTATTGGATAAACTACGAAAGCTCCACGAAGTAAGGTGTGGTGCACCATCTAAACCAACTTATTTAAAATTTTAAATCTCTTTGGAACATAATTGTTCCGCCATGTAACCTCATTCTCTGAAGGGTTAGAAAGTCATAATAATTTTTCAAGGAAAGCAGCCTTATAGAAATAAATATTGTGCTATGAGTCCGGAAAAAAGCAAAGAAACTTTAGGTCTTCCCAAGATGCTAAACAATTCGTTTGCAGTATTGAATGAAGGTGGCTCGTATTTAGGATGCATGCAAATTTATCTCGCACATTTTGGAGCAATCGCTTGTGTCAAGCTGATTAGCCGCTTGCATATTGTGAATACGCGCAAGTGGATTAATGATAAATTCAAGGAAAAAATAATTACCGAATATATAAAGGAAATCTACGTCAGACCTAAACGGAAAATGGTGCTGAACGATATGTTGTTCGTGATACAAGGTAATCTACTATTGGATTTAGATTGCAACGGACAGCTATTGATCTTGTACACAAAGAAGGATGAATTAATTGCAGAGTCTATAGCTCAGGAATTAATTAAAAATTACCAGCAGAAGGTTAGAAATCGCCAGACATATGTATCCGTTATTACCAAATCTACAATCGGAGAAATGCGGCTGATTAGCCTGGATAATAAGACTCCAAAGCTATCATTGAACTTAAATTATAACGAAGATCTTTTACAATTTCATAATAACTTAATTCCCAGACTTAGGAAGAATATAAGCGGCGTGGTTATGTTATTCGGCTGTCCGGGAAGCGGAAAATCCACATACCTCAGATGGCTGATCAGTCTATTACCAAAAAAGAGAGTGATATTCCTGCCCACTAGAATGGCTCAAAACTTGGATAATCTACAATTAATGGATTTTTTGATCCAAGAGTGTGCGGGAAGTATTTTGATCGTTGAAGATTCTGATGCACTAATCGAGAGCCGCGAAAACACCGGAAACTCAAGCGTATCAATGCTTTTGAATCTGGCTGACGGCATATTGGGATCGAGCCTTGGAATTATTACGATATGTACCTTCAATACCAACATAAGCAATATAGATAAGGCTCTATTACGTCCAGGAAGGCTCATAGGTATGTATGAGTTCAAGAAGCTAAGCGTTGAACGGGCAAACAATTTGATTGAACAACTTGGCTTAAATAAATCAGTTACTGAGCCCAAAACCCTGGCGGAAATTTATAATGCTACTAGTACTGAGGTAGAAGGTAGAATTAACTTGAACCAAAAGATTGGGTTTAAAAACGGAGAATAGCTGGGGAGAGTTTGAATAATTATAAGTTTAAAAAAAACCATGAATAAATACGCAGGGTATTCTCCGCAAGCAAGACAAATACTGCAAGGTCAGGACCGGGCAACCGTAGCTATTCTCCGTTATCATATATTCAAGTTGCTCAAAGGCATAATATTTCTTACCATTGCGTATTACATCATTTTCAACGACCGAGCGACCTACTTCCAGTCAGATACCTTCAAAACAGACACAGCAAACTACCTTCTTTCTTTGAATGGTTTAGAGACTTTTATTTTTTCAATTATCTCATTTTACGTTTTTCTATCCTGGCTTTTATTCGGTTTTTCAGTAGGGTCTGCAGTGTGGGCTGCTATAATTACAATCATTGCGGAATGTTATTATTCATGGAGAATTAATGCAGAATTGGCAACGTCTTTAGGGGAAGTGGCGTATTTCATGATGGGGATATTGGGGGTATACTCGTTTATTGCCGGTGTATTTAATATCCGCACTTTCAACATCCAGGCGGAACATTATAGACCATACAGACCATTTCTATTTCAGCTAATTAATGTAATTGCTACCTCTGGAGATGAACAGGACAGCGGAAAAGATTACCCGTATACAAACATACAAAGACTTACACAGTATGTGGATGCGAAAATTGGAGCGAGAGATAATGAGGCGGGGATAAACTTTCTCCGGGACAAGAAGGATTGAGAATTTCTGATACTCCGCATATTTTCTTGATCATGGTATTGATTTTAAAAAAAGAACAAGTAAATGGAGTATATTTGTTACCTTAGATGCTAAGGTAGTTTATCCCATAGCATTCTAAGGTAATCAGCCTTCCAAATTACACCATATAACCCATAACTTTGAATTATTTGCCCTTTTTCGTTTTTTATATTCCAAGACTCATATCCTGAAAATACACCTATAAAAAAAGAACCTCTTAAATAAGCTTTTTTGTATGAATTATATTCATTTTTAGCAATATAATAAACAGGAGAACCGGACATACCGGGGAACGCAGCAGCATTAAACCACATATTCAAATCATTTGCATCGGGCTCTGAAGCTATTGTCCCAGATTCCCAAATAGGCAATCCTTTAGACGTTAATTGTAATGAAAATGGGAAACCCACAACGAAAAGTTGGTCAGATGGATAAAGTGTATCAAAATCATTGATGCTTGTATGATAATCTATTGGTTTAATATAAACTCCGATTGTATCATTTAAGGGTAATTCCACAACATCAACTTTATTCCACTTATCATTAGCGTATGTAACATTTCCCCTCCAAAGAGATTGCTTGTTTTTATACAACGGTTCACTTTTTATAACATACTTCCCTAAAATTGTCGATTTGGAAAAATAATGAATATCTATTCTATTAGGCGTATGGCTTGAATCTGGTTTATTTTCGCCGTCAATTGATTCTCCACCCGATAGCACATGAAAGTTAGTAACTAGATAATATCTTGTTTTTGATTGTATGATAAAACCAGTTGCATTGCCAAGGGAGTTAGCATTATGGTAAACTTCAATATATAAACTTTGAATAGACTCATCACTAATAGGTATTTGTGACCTTGATATATTAAATATTAAGATAAAAATAAATAGTATATTAATTTTCATGGTTTAATTTTTAGCGAATCTAACCATTTTCAAAAATCGGCGACTATGAGTTCAATAATTGCATTGCCAAAATCCGAATGTGAAGAAATAGTATAAGTTTTTTTTGTATTGAACTTTTCAATAATTATATTTTGTCCTATTTATTGAATATATCAAGTTACGAATGAAAGAAATTAAAATCATTACTGTGGGCGAAAGCTCAACTTTAACAGGTGTCGCAACCCAACCTCGTAACTTGATAGCGACACCTTTTTTTCTTTCTTTCATGAAAAGCAAATTACCTGATGAAAAACTTTACACAAACCCCAAATGAACTTTTTGACGACACGACATTAAGTTGGGAAGAGAAAGGAATGCTTCACACTTTCTTTAGGAATGCCCCAGGATGGAAAACTTATGTTTCAGAAATGACAACTAGAGTTTCCAACGGAAAATTCTCAACCAATAACATTTTTAGAAGTTTAAGCCAAAAAGGTTTTATTACCAAAGTTGGAGATGAAGAACAAGGCAGAACCGATAAGGGACGCTTCAAAAATTCTGAAAAATATTGGACTTTAAGTGAAAAATACCGACAGTCGGTGTCCGTAAACCGATTTACGGATGACGGCGAAACTGCAATCAAGGTAGAAATGCTACCAATAAAGGAAGTCAACCGTGAGTTGGAAACCGATGCACGGTTACCGATACACAGTGACCGAGAGACGGTGACCGATAACCCGATAACGGCAACTAATAATACTAAGATTAATAATATTAAGACAAATGATACTAAAGAAATAATAATAAAAGAAAGCAGATCCGGATCTGAAGCACCTGAAAATAATATAGTGAAAACCGAAATAAAAACCTCACAGGAAGCTGATACAAAACCTATCGGTTCAAATGAAGAAGAAATGATTACAGAAAGTGAACTGCCAAGTGATTATTACGAAAACCACGTTAGCCCTGAATATTATGACTTCATGAACGGATACGGAAAGGATGATTTACCTATCGGTTTTCTTGAAGTAGAAATGACTAACGGAGATAGTTGGTCGATACGTGGAATGGACATGGCAATAAATAATCAAAACCAGGGGCAAAAAGAAAGCAGCCCAGAAGACTTCACTTCGCCAATAACAATTCATCCATCCGCAAGAAAAGAACAGCCTAAATCGCCTAAAACCACTTGGTCATTTAAAAAGGGAGATAAAATTGATGATATTGATTTCAAGACTAAGTTAGAACATTACCTAATCAGAATGGATTATAAAGAAAAGGAAAGTAAATGGAAATTGGATAAATTAATTTCCGCTTTAAAAACATGGATACCAAATCACGCTGAAATAAATAACTGGGATAAATATTTAGCTAAGGTACTTCCTTCCCAAGGTGTTAAAACACTAACTCAAAAAAGAGAAGAAAAAGAGATTTTAACTCAATCTGTTGTTTATGAATATTTAGTGGAGAAACAGATTTCTGAAAATATTGCCAAATTGGTTGTTCAACAATATATGGAGATACTAGAAAACGAGCGATTGAATAAAGGCGATTGGGAAGAAATGGCTTTAGATATGGCAAGAGGAGAGAATAATAGCCATTTATCCGACAGGAATAGTTTTCCGCCCGAAGTAAATACTTTACCAACGAAAGTACAAATTGATTATTCAAACTTACCAAGCGGATTAACAGTAGATGAGGTACATAGAATGAAGGGCGATTGGTTTGAATATCTGAACGGACAGAGAATTAAAATCGATGCTTTGGCTGTTCAGTCTGTAGCTGATGAACTTTTACCTTATTAATAAGTGATATGAGTATTGTTCCGCCGCTTTGGCTGTCCCACCGCCGCGTTATATCCCATTATCCTTGAATTCTGCCATGATTTCTTTCGCTGTTATTACAAGAGTTGTTGCAGCTCTTACGTCTGTAATCCGTATCTCTTTCTTGGTTAAATCCAATTCATAAAGAAATTCATGGTCTCCGGTTAGTTCCATTGCAGGTTCGTATGCACCGCATTTCCAATCTCCCGGTGTCCATTTTGCCAATGTATCTATGTTATACTTTGTACCCTCAAATAATTTGGCTGCAATGGTATGATATTCCACCGCTCCGATTAGCACCAGCCAGCCACAACTTTGGCTGACATTGCCGCGTATCTTGCCAGAAATAATCCATTTCATAAACACCTTCAAGGTCGGCAGTGTTCCTTCAGGATATCCGTCCGAATGCCGGTATAGCAGTTGTTTTTCGATAAATTTCTCATCTCCAAATGTGGTGGTTGTCATAATCATAATATTTGCCCGTGTACTCATCTATTTTGTATGTATTTGTTATATGACTTATAAGGCTGTATTGCCATTAATATCCTGACCATCCAGAGATTTTATATTGTTTGGATTTTCTATCTATTTGAAAATAGAAACAGGAAAGCAGCCTTATATATTGAAAGCAAACAACATGGATCAATACCTTCATATTTCTGCAGACCAAGAAAAAAACATTGCGGTTCTCAAGATAAAAGATACCGACATGATTATAGAGAGTGCTGAAATTCGTGAAAGGTTGCAAGCTATACTTGAAGAGTACTTTGGTCTACCTATTAAAATCCATTCACTTGAGCAACTTGATTTTAGCTTCGTTGAAGTTAAAATGGTTGTTATAATTGGTGGCTACGAGCAGGGTAGTTGGACTGAAAACATCTTTTTGACTGAGACCTGGCTGTATTAATAATTATTCTGAGATAATATTATTGAAAAAGTAGCCTTATAGTTAAAACAATAAAAAAGGAAAAGCAAAAACAATTATACCGGGTAAAACTTAATACAGCTCTTGTTCGAGAAGATTGCCAGAAAGACGGATACCTTGCAATAAATGGTCGTATTGCAGAATACACAAGGGGCGAAGCCATAAAGAAAGCCAAGGCATTTGATGGAAAAATTGAGAAGTCTACTGAAAAGAGATACACCATTGAAACATTAACCATCGCCCAGATCCCAGCAGCAGAGATTGATAAGCAAATTCTCAAGGACTTGGAAGAGTCAGCCAGTTTCAAAGATACGGACGAGAGCTTGAAAGAATTTCTAGTCTCTACGGATGTTCTACTGACCCTTTCTGAAAAGTACGATGCAACGGAGAAGCATGACCTTGCCCGGTTGGTGGATGAGTTATATGAACAAATTGGAGAGTATGGTTACCTGCATATTCTAAAAATATAAATACCAGCCAGAATATGAAAAAGCCAGAATATATTATCCAACATGAAGATCAAGCAGGTAAAGTCAGAGCAACAATCAAGTTTACCGGCAAGTTTGATAAAGCTGAAATTCAAAAAGCGGTTCTAATTTGTGTTTCAAACATGGAAAATGGAGATGAAATAGAACTCGCGAAAAACGATCATAGCATGGTTTATGTCGGGAATATCCCAATGATGATTTTGCATAAAAAGAAGGGCGATGTTAAACGTATGATAATGCGTGGTACAGGTGCTGGAAGATATGTTCATTTTCATTACTTCCAAAAGTAAAGTAATAGTCAAATATTTCTCTAACTGTAGCCTTATATCTATACATATACACTCAGCATGAAAAAACTCCTGAAAGCATACAACCTAACTTCAAACATCCAATATTTCGTTATGGTTCTTGATAGTTTCAAAAAAGGTAATCGTCAGCAAGGGTTGGAACAATTCAAGGCTTTGCCAAAGAAAGAACGCAAAGGGTTAGTTAAGTCTCTTTTCTTTTACTGGGGAGGCGAACACTTGTGCCAAAATGAAAAGGAATTGTTGATTGATCTGCTATAATTCGTCATATGCAGCCTTATAAAATAACAAGAATAACAACTAAAATCCAAAACATGAAAAGCCTTGTAATAATCTTTATCGTTGCCATGATGGGATTGGTTGGATGCAACAATACAGCTAAGAAAGGAAATAAAATCCTGGCGAGTAAGACTGACCAGGTTTCAGGCCATGACGATACTAATAGGTCGGTCTCTCGCCAACCAAATCTAGCAACCATCCTTTATAATGATCCCAGCCTCTTTGGTGGTTGTTCTTTCGGCAACGCATTCAGTTCCTTCCTCAGAGTCCAGGATTATGAAAGCTGTCTGAAGTATACCTCCACAGGCACAATACATAAATACGGAGCAGCTGCAGTATTGGAACTTTACAAGAGTTTGAAAATTAATTACAACCTGCATCTATTGTCTGTCATTCGAGAAAAAGACACAATGGTAATGCGATATAAGGCAAATGAAATGGCAACTTCGAGATTTAAGCAGTTTGTTGTTGTGATCGAAAATGATACATGCAAATTAGCTTTAATATCTCCATTAAATTCATTTCTAAAGTAATTTAACACCCTATGGAATAAGGGGTATATAGTTAAAGCCCCTATATAATCGCCTATTCTAATGTGGCTATTTAATCACGCTAAGTAGCAACTTAACTTAATACTAAACCAAATCGGCTCTCAAATTTTATTTCACTTTTTTCTGAAATATTTTAGGGTCTCTATAGTATGATCATCATCTTGCATAGGCTTATTACGATTTCGCTTGTCTTATTTTATAATATGCAATATTCAAAAAATATTTTTTTATTTTTTTTGGGAAAATATTGACCTTTTGAAAACCTAAAGGGTTCTCTATAGAATGATGGCTACCGAATGTTTCTACAGATTGACAGACACTGAATTTAAAGCAGGGCAGCCGTGAAAGAGGTCTTATTTCGAGATTTATGATAGATAGAGCAAATAATGAGGCTCAGTGTTGAGATATGTTAATTTCAACACGATTTTTTGCCACGAGCAGCCTTATAGATTTAATGAAAAAACTCAAGAAAGTAACAAAAGTAAATTACGATATTAGGGTGCACGTAGTTAATGATGGAAACAGCTACAGGCTTAGGTTCTGGAACAGGCATACAAAGAAACATATAAAACACCTGGAGAAACGTTTCCAGGCAAAGAGTTTAAGTGAAGCCATTCGTATAAGAGATGCGGAACAAGCCAGTGAGCGGTGGGTTAATTATGTGGAACGCCTGAATTCCGACTCAAACTTTATTGAGTTCTTTGAGGATCTGGTTGCCGGTAAGCGAAATGATAATACACGGAGCTTCTATTTAAGAAGTATTTTAAAACTAAAGGAATATTGTGGTTCTGAAATCCCATTTACAATGGTAAATAAGAATTTTATTGAAGGTTTCAAACAATTCCTGCTTCGAGATACTGAAAAGCAGAATACAGCGAGTGGTTATTTTTCCTGCTTTGCCCATGCCATTCGCTCTGCTGAGGAGAAAGGTCATATAAAACATCTATTTTTCAAGCGAATTCCGCAGGCTCAAGTTTTAAAGGATTTTCTTACCAAGCCTGAGATTTCACAAATAATAAGAACTCCTTGGCAAAATAGATTGAAGCAGGCATTTATACTGGAGTGCTTAACAGCCATTGCATACCAAGAATTAAAGAACTTACAATGGAAAGATATTAATAGAGACGAGTTGGTTGTAACGGTAAAACGGAAGAAGACCGGAGTTATAATTTCAAATCCAATAAATAGAGAAATACTAATGATGCTGGGAGAACCAGGAGACCGGACCGCTCTTGTATTCCCGGAACTTACTTCTCAAAACACCTATAATAACAATATAAAGCGACTGGTGGCTAAGGCTGGAATAAAAAAGCATATAACAAGCCATTCTGGTCGTGCCAGTTGCTTGATAAATATAATTTCTGGTAAAGGTGGACTCTATTCCGCGAAGAACTTTGCCGGGCATACAGATTTGAAAACCACGTTGAGATATGCACAATTCAGTGCTGAGATGAAACGTGATGCTGGAAATGATTTAATGAAAGGGATTGATTTCTCAACAAATAATTAATTCTATAAAAGGAAACTAAAATTGAATGGGGTCTCCTCCATATGCATTATTGCCCTTTTCTCCATCTTTAAAGCTCAATGATATGGCATAAAGGGGCACAAATTGCCACCATCCGCTTTTACCTAAATCATGACATCGTTTAGTTCCTTGTGCTAATTTCAACCAAATAAAAACTGCAATAAGGAAACAGCAAACTATTACTGAAAGTAGTGAAAGTGCCGTATTCATAAAAATATAACCCACCAGAAATATCAATATAACGCTTAGAAGGATTATAGATATTCTATATTCTTCTTTACTTATTCTTCCTTTAAATGAAAATGGCTTCCAGGGCATTTAAAATGAAATGGATGTTGAATTCGTCAAATTTAGAATATTTTGAGATTTCAGTATAAAATCAACTTTTAGCAATAAACTGAAAAGGGTCGCTTTTCAGTTTTTACACAGGCAAAAAATGTAACATTTTCCACTTCAGGTCAGAAAATATACCTGTAATGGTTATAAATACTCGCTTTTTAGTATATTACGTTATAATGCGAAGGCTTTTTCACAATATACTACCTTTGATATTATGATTTTGTCTTATGGATAAAAAATATAATATAAATAGCAATGAGCGGATTTAAGTTATTAGGTATCCAGATTTTGGACAAATGCTTTTATGAAGCCAGGAAGATACTTCCTGTAAAACAATTGTACCAATTTTATGCCAACTATTATTTTGAAGAAAATGTAAATCAAGAGGTGATTTCAATTAAAGTAGATGAAAGCAAAGAAATTAATCTCTATGGAATACAAAGGGACAACCAAGACGACTTGTTAATTAATATATCTGCAATTGTTGGCAAAAATGGCAGTGGGAAAAGCACTATTCTAGAATTGTTCTACGCATTTTGCCTTTGCATATGCAAGGAGCAAGCCGATATCAAGGTGGAGATAGAGAAGTTAAAGAAAAGCCGTCCAGCCCAAATCGTATTTATTCAAAGTCTGTTCAATAATCTACGAGTTGAAGTTTTTTATGAAACTGTGGGTACGGTAAAATCAATCCAGTACCTGGGTTCTGAAGGAATAAAAGGTTTCACTTTTAATCCCCTGAGAACTAACAATACAAGTTTTAACCTTACTGAATTCTGTTATACCATCGCTATAAATTATTCACTTTACGGACTAAATGAAACAAACACACCTTGGCTGACTCCCATGTTTCATAAGAATGATGGATATCAAGGACCTTTAGTTATAAATCCATTTAGAGAAGAGGGGAATATTGATGTGAACTCGGAATATCATTTAACAAATGCAAGACTGATTCAAAATCTTAGTCTATATGAAGAGCCGAACCCGGAAATAATTAATGGTCAAAGATTAGATAAAATTCAATTTTCGTTCCAACCCAAGGAATTAGATTATGTATATTTTTCAGGTACCGAATATGACTTAAACGAAACAATAAATCACTATGAGAGTTCAACTAGTAATAGTATATATGACCTAATTAATCAATTGACATCCGCTTTAGTTAATGATATAATACAGCCAGGCACAATTGCCATCTTTAATCAACTTAAAAGAAGTGGGACTTCTTCAAACATTAAAAATTATATTATAGATATAACCACAAAAAATGGAGGGGCGGGGTTTATTGAATTTTGGTTTACCAGGTATATGATTAGAAAGGTGTTTAAGATATTTCTTCAATATAGTTGGCTTAGAGATAAATATATTACATTCAGCGAGTACAATAACCATCCTGTTATGGGCATCAAAGAAGGAATGGAAAGTGATTTAATTAAGTACTTATTAGGTGATAAAAGTCATATTACCCTTAAGCTAAGGCAGACCATTTTTATGTGGAAGAGTCGCTATTTTTTTGATAAGGTGATTTGGGGCAAAATGACAAACGAGAATTTTCCTGAATATTTTGCCTGCGTTTGTGCAATGAATTCAACAGCACTGATAGAAGCTGCATCCAAAGCATTGAACAAGAAAACATTAAAAGAAACATTTGATTTAGAAAATGTCCCGGGAGGAATTCTAAAGCCGGAAATTTATGTTAATAGAACTGATACCGATATGGGGCAGGGTAAGATAGAGAAATTAAGTTCAGGTGAACAGCAATTTTTATTTACAATGCAGTCAATCATTTATCACTTGAAAAATATTAACTCTGTTCATGAAACTGAGGCTCTAAATAGAGAAAGTATTGTAAGATATAATAATGTTATTATTATTTTAGATGAAGTGGAGCTTTATTTTCATCCTGATTTACAGAGAAAGTTTATACACGAATTACTGCAACAGATTGGGCAAATAGATATTAGTAATATAAAGTCTATTAATATTTTATTTTCCACTCATTCGCCATTTCTATTGTCGGACATCCAATCCAACAATATATTGAAAATGAAAAATGGAATTGGGTTAGAACACAAAGAGAATGAACAAACTTTTGGGGCGAATGTTCATGATTTATTGGCTAATGACTTTTTTTTAGAGAATGGATTTATGGGACAATATGCCGAGTATATAATAAAGGACTTAGCATTATATTTGTCCGACACACTAGATACTGGAAAAATGGCAGAAATAAATTGGAATGAAGAAAGTGCCAAGTTGACCATTTCTATAGTTGGCGAACCTTTATTGAAGGTAAGATTAGAGAGCTTATATGATAAAAAATTTGTAGAGCACGATAAACTGTTAATCCAAAGACGAATTGAAGAACTTCAGGCAAAACTCCAAAAATAATGAGGAGGATTAAGGTTGATAGGCAACTTAGCAATGAAGTTCATCAGTTTTGCAGCACCTTATTTGATGCTAGAGATAAGAATTTTATTAGACCATTAATAAAACTTAAACAACTAAGAGATAGTATAAAACGTAGTAAACATAAAGAGTATAAATTATATGTTCAAACAATTATTGACAATTACCTGAATATATTGAAGGCTGAGCCTGATGAAATGCGAGATCTAATAAAGAAATTTGAAAGAATTTCCCCAAAGGTTGATGTTGCAGCGCAAGTGCCTCACAAAAAAATAGAGTTTTATAAAGCGGTTGTAGAAGCAATGCGGTATGAAGCCCTCAGAGAAAGGGAGTATTTGGCTTACCTTAATGATAAGTCCTATAAAGTGTGTGTTTACTGCAATGCAAATTCTACCCTTGTTGTTGATTTTACCTATTTTGACCCAAAGAGAAAGAAAAAAATCAAAAAAAGGAGAGCAAGGCTTGAATTGGACCATTTTCATCCAAAGTCCAAGTATCCGTTCCTTTGTACTTCCTTTTTTAACCTATACCCTGTTTGCGGAAGTTGCAATAGGTCTAAAAGTAATAACCCCGCAAATTTTGAACTCTATTCTAAAACTGATCTGCTAGACAGTTTTGTTTTTTGGATTGATGATTTATCAATTATAAATTATTGGAACAGTAGGGGTAAAAACAAGTCAGAACTCAAGGTCTGTTTTAAAAGCGTAGACGGAGACCAAGATTTGCTGAAAAACCATAATGAACTTTTTCAAATCCAGGGTATAACAGATTGTAATTTGGATTTAGCGGAAGAGTTAGTACATAAGGCGCTAGTGTACAATACCGCTTATAAAAAAATGTTATTGACGTCCTTTATTTCTCTTTTCCCTGACCAAACAATAAGTAACAGGCTATTAATCGGCAATTATGATAAACCTGAAGACATACATAAACGTCCGATGGCAAAATTTACTCAGGATATAGCAAGGCAATTGGGGTTAATATAAAATCACTTTACACTTCATTAGTCTTCAGCCCATTCCTCATATATGCAAATGCCTGTTCAAGAACCCTCGAATAAGTTTCATGTATAAATGTTTCAGTACTCCCGGTTCTCTTATTTGTTAATGTTAAATGAATGCTTCTATCATCATCCATATCCAGCGTAATGGTATAAAGTTGTAGGATATTCTTGAGTTTGGTTGAGTTTCTCATTCTTTAAAATGTTATCTACCTTTTCTTAGCTTTCTTGCCTGGGGTCGCCGCTTTTATTGCTAAATAATATGGATAAAGATAGTTGTTTCTCTTAGTGGTATGGTTTAATCAATCCTTTTTAAAATTCTTTCAAGCCACCAACAGCCTTCCATCATTGAGTTTACGACCAAACCAAGTATAAATACGTACGCAAAAGTACTACCAGCTGCGTCAAAAACATTATTTAAGCTTGTATTATACCATTAACCTTTTAAAAACCAAGGAGGGTCACAACAAAAATGCTTTGAAAAAAATTACTAATCTTTAAATCTTAACAAAATGAAAAACTTAAAACAATATTTAAAAAGAATATGTTTGGCATTTAGTATTCTGTTGCTTAGCAATTGTGGATATGCGAGGATAATTAATGTATCAGATGGAGGAACTTATTATGTTTGCCAAGGTGTAACAGACACACTTCATTTAATAAATAAATCAGGTGAATTTGCTGGGGTATATACAGATTGGCAATGGGGCTCCTACCTTAATACATGCAGTTCACCACCCTGTACTTTTAATAATTATGAAGTTCTTAGTATGTGGACAGAGATTTTATGGGGTTGTAACGGTGGTGAAACTGCCATGGACTATGCATCTGTAACTTGTAATAGTACAAGTTCTATGCAAATAACTGTGCTGGAATATGAATGTAGTGTAGGTTTTTCTCAGAATACTAGCAGCACGTTCTGGTTAATTCCCGTTGAAACTACAATTTCTCCAAGCACTACGCATGCATGCATTGGTTCAACACCAACATTTACTGCGGTGTGTACCTCACCCAATGTAACAAGTTGGGCATGGAGTCTTCCATCGTTTATGTCAATATCTTCTGGTTCGGGAACTTCAACAATTCATACAAATGATAATCATCCCGGAACTGGTGATATTACAATTAATCTTACAACAAGCGAAGGTTGTTCCGTAGGTAATTCGGGGTTAAAGAGTAGCTTGATTTATACCAGTGATAGCGGGGTTGCTCTTGCTCCTACTGGATTAATTAGTTGGAGACAGGCTGGTGGGTCCTGCCAGTATAATGCTGCGATTACTACTGTTGCTGTTTCATACGAATGGGCATTTAATAGTGGATTTAGTCCTATTTATGAAACAACATCAACTCCCTTATCTTCCGGGGGTTATTTTGATTACAGCACTGCCTACAACGTCTGGGTTAGAGTAAATAATACTTGCTATACAACTTATGGTTTAGGAAAGGAGTATTCGCAAACAACCCCAGGTAAAAAACCTGGGTGTACAGAAGCACCTATAAAATTAGGTGATCAGACAGTATTGTCTGATGATTTCAAGTTTTATCCTAATCCTGCAACTAATTCATTGAGTATTGAGTATCCAACACCTTCTGACAATATTTCAATTGTTTGTGATATGTATGATATGGTAGGGCATAAGCTCGCAAGTTGGAATTTGCCTGCTTCGGATAATAAAGTCACAGAAGATATTTCTTCCTTACAAACAGGCGCATACCTGTATGTGGTTCGTTCAGGAGACAATATTTTAAGCCGCGGTAAATTAATGATTCAGAAATAATTGAATTAAAATTCATTAAAGCCCCCTGACAGTATCGTTTAGGGGGCTTTTTTCAATAAAAGCCCTTTATTATTCATATCTTTATAGTACTAAGTGTACAGAAGTATATTTTTTGAGTATGAAATTCCTTTTTTTATTATTCTTTTTCTTTACTACATCTATTGCGACCTTTGCACAAACTGGTAATGAGCCTGCATTAAAATCAAAGATAAATGCACAGTTGCAAAACAGAAAGGGATTATGTTTTTTAGAAAACAAAGGTCAGATGGCAGATATGCAAGGTAATGCCGTAAATACCTTATTATTTAAAACCAGTACTGCCGGAACTGATGTATATATTACCACAAGCGGTATCAGCTATGTGTTTGTAAAGGAGCCAACTAAAAAAAATAATAAGTTACATGCTGATGATAATTCAGGTTTTACTTATTGCCGTGCCGATATGGAATTAATTGGCGCAAGTATTACTAAAGAAAATATTATAAAAGAAATTGAAAGCACTGACTACAGTAATTATTTTTTAAGCTCTTGCCCCCAAGGGATCTCAAATGTTCATAGTTATCAAAAAGTAACGATAAAAAATATTTACCCTGGAATTGATTGGGTTTTATACACTAGACAATCTAAATCCAATTCTTCACAAGTCCTCTCTAATGGGGAGGATTTAGGTAAGGCATTAAAATACGACTTCATCGTCCATCCTGGCGCTAATCCTTCTTTAATTAAGCTCAAGTACAAATGGACCGATGAACCTGAACTGCAAAATGATGGTTCAATACAGATAAATATTCCTTTGGGTAACATTACTGAAGGAAAGCCCAGAAGTTATGAATTAGAGAATAAAGATAAAGAGATAAAGACTAGTTATAAAATTGAGGGCAACGAAATAAGTTTTAATGTCAGCGAATACAACAACATCAGCGACCTAGTTATAGACCCGACACTTATATGGGCGACTTTTTATGGAGGTGAGTATAAAGAAGAAGCATTCTCTTTAAGTGTGGATAGTAATAATGTTTGGGTAACCGGGCTCGTTCAATCAATTAATTTTCCAACTTTTAATCCTGGTGGCGGAGCTTATTTCCAGGATACATTAACAAATGTATCCTACAACGATGCCTTTATTTTAAAGTTCAATAAAACAGACGTATTGAAATGGGCTACCTATTATGGGGGAACAAAACAGGATAAAGCATATTCGATAAGTAGTGATAACAAAAATGTTTGGGTAACTGGTAGTACTGGCTCAACCGATTTTCCGACATATAATCCGGGTGGTGGAGTTTATTATCAACCGGTATTAGCGGGTAAAACGAATGCCTTTATATTGCAATTCGATACAGCAGGAGTCCGCAAATGGGCAACTTATTATGGTGGAACTGGTAATGACTCTGCTTGGGGAATTAATAGTGATGGAAATAATGTATGGGTTGCAGGCTCAACATCTTCAACAAATTTCCCAACTCAAAACCTGGGTGGTGGTGCATATTATCAACCCGCTAATGGTGGTGGCAAGGAAGATGCATTTGTTTTGCAATTTAATACTTCAGGTATTAGGCAATGGGCTACTTATTACGGAGGCAGTGGTGATGATAAAGCTTATTCAATAAACAGCGATGGTAAAAATGTATGGTTAACAGGGTATACAAGCTCAACTGATTTTCCTACCCAAAACCCCGGCGGAGGAGCCTATTTTCAAAACTCGTTAGCCGGAAAAAAGAATGCTTTTATATTACAATTAAGTGCTTCGGCGGTACGTAATTGGGCAACGTATTACGGAGGAAATAATATGGATTATGGTGCATCTATTCAAAGTGATGGGGTTAATGTTTGGGTTACAGGCTCAACTACTTCCACAAATTTCCCTACACACAATCCCGGAGGCGGAGCCTATTTTCAAGCGCAAAACGCAGGTACTAGTTTACTAAATGATATATTTATTTTGAAATTCTCCATTAAAGGTATTTGTAATTGGAGTACTTATTTTGGAGGTTATGGAAATGATTATGGGAATTCAATATATAGTGATGGAACGCATATTTGGTTAACTGGAACTACGTGGACACAGGATGATAGCTTAAATTATCCATGGATATATACTCATGACCCGGGTAAAGGAGCATTTTTTCAAGGCCCTGATTATAATGATGTTCAGAATGGAGGATGGAATACATTTATAATAGAATTTAATACCTCGGGAGTTTGCCGGTGGGCAACTTATTATGGCACCTTAGGCGGCTCAGAAGGCAATGCAATTCAAAGTGATGGATTAAAGGTCTGGATAACTGGAGGAATGGATCATAATGACGGGATTTTTCCGGTTAAGAATCCTGGGGGTGGAGCCTATTATCAGGATACGATAGATAGCCATTTCATGCATCAAAGTACGAATACAGTATTTATGGGAGAATTTACCGCTTGTCTTTATCCCGATATTTCAATATTTCCAGAGCCTGATACTATCTGTATTGGCGATTCGGTAATGCTTACTGCAAGTGGGGGTAATACTTATACATGGGTTCCGTCTACAGGTTTAAGTTCCACCACCGGAGATTCAACCATAGCAAGTCCCCCCGGTACAACAACTTACACAATTAATTATGTTGCAGGTAAATGCAAAGGTCACGATACCGCAATTGTTAATGTGGTACAAAAACCAATACCTAAAACTCCGCCCGCACAAGCAATTTGTATGGGTAGTTCCATTACCTTAAATGCTTCGGGCGGTACAAAGTACACGTGGTCTCCACCAGCAACCTTGAATAACGATAGCATTGCAAATCCTGTTGCAAGCCCTACGGTTACTACAACCTATACAGTCATGGTAAGCAACCGCGCCTGTTCAGTTAAGGATAGTGAAACAGTAGTAATAAATTCAAAACCTATTATTGTTGCTTGTTGTAATACAACTATAGATGAGGGACAATCAGTTGCTTTAAGCCTTAATCCTCTTACCAATGGCGATACCTACGACTGGACACCCAACAGTGGTTTAACCTGCAATACCTGTGCCGACCCAACTGCATCGCCCGATGTAACTACGAATTATTACATAACCATTACCGATAGTGCTGGTTGCACCACAACCGATACAGTAACCATCGATATTAATTGCGGCGGCTTATTTGTACCACAGGCTTTTTCTCCTAACGGAGACGGGCAGAACGATGTGCTTTATGTACGCGATAACTGTATTAAATATCTCAACTTCCAAGTGTTCGACCGTTGGGGCAACAGAGTATTTGAAACCAATGACAAAAGCAACGGTTGGGATGGCAGGTATAAAGGTGCAGCCATGAACACAGGTAGCTATGTATATTACCTTGATGCTACGCTTTATGATGGGACAAACATTAAGAAGAAAGGGAATGTGGAGTTGATACGTTAGTTTCAGTTAACTTTAAATTTACTATCATTGTTACGTAAACCCACTAAATCTGTTATAATGAAATATATCATCACTTTAATACTATTTATAACTACTTGCATCCCGGTTTTCTCCCAGAACTGGAGTGTAAGGAAGATTTCTCATTGAGCCTAAAAATATTAACTACCCGAAAATGAATACAACCCCTGGAACATTTGAGAGTAATAAGAATAAACCAGAAGATGAAAAAACAACATTATTTGGACTCTTCTATTTTATGCTAGGAATTATAGGATTAGCCAGTTCTGGTTATGCATTAGTATATAACCTGGAAAGTATACCGATATTTGAAACTGTTATTGCGGGTGTTTTAATAAGTGCACTATCAATCCTTGTCATTAACTACGGATATAGGGTAATAAGAAGAGACTCGTAGCAGGTTATTAATTAAAAATGGCTTTTTAGAATAGCAACCAGTATATTTTATGCTATATATAGTTGGAATAAAGTTGTAAGTTATTCCGAAAATTATACAACGCGGTTATATCTAAATGTGCAATTTTGTTTAAATAAAAAAACAAAGCATCATGAGAAATCTATTGTACTACATCGCAGTAATATTAGTTATATGCTGGCTTATAGGTTTTATAGGCTATGGGGCAGGTGGGCTTATTCATTTGTTACTTGTAATTGCGGTTATCGCTGTGGTTATTCGTCTTATACAAGGGAGGAAAGTTTAATTATACCACTTAGCTTGAGGCTAAGTTACCAGCAAATCAAGGCAAACAAGCAGTGGTAATACCAAGCAGTAAATATTAACCTCCAGGTAAAGAATAAAATGAGGTGGTTTTTATTATTATTCTAATCTGCTCCGCTGCTCCAACCGCCTGAGCTATTACCCCTCAACCAAAGGAGTTCTGAACATTACAATAGTCATCTTCTTAAGGTTACTGATGCCTCAAATATATAGGCTCTATTTGTGCTTAACTAAATATATAACCCCATGAATTTTAAGGACTCGCCAGAATTTCAGGCAAAAATACTTCAATTACAAAAAGACGTTGATGAGGCGCAAAAGACAGTAGCAGAATTGAAAGAAAAAGGTTATGACATACATTCTCCAACAGTTATGCAAGCAAATAAGATATGGGAGAATAGGCTTAAAATGCTTGACAATACTTTAAAATAAAGCTAGGGGGTGAACCTTCCTTAGGGCATATTTATTATAGCCATAGAATAGATATATCTGATTATTAAGCGTAACTTACACCATCTAATTTCAATAGTCCCTATAAATAAGGATTTTCCTCACTCGTAGGATTCGGGTTTTTTAGGTGGCAATAATAATTCCTAACCCCATAATCCTACATTTCAATGAATTGCATTATAGTAGACGATTACGAAGCGTCGAGAATGATCCTTGCACACTTGGTAAAACAGGTAGGATACCTTACGGTGGTTAAAATCTGCTCAAGCCCAGTTGATGCTATAAATACCTTGAAGAAGGAAAATATCGACATCCTTTTCCTTGACGTTGAAATGCCAGAGATGAATGGCATGGATATGCTAAAGGCCCTTGACAAAAAACCACAAGTCATAATAACATCGTCCCACAAGAAATACGCCCTTGATGCATTTGAAAATGATGTAGTGGATTATCTTGTAAAACCGATAACCCTTCCACGCTTTGTGAAAGCGCTGGCCAAAATAAAGGACTCCTCAAATGACCAGGCGAGTACAAGAATAATTTTATGAAACGGCTGAATCTCCTGTAATAAGTAATTGACTGGAAACATGAGTTGAAATTCACGCCTTTTTCAAAGGAGGTTCTGTGGAGTTGCATTGGGTAGACTAAGAGTTTTACTACCATAGATAAAAAAATCACCAGTTTTTTGACTCCATGGGGAAATACACAACTTGTGGGTTGAATTGTTGTGCCAATTTTGCATCAATACAGAGGGTAGCATGAGGCACACTAAGCAGCCTCTCTTTAGGAATTAGTTTATCTGTAATCCTGCAAATCCCATAAGTTTTATTCTCAATGCGAACCAAGGCATTTTGAAGGTTCTTGATATATTTTTCCTGCCGCAAGGCAAGTTGTGCGGTTTCTTCTTTTGTCTCACCAACAGAACTGCCTTCCATTGCATTAAAGGTATGTGAAGTATCATCGGTACCGTTGTCATCGGAATGGGTTAAAGTAATCTTAAGAAGTTCAAAGTCCTTTTTCGCATCGTCTATTTTATCAATGAGAATCACTCGGAATTCAGCTAAGTCTTTTTCTGAATAACGCTTCCTCTCGTCAAAGTTGGCAGCCTTGGTCGGTTTTTTAGAAATAGCTTTTTTAGGTTCCTGTGTCCTGACTGTAGGAATAGCAGGTTTTATTTTTGCTTTTGGAACTTGTATCACTGGGTTTTTTCTTTTATTTGAAGCAATAGCAGGCACTTTTTTTGCAGGAGTACTCTTTTTCACAACCTTCTTAGGTGCGATCTTTTTCGATAGGGATGCTTTTATCTTATTAGGATTTTTTGCTGTTTTCATTTTTGAGTCAGATTTATAGAATTTGTTATAATTGCTCTACGGCAAACATGCACACTTTTAAACATGTATTTGTTACATTATTGCGGAGACTAATTACATTATCCACATGTTTTATATACCCTTATTTTTCTAAAACTATAAATTTTATATTTCTATTATTGTACTAGTATAATTGTTAAGGTCAAAAGTCACAATGGCTGCAACTGTGTCCCATTCAGTATGTGTATATACATGGTGAGAGTTATGCTTTACATAGGTGTGTATATACGTTTTCAATAGATTATAGGCTTGTTCCTTAATATCAGGGTTTGTATGGTCTACGTCAACTATGATAATAGCCATAAATACCTTTCCGGATGCGTCTTTAAATTCCTTTAACTCTGCTTTCATAATAATGATTTTTTATAAAACCAGAAAAATAGTTAACTTCTAATGGTATGGGGTTCGGTTCAGGAATTGGCTTTATAGCAGGTTCTTTTATCACGGGTTTTTGTTGTAAGGAAAGTGAATTGAATATATTTTACTATCGTTTATAGGCGTTAATCTTATTTAGAATTACTTATTCAAGATCAATGAACTTATTTCCTCACAAGTAAAAACTATGCCGATATTGTCTTTTCAGACTTAACAAAAGTAGAAATGTTTTAAGATCATCTGATAATATTTTAATTATTGCAGTACAATCCAAACAAAATGAGGCAGATCTAAATTTCTGCCGGGTTGAATTCCTGAGAGTTCATGTTAAAAAAGGTTAAAAAAAAGATTTTATGAAATATCATTGGAATTTTAAGAGTTATAAAAAAACTTACTTTAAGTAATATTGATTCGTAATTATTTTTAATGTTGACAAAAGCACTGTAAACATCATGGACTCAAATGATAAAAATAAAATAGTAAATAAGAACGGAGAGTACTTTTGGATTTGTAAAGGAATAGAAAGAAAAATAAGAATATCTGTCCAGTGTGGTGAGAAGTTTGTTTTTGTGCATCCTACCAATGAAGAAAGAAAGGTCGGCATTAGAATGAAAAGAGTGAAATGGGGGGAACTTGGGGTTGCTGAGGAGTTATTACCCGAAAACAAAATTTAAAATTTTTAGTTCCTATGGAATCTTTCATATTAAAGGTCTTTCCATCCTGATCCGGTAAGTTAAATTGCGGGACTTGGTCTCCTAATTCAAATTGCTTGGATTGACAAAAGCAGCAAGTCGTAATTAGTAATGAAATAATAAGGGCGGTGAGTTTACGCATTTTGTAATATTTAAACTTTCATACCTTTAATATACTTTTCAATGTTCTTATGTAAATCCAAATCAAATGTTTCAAAAGTTACTTTTAGATATTGAATAAAGTAATACATTCCAATTGATGAATCATAAAGAATATAAATTGTAGTATTAATGCCCGACTGATAAACCTTGACACCGTCAATTTCTTTAAAAAAAATTAAATTTAGCGGAAGTTCTATGGCTGCTTTTAATAGCCTAAATTTGTGTATATTCATATTGTAATAAATCATGGTGTTATTATCAGTTAACGTATAGCAGCTAATGATTTTTTACTTTTCTAATGAACCTTTTCGATGGCTTAAAAACGGGGGAGAAATAGGCAGGAATCTTTAAGGGTATATTTTTGCTGATATTACGGCCCATCTTTGCGGCTCTTTTCTTTACACCAAAACTCCCAAATCCACTAAGAGAAATATGTTCGCCTTTTATAAGGTGTTCCTCAACAGATCTCATAAAGGTTTTCAGTATTGTTTCAACTGAATGTTTTTCACTACCAGTTTTCTTTACTATCTCTTTTACTAATTCCAACCTTTGCATAGAGTAGGGTTTTAATTCTAATAACATTCGAAAGAGACCACGGAGGGGTAGGGAACTTGTATGTGGAATTTGATAGTTTATAACAAATAATCCCCCAAGCTTTTCCCCTGCCACCAACGTGTCTCGACCAACTTATTTCACTTCAATAACTAAATATTTTGATTCACTCCAAAAAGATGCCGGATCTGTAATTTGCAGAGTATCTGAATTGTTGCCACCGGATACTTTATACGATCCTGATGGATGAGTAGTAATTAGTCTTTCAAACTTCCTGCTTAAAGGAATGCTAAGCAGCCTTCTCATATCACCTTCAACAAAATAAGCACCATTCACATCAGATTTAAGTTCCATTGCACCACCTATACCAATAATACTGCCTTCTTTTGAGACAATGCCATGCTTCTTTAATTCTTTAGAAGTACCTAACGTATAATATACAGTATTGACAACAGTCCGCATAGCATCCATCTCTTCACGTTGATTGTGTATAACAGCAATACTATCATTGTATTGAATCGTAATTGTTTTAAGTGAAGCATCACTTTCACCAAGTTTCTTCTGTAAATCTGCTATTTGTGCATCCTTTTCAGCGAGCTCCTTGGTAAGATGCTTTATAACCTTATGAAGGCCTATGTCCTTCTTATCTTCTTTCTTAAGTTTCTTCTCTAGAAGATATATTTTTCTGTTCTCCCATACAATTCGTGCATCCAAGGCTTTCATATCGTCAATAATGTTGTGCGGAGGCTCCCCTCCTTTTGACATGGAAACAATCCTCTCCTTCGCTTTGATGCTATCAATATTGTTTTGTATTTCATCCAGTGTTTTAACATAAGATACAATCGCTGAATCTTTCTGTTGAGCTTGTCTAGCCAGTAATGAATCTTGTGTGCTTAAAGCCTGGAGTTGTTGTAATTGTTTCGAATTATCCGAACAGGCAGTAATGATAACTGCCATAATCGGTATATAAACAAGTCTATTCATAATTTAGTTTAATTTAAAAGGTTACATATCCCTTTCTCAATTTGAAAAAGGAATCAGCTTACTGCGGATTTAAAATCAGCATCATATTTGAACTTAATGAACTCGCAATCCGTTTTCATTTTATCCTTAAGCGAAGCGTCTTTACTTAATGCAGTTTTTATGTTATTAATCATTTCTGTTTTGTTATTTGTCCGGGCTGCAATAATCGCCCTCAGATAAAAGCCCATTGCACTATTGTCGTTTGAAGCATCAAGCGTAGATTTTGCTCCTGATGCATCACTGTTTAACAATTCAGCCAAAGCAACATTAAAAGTCTTGGCTGAGCCAAGATTAGACATCGCATCCGAATAATTGCCGGTTTGAATATCTATTAACCCCATGTTATAAGACACATCAGGGCCGGCAGTTATGGCACTCTTATAGTACTTAAGGGCTGCTTTGGAGTTCCCGCTTAAGTGAGCTACTACACCTAGATTATTCTGTACAATAGGGTTATTAGGAGAAAGTTGGTTGGCCTTTTGAAATTGCACCTGGGCATCTGTCAAGTTGTTTTGCATAACTTCAACATATCCGACGTCATTTAGGCACCTCCAATCGTTGGGATATTGTTTTGCAGCTGTACTGTAAATATTCAGTTTCTGGCTCAGGTCATTGGTCAGTGTGGCCGTATATAGTAATTCTTCAACTGTCAGGCTTTGTGGATTAGTTGAAACAAGCGATTTCAACTGATCATCGGTAGGGCTTTTCTTTTCAGCATTCAATACCATAACAGCCCTTCTTAGTTTGGGAAGTATATCATCAGCCAGTTCCACATAAGTCTTTGACATATTCTTAATTTCTTTCATCCTTTGGTCATGATCGGTGTACATAGAAAGAACCCTTAGAATTAAGTCTTTATCTTTTATTGTAGATTCTTGCACGCGGGTTTTAAACCCATCCCAGTCCATCCCATTTATCCCCATAGTATAAAATGCACTTTCAGTTCCAAACTTGGTGTTGCACTTTTTGGAATCCATTTTCTTGAATAATGCCCTCATTGCTTTATTAGCAGACATAGCACGTTCATTGGCAAGATTGGCATTAAACTGGGTTTCACCATCAGGAGAAGCATAAGCGGAAATACTTATATTATCAAATGTATAGCCATTGTTCACCGCTGTTTTTACAAACTCCATGAACTCCTTCATTTCCTTACTTGCCATCTCACCTGCTCTTACATTGGATTGACTTATTGTATAGAAAATATGTGTGGTATCTCTTTCAGGGATTGTTTTCTTGAAATCGTCTTTAGCGAGTATAACCTTATCATCGCTCTGTAAAAGCTTGGCTGTAGTAATAGTGCCATCTGCTATCTTCATAGGTGGAAAATCCTTTTTACTGTTTTCCAATGTTGCTTTAATATCCAGTTCATCTGTTTTCATTTCTGGCTGATACGCAACTTTATCGCTGTAACTTAAGCTGCCTCCCTGGTCATAATTTATTTTGGTTCCACTGCCAGAAGCTTTCTCACCTACTAATGTTACCGGTTTAAGAGCTTGTTCAGTGCCATTTGATAATTTAAGAGTTGGAGTCACAGTTACCACAGCCTTTTTATTGAAATATTTCGCAGGATACTTCACAGATATATTAATGGTAACACTATCGCCATTATCCTGCATAGGGTTTGGAGTTACAGAATAAGTAACCTTATTAGCATCTTTAAACATTTTGGAAAGTCCATTGCATCCTGTCAGGGCAATTGTAGCAATACAGATAGCTGTCAGAGATTTTATTTTAGGTTTATTCATGATTAATCGGTTAGACATTGGTTGAGATATTTATTGTTATTGCTTTTAAATTCAATTACGTTTTTATGTTACAGGTATAACCTGATTTCAAAATAGTGACATATTCCAGAAAGGTGCTGAAAAAGGAGGCGTAACAGTTTATACCTGTTGCCTTTTACTCCAAACCGTGTATAGGGATGTTATAAAGAAAACGAAAAGCTAATCTCTAAGCCTTACACAAGTATAGGAGGAGAGCGAAAAGAAGATGAGGATAGAAATTCAGGCGGAAGAGCAAGAAGATCTGCAAAGGATAGAACATGTTTTATTCTTCCTGAATTCAGTAAAGAATCATCAGTAATAGAAGTAAGGCAAAGATTTGAGTGATAAGAAATTGTATGAGAAAACAAAAAACCCTTTTCATCTATGCCATTGCGGAAAAGTATCAGCACCTGATTTTTATCAGGTTTATTATTATTCATGCCTGAAATATTGCAAGCATGGGAAACATGTGGCCTATTAATTAAACGATTTGAGTAAGGAGCACTAACTGAGCTTGTGCATTTTGCAACAGTACCAATGGAAAGGAGGGTAAGAAGAAAGAAAAATATTTTGAAATTCCTATTCATCTTTTGTGGATGATTTTTACTTTTCAGAAAACAAATGTATAATAAAAACAATGCACGCAATCAAACTAAAGACACTTTTTAACTTTTTTTAGTATACCCTATTATTAATGTATATCTATGGAAATATTTACAAGAATGAAGTATACACAGAATCAGAACAAAATGAATTATTATATCTAATATTACCTGAAGAATAGCGTTTTTATTCATACTCGCATCATTTTAATCTTTTACATTTGCCTCCTCAAATAAATTATCAATCCTAAAAAAATCAAACTCTCATGAAAAAGTTGAGCTTAATTTTAGCATCAATGATTCTTTTTGCCGCTATTCCTTTTGCTGCACCAGTTCAAGCAAAACAAACAGACAAGAAAGAAACAAAGAAATCTGACAAGAAGGCCACAAAGACAACAAAATCTACAGACAAGAAAGCCAAGTAATTCTTTCTACTGATTTACAAAAAGCACCTCCAACGGAGTGCTTTTTGTTTTTAAATTCCCTTTGAGAACAAATCAAAAATGGTAGTAAATAAAAAGGATATTTCTATTTTTGAAATAGAGGAATTTCCAATTGGTAAGAAATTAAAAGTGTTAGCAAAGTTTTACCAAGCCAATCTTTCGGAATACCTTAAGTATATCGGGCTTGAAAAGCATTTCTCAGTACTTATGTTACTTCACAATATTGATGAAGGATGCAATCAAAAACTTCTTGCAAATAAACTTTACATTGACCCGACTTCAATGGTTGGAGTGATTGATGAGCTTGTAGATAAGGGGTTTATTGAAAGAGTTAAAAACCCTGATGATAGAAGAGAATGCCTTGTTCATTTAACGAATAAGGCAAAGAAATGTATTCCTGAAATAAAGAATGCAATACACCGTACCAATAATAAGTTAACAAGCGGCTGTAATGAGAATGAAAAGGCCCAATTAAGTAAACTGCTTATATTGCTTTACGAGAATATGTTAAAATAAGTATGCATTATGAAATTATCTCCATTAATTCATAAGATTTCTATTACCCGGTTCCATCTGAGCCAGCGAAACTTCTTCTTCTTAGGAGTATCAATAAAATCGTTTATTATTTTGTTTGCGCAATAAAAAATGAGCTTTAGAGAGCGATTCTATTTGTTTGCTATTATTTGGGCATGGCTGAAAAAAAACATATTTACACTTGATCAAGCCAACCACCTGTAAAGTTTGCACGGCGTAATCCGTTAATAATATGAGGACATTTTTTCATTGTTTTCCAAATAAGCCCTGATTTATAGTTCTCAATCATTAAAATTATTGGGCCTTGATTGAGCCCACATTGCCAAGGCGCAACCCATCCATTTGGGTTGCGCCCTTTCTCAGGATATGTAGGATTGAAACTTGCGTCAAATCCATATTTGTGCCTTTTCAAATCAAGCTTTTCAATAGCATGGCGAATAGTCGTTAAAGTAATTTTGGGTGCAAATGGTAGAGAGGCTACAACCGCCCATGGTGAAATAGTCCCGTCATCAAGCCCAAATGGAGCACCCCTCGCCGTATAGCCATAAAAATTTCTTTGTACTCCATCAACTATACGTGAACAATATCCCGGCCCATCGCCTGCGGTAAACCCCCATCCATTTTTACCATAGTGAGCAAACTCTAATGGATTTTCAATGGCATATTGTTGTTGGGCACGTGTGGCGCGGCAACTATTTTCAAAATAGTCAATATTTACTTTCTTATTTACATTATCATTAATACCCTTAAAGTCAAGCCATATATGGGACATCTGATGTATAAAGAGAGGCCCCGCATAAAGGTATTCCATATTGTATATTTTCTTCAATTCAAATGTAGCTATCCACTTATTATACCCTAATGATTTAATTGGAAATGTAGGAGATCCTAATGCCAGTACATAAAGAATATGAGCCTCACTGTAACCAATATCCCAATTATTAGATAGAAAACCAGATTCTGGCTTCCATCCATGAGTAAGGGTATCGGTATTGTTTAAAGCCCATTGCCAATCTACCCGCAGATAAAGTTCATCAGCAATTTTTCGGATTTCTTTTTCTTTTTTATCGTCATCCATAAAATAATGTCGAACAGTTAATACTCCTGCTAATAAAATAGCGGTATCTATCGTTGATAATTCACTTTTGTATGCACGTTTCCCTGTTTGCATGTCAAGGAAATGATAATAGAATCCTTTATATCCAGTTGCATCGGTTTCAATACCCTGGTGACTAGAGTTAAGAAATCTCAAAATAATAAGTATTCTTGCAGATGCTTCTGTACGCGATATGTATCCATTCTCAGCACCCGCGACAAAACAACTAAGCCCCATACCCACTGCTGCTATACTTGCCGGGGAACCAGGTTCTGTCCTATCTGCTATTAATCCGGTGTGCACATTCATCTCCATAAGGAAGTATTCAAGAGTTTCTCGCTGTAAAAAATCCAGCATTTCCACGTTAGTACCCTGCGGATTTACTATAATTAATTCTTGATTTATTAAAGGATTACTCATTCCAGTTCTATTGTTATATAAGCGATTCCTTGTGTTGGCATAATTACTGCCAATAGCATCAAATCTTTTTCATGTTTAATCTCAAAAGGCTTCATTACAAGAGACGAAGCTATTTCCAATATCGAAACTTGTATTGGTGTAAGACCCTCAGGCTTACCCATCTCTATCTTTACCCGCAATGCATTAGCATGGTTATCATCAATCCTTTCTATAAAGGAAGTTTTTATTTGTGAAACGTTACCTAATTGCAATTTTACCATTTCTGTTTTTATAGAATGGTGAGGCAATGCCCAGTTTATAATTATGATATTTATCTTATCCTATTTGCGCATAACCCAAACGTCTATTGTATTATGTTGGCCTTTAACGATTTGGAAATGCCGCCATGTAGTTGAGGTTGCCATATTCATCAAATTTCAGGTTCTCATCAATAAGGAAAGTAGTATCCTCTTTATGTGTTACAAGATTATTTTGCTCGGTAATTAAAATACTTTTTTCATTGATAAAATACTGGTAAAGTGCTTTTTTGTACAATATAAAATCCATTTGTAATGTCTTTAAAGACGCCATGAAGTTAATTCAACAGACGCAAAATTGTGACATCTCGGTCTTAAATGTGTTATATATCCTTTGCAATATGTTATGAAATTCATACGTAGGCAAGCATTTGCTGAATTCCACTCTGTTATTTGAAATATGTAATATAGTTCAATAGTTGTGTAATATTTTAAAGATTGGATGGTTTCACCTTTGCCCAGTAATTAATTAATAATCCATTAAAACTAAAAAACATGGAAAAGACACAAAGCAAAAATGGTGCAACCTTTAAGGTTACCGGTAACTGGGCAACTCAATCAAGGGAACTTAAAGCACAATTTCCAAAATTAACAGATGCAGATCTGAGGTTCGAAACCGGCAAAGAGACCGAAATGCTCACAAGGTTGGAAAGCAAGTTGAACAAAACCCGTGCAGAGGTGATTGACATTATCAAAAAGTGTCAGCCTGAAAAAGTGTAAGTCACCACTGATTAAATGGATAAAGTATCAATAGGGATTTAATACTCTATCATTTAAAGGTAACGGAAAAGGCAGGAACTCAAAGACCTGCCTTTTTTATATAAAAAGCTACTCCAGCGGAGAATAACACATGAATTATACAAGTCTTTTAGATAAATGTGTAATACTTAAAAAGTATGTTATCCCAATCTTTGCAGTCCATTATTATTAACTAAAAAAATGAAAGCTATGAAAATCCTAAAATCATTAGTATTATTAGCCGGACTGGCGTTTATCACAATGAATGCTTCAGCACAGAGTAAAAGCATAATGACTCCGGAACAAATATCTCAAAAGGAAACCGATAAGGTAAAGAAGAATGTTACCGGGGTTACTTCAGATCAGGGAAGCAAAATATTAGTAGTTGAGTATGATCATGCCAAAGCGTGTAATGAAGCTAAAGCCGCATCTAACGGTGATAAAGCTGCTTTTAAAAGCAAAAAGAAACAGTTATGTGCCCGTAGGGATGAAAAAATAAAAACAATTCTAAGTACTGATCAATATGCACAATACACAAAGATGGAAGAAACCCATAAAAAGAATAGTAAGTAAAGTTGATATTAAACAAATATCAAGTGGAAGGGTCTAAAGCAGGTTCTTCCATTTGACTATCTCTTAAATTAACCGAATACAACAATAATTTCCATTGAGCGATGATACATTTGGGATTTAGTATTTATAGGGTTCTCAATTAGCATAAATAATCCTTTAATTCTAAAACAATTAACAATTTCAATTTTAATTCCAACATTTTTATAATGCATTAACCCAAAAACCCCTTCCTGCGCTAAACCTCCTTCTCTTATCATTGGCGAACTAAGCAATCAGGAAGGGGTTTCCTACATTACTATGCGAGCAGGATATTGTTAATAATAATATTACTTTCTGAATTTCTTTAACCGTGAACAAACAAGAACAGTTCGACCTGAGTTCGTATTCAAATGGCATTTATTTCCTAAGACTAAGGAAACAGTTTAGATTAGATTGGGGCATATTGTCAATTACTTCGAAGTCAAGGCAATGCCTGAACCCTATTTACGTTCGTCTTTGGAATGGATAATCAACCTGAGTGACTGGTCATAAGTTAAATAACCCCATGCCCAATTAATGAAAATGAGAATGCGGTTTTTAATCCCTACTATCGACATAAGGTGAACGAACATCCACACTAACCAGGCAAAAAACCCCTGAAATTTCATAAAAGGCAAATCTACTACTGCAAAGTTCCTGCCGACCGTGGCCATTGTCCCAGGGTTTTTATACTGAAAAGATATAAGCGATTCATTACTATCTAAGTTCTTTAAGTTTGATGCAAGCCTCTCAGCCTGTTGTATAGCCGGTTGAGCCATCTGTGGATGCCCTTTGGGGTAGCTATTTTCAGTCATAAAAGCTATATCTCCTACGGCGAAAATATTTTCAATGTTCTTTACCTTATTATGTTTATCCACCTTAATCCGGTTCTTATGCTCAAATTCACTATCGGGAATACCTTCCAACCGCTTACATATAACCCCTGCGGCCCAAATCAAAGTCCTCGAGTTCAAGGTAGTGCCGTCGGAGAGCATTACTGTCTTCCCATCATAATCTTTCACGCTGGTGTTGGTACGTATATGTACATCAAGTTTACTAAGGTATAATGAAGCTTTTTCCGATGCTATGTGAGACATCACATTTAACAGTTTTGGAGAAGCCTCTATGAGGGAAATACGCATGTATTTGAAATTCAACTCAGGATAATCTTTTGGTAGAACATGCTTTCTCATCTCGGCCAATGTGCCGGAAACTTCAACCCCAGTGGGACCACCACCAACAACTACAATATTCATTAATGCCTGTTGTTCCTCTTTATCTTCGGCTCCCAAAGCTTTTTCATAGTTTTCTAATAACCTGTTCCTTATATCCAGCGCCTCTGACAATGACTTCATAGGCAGGGAATGAGTTTTTATTTTCTGGTTACCAAAATAATTGGTATCCGTACCATAAGCAAGCACCAGAAAATCATAGTTTATTCTGCCAATGCTGGAAAGTATATAATTCTCCTTAACATTGACTGATGTTACTTCAGCAATCCGTATATGAACGTTCTTGTTTCCCTGGAAGATTTTCCGAAAAGGAAATGAAATAGCGCTTGGTTCAAGTCCTGCGGTTGCAACCTGGTAGAATAATGGCTGAAACTGATGGTAGTTATTCTTATCTATCAGTACAACCTGGTAATTACTATTTGAAAGCTCACGAGTCAACTTAAGCCCTCCAAAGCCTCCTCCAATTATAACAATTCTCTTACGACTTGTTTCCGGTATATTGGCTTTCATTATAGTCTTTGAATGTTAAATCAGTCAAGCTTGGCTTACATTTCATATTAATTATAAACACTTCTTTATCCATAACCCTAAAATAACAATAATGCCTATAACAATGGATGTGAAAATAAGTATGGCAATTTGTTTAGATACGCTAAACTCCTTCTCCATTATCCGGACAGGTTTAGTAATGATATAGTTCACGACTTTTGATATCCTTTTCCACGAATTCTTTCCTTTAACCACATAATCGGCGGCCCCATTCCTGAAAGACTTTATAGCTATTGCCATATCTTCATTTCCGGCTAACATTATAACTTCAGTTTTGGGGTTAATGGTTTTTATTGATTTTAAAATATCTAAATTATTCTTTCCCAGTATAAAACAATCAAGGATTACGATATCAAGCTCTTCATTAACTTTTCTCAAACAACTATTTCCGTCTTTAAAAGTCGATATATGAATACTTTGTCCAAATCTATTTTTAAGATATTCTTCAAGGGAGTTTACCATTACAATGTTATTATCTACTATAAATAGATTAGTTCCTTGCTTTCCCATATAAAATTCTTTTTTTTAAAATAATCATCCCATCTGGTTTATAAAACCTTTTTCGGTGTGTATGTGTGAAGTAGCTATAAAGGCTCAAATGATCTTGCAAGAAATGCTGAAACAAATTCACTTACTCTCCTTCTTGCGGCATCTTGATGAATAGCCTCCGCAATTATTTCCGTTATTTTTACACCTTCTATTTTATAATAAACACTTAAACCAGAAAGGGTGATCTCGGACTCAATGAAACCTTCAGGCACAGCTTCGATTTCTCCTTTGTAGTTGATAAGCTCATCTTCTGTTAGTACGTAGCGAAAGTATTTCATATTAACTTGTTATTTAGTTGATATTCTTATTAGACAAAAGTATATTCATAAATTCCGGCCATTACTGTATCTTTATGTATAAGAATTGTATATTTAACGTATTTAAAAATAAGCTTAACTTACTAGGCACGATCGCCATCTGGTGTATTGCAAATTATTCTGTATGCGATGGCACTCTTACAGATGCTTCCTCTAAATGAAGTTGCGAATTGTTCTGATTTCCTTGGCGAAACCCGACTTATATTTTAACTCTGTCTATTTCATGCAAAATCGCAACTTAATTTGAGATTATTCGTAAACATAGTAAACTCATTGAACGCATATTCTAATAAGTAATGAGCAATCCAGAACAAAATACCAGCAATGAAACAGAGGAAGAAAGGAGGTCAAAAATTTGGGGTGCTATTTATATTATTTTGGGAATTGTAGGGCTTGCTTTTTCAGTTTACTTTTTATTGAATTGTAGTGAAATGGCCCCACTAATAGGTGCAATAGGAGGAGTGGTTTTTTTTGTATTATTATCAATTCTTGTTATTATTTTTGGATATAGAGTAATTAATAAAGATTATTAATATATTTCTGAATAAAGGATGACTGGAGATTATCCTTCAAACTGATTATCTAGTAATGTGGAAGAAGAAAGTATCTTTGAAGAAAGTATAATTTGTAATTATCTTAACACGAAAGAGTTCACCAGCAAGTTTCATGCCTATAGCTTGTGGGATCAATATTTTATATATTTATGTATCTACAAAACCACATTTTATGAAAAAATCCGCATTGATTTTAGTACTTGTTCTTTATTTATCAGGTTATACATATGCACAAAACTATATGTTGTATGGTATGACAAACCAAGGAGGCATTAACAGTGATGGAGTGCTTTTTAGCTATAATGCAGCCAACAAAACGTATACACAACTGGGCGCCTTTAGCCAGCCGGGTGGATATCCTTTGGGTAGCCTTATGCATGATCCGGCTAATGGTTTACTTTACGGAATGGTTCAAAGCGATGGGTTAGGAGAGGGATTTATATACGCATTTAATCCTGCAACTAATTCTTTTACGAGTACTTTCAA
>OLMA01000625.1_pt1 | contig 47963 bp, 42 predicted proteins | sample 1604671 | NCBI WGS metagenome assembly OLMA01 (sample SAMEA104055725, study PRJEB20765) | soil metagenome | biome: Arctic tundra; feature: Polygonal ground; material: soil | place: USA | collected 2011-09 | depth 0-0.5 m | reverse complement strand
TCAATTATTTGTAGTGATTGGTCGGTTTGAAGAAACCAGCGGATTAGTAAATAACAATGGAATCCCTATAGATATTGGGTTATACGAAAATGTCATTAGAGTTTCAATAACTCATAATTACTGTTTGTTTTTTGGTGTATAAGTAAAGCTTACCACTCTGAACTCAACTCTGCGGTCCGCTTCACAGGCTGCGATTTTTTCCTCCCGGGTTTTCATTTTCTCAATATCTGTCTTACTGCGACCGATAAGAGGGGCAGTGGTACCCCAACCTTTAACTAAAATGCGGTCGGAGTCTATGCCTTGAGAGATTAAATAATTTCTGCAAACAACAGCACGTGCCAACGAGAGCTCTGTGGCATTTTTTTCGTCAGGACTACCGTGGCCATCTACTTCTAATTTTATGCTAGGATTGTCATTTAGTAATTTTACAATATAATTAAGTGAATCAGGTAAATTGCCTACTGCATTTGTAATGCCGAAATTAAACTTGCATTCAGGAAAGAAGCGGTCAGAGATATCGCCGCCCTTTTGTAGTTTAAAATCGTCAGTAAATGTTTTCGATTCCGTTAAACCAACTGTTGAAATAGTTGCCTTGTATTGGCTGGCGAGGTATTTTAGAGTTGTACCATCGGCTGAAATAATATAAGCGGTACACGGATGCACCTTGGTAGAATCGAAAAGATAAAAGCCATTACTATCAGTTTTTACACGATCAATTGAACCATCAGAACCTAATTTGATTACAACAACTTCTTTAATGGGCCTATTTGTTTGTGCATCAGTAAGCCTCCCTTTAACAGAAAAATGAACTCTATTATATATGGTGTCGCACGGGGGTGGGATATTATCAATCATAACAGAATGTTGTCCGAAAACTGCAGTATGTAAAAGCAAATATAAAACTGTCAAAAAGGTGGTTTTCATTTTTCAGACAAATTTATGATTTACGTCTCCCTCTTCTTCTTTCTTGCAGCCGGAAACAATACATTATTCAGTATTAGTCTGTAACCTGCTGAGTTAGGGTGGAGGCTAAGATCGGTAGGAGGATCGCCTACACGGTGTTGGTAGCATTCAGGGTCATGGCCGCTGTAAAATGTCCAGGTGCCTTTGCCAAAATCACCATGTATATAGCGCGCTTCATTCGCACTTTTATTTTCTCCCATTATGGTAACACCGGGCTTAATATAGCTTTCATTAAAACCCGTTGTTTGTCCCCAGAAAGCTTTTATAACTTTGGTATGGTCCTGGCAAAGCATGGCAGGAACGGGGTCCCACTTGGCTGAGAAATCAAACAGTGTGAAGAAATCATTTTCTTGGGTCATACCGTATTTCTGTGCGCGGTAAGGCGAAGTATCAATATTCGATTTAGAATATTCAACAGGGTTTAAGCTGACTGTGAAATTGGTAAATGCAAAGCAGTTTGCAAAATCGAGTTTTTTGTTACAATTAGGATCTGCCGGATCTCCATCAAATGGAGTTGGACATATATCTATCCCTTCAGCTGCCAACGCAATATCATACGAATCGGGTGCAGAGCACATGGCGAAAAGAAAACCACCACCGGTAACAAAATCACGTATCTTTTGCGCTACAGCTAATTTCATTTGCGATACTTTTTGGAATCCCAATTCATGTGCCTGTGTTTCACTGTTCTTTATATCTTGCTGGTACCACTGTGCATTTTGGTATGCTCCATAAAACTTTCCATACTGTCCTGTAAAGTCCTCATGGTGCAAATGCAGCCAGTCATATTTAGGTAACACACCACTCAGAATTTCTTTATCGTAAATAATATCATAAGGAATTTCAGCGTATGTAAGCGCCAATGTCACGGCATCATCCCAGGGCATTTTATCTTTCGGGGTATACACAGCAATGCGTGGTGGCTTTTCTAATTTCACCACATCCATATTTACAGCAGGATCTTCTATTTGCGATACAATAGATGCTTCCTGTTCATCCGCCATCAATTCATATTTAACATTGCGCACCTTACATTCATCTTCAAAAAGCTGTGCATCGGGAAAACTGAAACTGCCTCCGCGGTAATTAAGTAACCAATTTACCGTAATGCCATTTTTAAGTGCCATAAATGCAATGCCATACGCTTTCAGACAATTGGTCTGGCTTTCATCCATGGGTATGAAGATGAAATTGGCACGCGCTTCAAAAAATGAAAGCAGAATAAAAAATATTGAGAAAATCCTTTTCTTCATAACCATTTCTATGCGTCTCTAAATTACGCAAAAAACAGGTGAGAGCCCAATGAGATTATGTTAATAAAACTAAAAACGGATAAGGGAGATTATTATTGATTACTAAGATCAGTTAAAATCTTAATAAATCCGTGTCATCTGCGTTCCATTCAGAATATCAAAATGGCCCTTCTTCAATATCGTTCTTCTTGTCCCAGTTTCTCGATTGCATAGTCCTAGTTTCAACATCATGAGGACTATGGTAGTCGCTTAAAGATGGTTCATACTCAACGAATTTTGCGAACTCTTTCTTGAACTTGAGGTGCACACTGTCAAGCGGGCCATTTCTATGCTTTGCTATAATGATCTCAGCGCTATCCGGTGGAGCATCTCCTGCAGCACCTTCTGCACCATAATAATCAGGGCGATATACGAAAAGCACCATATCGGCATCTTGCTCAATAGCACCCGATTCACGAAGGTCACTAAGCTGTGGGCGTTTTGCTCCACCACGTTGTTCTACCGCACGGCTAAGCTGAGAAAGTGCTATAATAGGTACATTCAATTCTTTTGCTAAACTTTTCAAAGCACGTGATATACTGCTTATCTCCTGCTCACGATTTCCTCCACGTCCTTCGGTACCGCTGGTCATCAGCTGAAGGTAGTCGATCATTATCAGCTGAATGTTATGATTTTCTTTTAAACGTCTTGCCTTTGCACGTAACTCAAATACAGAAAGCGCGGCAGTATCGTCAATAAATATAGGCGCATCGGAAAGCTCGGTAACCTTTGCTGTTAATTGTTCAAATTCATAATCTTCCAATTGTCCTTTCCTGAGCTTTTCCATACCCAGTTCTGTTTCGCTGGCCATTAAACGTTGTGCCAGCTGCAAGTTTGACATTTCTAAAGAGAACACAGCAACAGGATATTTATGCTGGATAGCAGCATTCATAGCAAGTGTTAATGCCAAGGCTGTTTTACCCATACTGGGACGTGCAGCAAGAATAATAAGATCGGATGCCTGCCAGCCTGATGTAATACGGTCAAGTTCAGTGAAGCCACTTGGTACTCCTGTTATACCGGTCTTTCGGTTACGGGCCGCTTCTACCTGCTTAATTGCTTCGTGTATAAGGCTACCTGCTCTCTTTGGGTCTTTCTTTATGTTCTCATCGGCAATTGAAAAAAGCCTTTTCTCAGCCATATCGAGCAATTCAAAAACGTCGATACTGCTGTCATAAGAGTTTTCAATTGTCTCTGATGAAAAGTTGATCAGTTCACGCTGAATATATTTTTGCAGAACGATACGGGCATGGTATTCCACGTTTGCCGATGAAGCTATTCTGCTGGTAAGCTGGGAAATATAATATGCCCCTCCTACTGCTTCAAGATCTTCTGTTTTTTTTAACTCGTTGGTTACGGTTAAAATATCAATTGGTTCTGAGCGTTCAAATAAACGTCTGATAGCTGCAAATATTTTTTTGTGCGCGTCGCGGTAAAAAACATCTTCACGCAATATATCAATGATATTGGTAAGCGCTTCTTTTTCAAGCATCAATGCTCCCAGTACCGCTTCTTCAAGTTCTACAGCCTGTGGTGGCAGTTTGCCCATTTCAAGCTCTGCAAAGTTCAGGGCCGATTTCGATGTATTTTTATTTTGTCTCGTGTTTTTCATTTTTAAAACCTCCTCTGGTTAAAAATTGGGATACCAAAAATATTAAAATAGGGTTCCCTTACCCCCGGTAATTTATTAACAACCCCTGAATCGCTTTTCGGTATTGAAAATAATTTTTTCTACCCTCTGTAAAATGTGTAAATTTAAACTATGATAAAAAGAATTCCTACCGTAATTCTCCTTTTATTTTTATTTATTTTCTCCTGCAAAAAAGATAACCCAATTGGTTATCCATCCGTGAACATCGTTTCTCCTTCGGGTTTAAATACATATGCTGTTTTCGATACTATTATTATTAAGGCCAATGTGAGTGATGCTTCACATTTACAGTCAGTAATGGTATATATAACCAATGCACAGAATGAACCTGTATTACCTACATCTGTTATTTCCATAACAGGTAAAAGCATGTCGTTCACCTGCCATTATCCCTTAAATAATATTCATTTGGCTAATGGAGAATACAATATTGTAGTAAGTGCATCCAACGGAACTAATACTCAGCTTGCTTTCCAGCAGGTATATATTGATGCAGTGCCAACTGTACGATTAGGAATTTATGCCGTTACACGGAATAGCAGTGGCGTTCATGTTTCAAAGATCGACACCAACTTTATAGTTTCAACTATCTATACACAGGGAGGAGATTATTCTTCATCTGATGTAAGTTCATATTACCAGCAATTATATATTTCAGCGGCAGATTCAGGGAATATGACAGCATTAATGCCAAATGGCTCAGCAATATGGAGCATTCCAGGACTAATTTCTCCGACTCCATATTTCACCAATGTGTATAGTTATGGCGATGCTGTATATGTATCTGAATATTATGATGGTTATATAAAATACATAAATCATTCAGGGGCAGGAGTAATGACTACAACAGCCGCTTCAGGTTATTATCCTATTAAAACCTGTGTATGGAACAATTACTTATTTGCTGAAGAGAAGAACATAAGTTCACCGTTACGAAATTTAGTTGTGTATTATGCACCATCAGGTGCGAGTTATGAACAGGCAGTTTTACCCGGACCTGTTGTGGCTATGTTTGGTATGGATGCCAACGATCTGTTTGTATTTGGCAATAGTACTTCAGGTGGCGCATATCTACAGCTTTATAATGTGCAGGGAAATATTTTTTATTCACCTATTACCTTGCCTGCAGCTAAGTTACTTTCGGTTGCACAGATAGATGCTCAAACCTATTTGCTTGGATTCAATAATGGAATAATATATACATATAGTTATAATCCCAACGGATTTGTACCTTATTTAACCGGCGTTACCGCATCGCATATTCAATACGATCAACCCGATAATGAATTGGTAATATCATCGGGTAAGAATGTGTATGAATATAACTGCACACCCTTAACTCTTATATATACGGCTAATATGCAGGATAGTGTTCTTAACCTGCACTTGCTATATAATAAATAAGTTGGGAATCAATTTGCTGCTTTGGCAGCGGCCAATGACTTTTTATAGTCTTCGAAAGTTTCTGTCTTGTACTTTTCATCTACAAAAAAACTCAAAACCACTTTCAGATCAGGTGCTGAAAGATAACCGGGTGCAACTGATAAGCGGTTGAATTTTTCATCAAGATAAACCGTTGTGGGGTAGCTCATTGAACCATCGAGCAACGAATATGCTAACTCATTTACTGCTCCTCTTTGATCAGGATGTGCATTTACAAAAATGTGATTATTAAAATGAAATGTGTCTTTGGTTTCAGCATCCAAGCGCACTGCGTAAAAGTTCTTGTTTATGTATTCTATAATGCCTTTATCCATATAAGTACTGGCATCCATTCGCTTGCACCAGCCGCACCACTGGGTATACACATCAATAAATATTTTCTTAGGATGTTCCTGATTCAATTTAACTGCCTGGTCGAAACTCATCCAGTTAATTGCAAAGCCGGGTTTTTTAGTCGCGGGCTTAAAACTTAAAATACCTATGCTTGCAATTGCAAGCAACAGTAAAGTGAACTTTCTGTATTTGATAAAGGTTGACCTCATTGTAAGAATCAAAGTTACGATAAATTCACATAGAATAAAATAGCCTTATTATAAATGCTTTCAGGGCTAAAGCCGCTGAAGTTGTTTCAAATAACCCCAGGCTTAAGCCTGGGGTTATAGAGATTTATTCTGTAGGGCTTCAGCCCTGATAAATTACAGGTTATTCTTAAAGAAGGCCATTGACATTGCCCATGCCTCAGTAGCTGCTTTCTTGTTGTAAGCTGGTCTGTCATCGCAATGGAAAGCATGGTCGGCATACGAAATAACTACATTGGTATATGGCTTATTAGCTCCTTTTACAGCATTTATAACAGTATCAATTTGTTCAGATGGAATGTGTTTATCAAGGCCTCCCCAGAAGAACAGGTGTGGCCCATGCATCATAGGTGCTCTGTCAACATAGTCTGAAGTTCTTCCACCATAAAATGAAATTGCTGCTGAAAGAGGAACTGTTGTGTTTGCAATAAATGAAAGCCTTCCACCGAGGCAGAAACCTATGCAGCCTATTTTATCATGCTTTACGTTCGTTTGTTTTTGCAGCCAATCGTATGTAGCTTTCGAATCGGCTGCCATACCTTCCAGGGTCATAGCCTGAAAATGTGGCATTATCAACGCAAAATCTACATTATACCCAATTTCAAAACCAGGTGCTGCTGTGCGGTGAAATAATTCAGGCGCAATTGCTATGTATCCTTCTTTCGCAACACGATCAGCTACATTTCTGATGTGGCCATTTACACCAAAGGCTTCCTGGAACACCATTACTGCCGGGAAAGGGCCATTGCCTTCAGGGATTGATACATAAGCTTGCATGGTAGTGCCATCACCTACCGGTAGATTAACTTTTTGACTCGACATACGTGTTTTAATTTATGGGGTTAAGGAATAATTACAATTTGTGCATAACAGTTACTTCGGCAGTCTGCGCCATATCACCTTTCGGGTTGAAGAACTCATATCTCCAGGTAATAACTACATGCCTTTTTTCTTCATTCTTACGCAAATAGACAATAGTAACTTTACAAGTGGTTGGCTGGTTAGCATATATAGGAGTTAAAAATCTCCAGTTATTAATTTCAAGTCCGCATAACACAGTATGGCCTAAAATAGGTACCCACTGTTTTATATAGAAAGTATTGAACACTTGTGGCCCGCTCGATACTAGCCCTTTAAATATACTTGCTTCAGCAGCCTTTTTGTCGGTATGGAATATTAAAGGGTCGTTGAGCTTTGCGTAATTTATTATATCATCATCTGACAAGGTCAGTGAGCCAAAATCAAAAACCTGTCCTTCTTTAAGGTCATGTATAGTAAGCTTTTCCACGTCGTTATAGTTTTTCCTGTTTGCTGGTGGCAAATTTATAGAGAATAAATGCCATTAAAGTAAAGAAACCAAGTGCTATCAGGTCAGTGAACCCGCCAATTTGTGTTGTTAAATAATCTGTAAACGGTATTCCGTTAATGTGAATGGTAAGCATATCAGATAGTGTTTTCATTTTCCCATCTGCGCCTGTAATATTCGTACCAATTAATACCGAAACAATAATACCTGTAAGTGCACCACCGGCAATTAATCCTGAACTGAACAATGCACCGGGGCCAATATCCGATTCCGCTTCACCGCTTTTATTCTTTTTATCTACCAGCCATTTTACAACACCACCAGCAAAAATAGGCGTAGTGCTTGATAAAGGTAGATACGCGCCTACTGCAAATGCCAATGAGCTTACATCGCACAATTCCATAACGGCTGATATGCCCATGCCTATCATTACCAATCCCCAGGGCAGGTTATGACTTAACAATCCTTTAATAACTGTTGCCATTAGTGTTGCCTGTGGAGCAGGTAGCGGATGTTTGTGTAATGCTGTTACTGTTCCTATTCCTATTTTATCGTTTAATAAAGTAAGTGTAAAGCCAATTGCAATTGTAGAAACCAATACACCAATTATTAAACCTATCTGTTGTTTTACAGGAGTAGCCCCTAATATATATCCTGTTTTTAAATCTTGCGATGTTGCACCCGCATTTGCCGATGCAATACATACAATAGAACCTACTACTAATGCAATGGGTTGGTAATGATCACCTGTCCAGCCTATACCAACAAAAATTAGTGAAGTGGCCATGAGCGTAGCAATTGTCATGCCAGAAATAGGGTTGGATGAAGAGCCAATTAAACCTACAATGCGGGAAGAAACAGTGACAAAAAAGAATCCGAATACCACGATCATAATGGAAGAAATAAGGTTGCCCGGTATTTGCGGAATTACCGACATGAAAACGATAAGTACTAAACTACCGATCAATACATATATTAGAGGTATGTCCTTTTCTGTCCTGGTTTTTTCAACGGTATCTGCATCATCTTTTTTTCTCAAGTCTTTAAATGAATCGCGGAATGCGCTGACTATAGTTGGTAACGTTTTAATTAAGGTCATTAATCCGCCAAATGTTACAGCGCCTGCACCAATGTACCGTATATAGTGGTCCCAGATATCATCGGCGCTCATTTGCGATATTAACTGGGTTGTTTCAGGGGGAAATACTTTTGTAAGGCCATCGCCTAACATAGTTATTAATGGAATAAGTACAATAGATGATAGTACACCACCTGCAACCATAATGCCTGCTATCTTAGGACCGATGATATAACCTACACCTAATAGTTCAGGAGTTATTTCTCCGTTTATAGTTGCATTTGGTAAAACTGATTTCCTATCGAATATGTATTGAGGAATATCCTTCCAAAATCCGAAAATGGACATCAATAGTTTGTACAGGAATGCAATGCCCAAACCATAATAAACTTTTTGTGCCAACTTGCCGCCTTTTTCTCCGGCAATAAGCACGTCTGCACAAGCTGTTCCTTCAGGGTAGGGTAGGTTGCCATGTTCTTTTACTATAAGTGAACGGCGTAAAGGCACCATAAATAACACGCCTAATATACCACCGGACAAGGCTAATACAAATATCTGGAAGTAGTGAAAATAATCGCTGCCACCAGAAAGGAAGAGTAAGGCAGGAACAGTAAATACCACACCTGCAGCAACCGATTCTCCTGCTGAGCCAATAGTTTGTACTATATTACTTTCAAGTATACTGGCATTACCTAATTTCTTAAATACCGATATAGCCAATACGGCTATTGGTATAGATGCACTCACAGTTAAACCAACCTTTAAGCCAAGATAAACGGAAGCTGCTCCGAATATTACCCCGAATATGGACCCCATTAATATAGCACGCAAAGAGAACTCCGGAATGAAGTCCTTGGCTGCTACAAATGGTTTGAATTTTTTGTCCTTATCCATAGCCTGAAAAATTAAAGGCGTGGTAAATATACAATTAGTTAGAAAACTCTATATTTGACCGAACCTAAAACACAACCTATGTCAAATGTAGCTGTTCGAAAGGGCCATCCAAGGTCATTGTATATTCTGTTTCTTACTGAAATGTGGGAACGATTTGGGTACTACCTTATGGTAGGAATATTTTTGCTGTATTTAATAGGACCTGCAATAAAGGGTGGTAAGGCTTTCGATACTTCTACTGCTACCGATATTGTTGGTTCTTATCTTGCGCTTGTTTATTTAACTCCATTTATTGGTGGTTTAATGGCTGACCGTTTTCTCGGTTATCGTCGTGCAATAATATTGGGTGGTATTCTTATGGCAATGGGTTACTTTGGCCTGGCCTTTCCTGGTGATACAGCGATGTACATTTCACTTGCGCTTATCATTATTGGTAATGGTTTCTTTAAACCAAATATAAGTACTCTGCTTGGTAATATTTACAATAAAGAAGAGCTAATGCCTAAAAAAGACGTAGCTTATAATATATTCTACATGGGTATAAATATAGGTGCATTCTTCTGCAATTTTGTTGCAGCAATACTTCGCCACAAGTATGGTTGGGGATATGCATTTGCTGCTGCCGGTGTAGGCATGATCATTGGGTTGATTATATTCATTGTGGGTATGAAAGATGATGACATTAAAGCAGCGGATGTGGTAAAACCGGCTCAAAAGGAAGATATGCCTCTAAGTAAAGTATTCGGATATGTCTTTATTCCGGCAATATTATTTGCAATAGTTGGCTGGCATATAAAGGGATGGACAGGACATTCAATTTTCGGTAAAGTTTCAAACGATGCTTTCTTTTTTGCCTGCGTTCCAATTATAATATTTTACCTGGGTATTTTATATAAAGCAAGTAAAGAAGATAAAAGAGGCCTGGGTGCCCTACTTGCTTTTTTTGCAGCCTCTATTGTTTTTTGGGTTATTTATAACCAGAACAGCACCGCACTTACAATATGGGCAGACCAATACACCAAACGCGATATGCCTAAAGTAATGGAGAAGGTGGCTGAACCTCTTGATATATTACAAAAGGTTAATCTTGATTCATCTACAATTGCGAAAATAGATAACCACTTTGTTCAGCAGACCATTTCACAAGACATGGTTGGAAGGCTTGATTCAACTATGAAAATGGATACAATTTCAAAGAAAATGTACCCGGTATATACTGTAACCATTGTATCAAAGAAAGATAATTCGTACGTAGGGCGTGGTATATTTGATGCCGTCGCTGATCAAAAGAATTTAAAGGAGGAAAGGGAGAATGCAGTTGATGATATGAAACCAGGTAAAGCGCTGAACATTCTTTCTCTTGACCCATACTTACAAAATCTTCCTAAGGAGAAATGGCCTAAAAAGGGTGAAACGCTAAACTTGTTCTCAACAGAGTTGTATCAGTCTGCAAATCCAATTGATATTGTAATACTTACCCCACTTATATTAGGAATAATTGGATTTTTCACCTTGCGTGGTAAAAGGCCTTCAACTGTTGGTAAAGTTGTGATGGGTATGATTATTGCCGGCCTATCTTCACTTGCAATGGTTTTTGCAGCAAGTAGCTGTGATATATACCTCGATAAAACAAGTATGGGATGGTTATTAGGTACCTATGCTATATTTTCGGCAGGTGAATTATTGATAAGCCCACTTGGGCTTTCTATGGTGTCTAAGCTATCACCTCCTCGCTTAACTGCATTGATGATGGGTGCATGGTTTCTAATAAATTCGATGGCCGGTAAAATTGCAGGAATGATGGCTGGTTATTGGGATAATTTTGAGAATAAAGGGAATTACTTTATGATTCTTTTTGTTGCTTCGCTTGTTGCAGCAGCTATAATATTTGCAATGTCGAAGTGGTTAAGCGCCGTGGTTAAAGAAAAAACCGGGTTGAAATAAAAGTTTATTCACTAAATAAAAAAACCCTGAAGCATTGCTTCAGGGTTTTTTATTGATCTATTTCTTAGACCACCTCTTTGAGAAAGCTTAAAGTGCTTATTTAAAGAACTGAGAACTTACCATTATCAAGTATATTACCTGACTTATCCGTAACATGGTAGAAATAAATACCACTTGCAAATGAAGATGTATTTAATGTTGCCATTCCATTCTTCATTTCAGTTTGTCCGATTTGTCTTCCTGCTATATCATACACCAATACATTTTGTGCATTTTGTGCTGAATACCGGAAACTGATCAGATTGGTTGCTGGGTTAGGATATGCCAATGTGTTATGTGCCTGGCTAATTTCATTAATTCCATTAGGAAGACCATTGTACCAGGTAATAGCTGCAACATGTGCATTGTTTGTATCCATTAACATGGTAGCAACTTCTGAACCATTAGCGCTATTCGTGTACCATTTATATTCGTAAGTAACACTTCTCGGGTTTCCATATGGGAAATAGGTCCATCCTGGAACGCCGGTATATTGAACAAAAATACTGTCAATGTCTACTTCGTAATGTTTTACACGTAAAACAGAGTAGGTTGAATAAGAGGCCCCGTTCATTAAGGGAGTTGTAACTGAACCCCATGCATCAATAGTATCTGCATACCAGACATAAACATTTCCTTTTGCTGAATCGCTTCCGGGAAGCAAGTTAAATTGTACTGGAGGAACATGTGCAGTGCAATAGCCCGAATCGGTATTTCCGAATTGTGCAGGAAATTTTAATTGCACAATGGGTTTATTGAATGGTACAGCTACCATATGGCCTAATACTTTTTCTTCTAAGCCTGTAACTGAAAACTCAGAACTTGTAGAGTTGAGATATGTATAACCCGCGGTCGCAACTATACTGTCAGCAAGATTTGAAGTTGTAAAATAAGACCCGTAAGGGGTGTTATTCGGAGCTGCAAAAATACTTGTACTGTTATATACTAAAGGCACATTATGGAAATCCCATGTTTGATTAGTACCTTTTACTCCTGGTGAATAGGTAGTAAGTTGCGCCGATGTTGAATCGTTCCCGGTGACAAATGAATTGCCTGCAACTGGCATATCAGCATCAGTTACAGTAATTTGTGCGTTTGTTTTAGTTGTAAAAGCCAGTGAGCCTACAAGTAAAAGCCCAACCAGGTTTTGGATTTTTTTCATAGTTTTTGTTGTTTGTTTTTGGTTAATAACGGACAAATATATAAAAGGCTACCCATGAGGGCAGCCTTTTATATTAATGGCTATTATATTGCCTGGCTATGAGGCCTTATATTAAAGTATAGAGAACTTACCGTTATCAAGTACGTTGCCTGACTTATCAGTAACATGGTAGAAATAAATACCACTTGCAAATGCAGAAGTATTTAATGTAGCCATTCCACTTTTCATTTCAGCTTGGCCAATTTGCCTTCCTGCCATATCATACACAAAAATATTTTGTGCATTTTGCGCTGAATAACGGAAGCTGATTTGACTTGTTGCAGGGTTAGGATAAGCTAATGTATAATGAGCCTGGCTAATTTCATTAACTGCATCAGGGTTACCATTATACCACTGAAAAGATTTTACTTTAGTATAGGTTGAATCCGTCATTATCAGAGTACCAGCTAAATCGCCAAGATTATTTGTATAGTACCTGTATTCAAATGTCTTGGTATTGCCCGAGGCAGGAGAAAAATACTGCCAGCCACCGGTACCGTGAACAAAAATACTATCAATATCATTTTCATAATGTTTCTGGCGAAGTACATTATATACGGTGCCGCCCCAAAGCGGAGTAGTTAAGGTACCATAGGCGTCAATAGTATCAGTATAAGTTACATTGACATTTCCCTTTACTGAATCGAAAACAACAATAGTATAGGCGAATGCCGGAATCACGGCTGTAGATTGTCCGCTATTAATGTCGCCATAATGAGCAGGAAGTTTTACTTCTGTAATCGGAGGATTAAATTTTATAGCAACCATATTGCCTTGAATACTTTGCTCGCTGCCTACAATTGAAAATGCGGTGCCTGATACATTAAGATAATTGTATCCAATGGTTCCGAATACACTGTCTGCAAGTGTCGCTCCTGAAAAAGAACTTGCATAAGGTGTATTTGCAGGATTAACAAACACGTCGCTGGTGGAATAGGTATTTGTTAAGGTGCTGTAATTCCAAACTGCGCTTGCTCCTTTTGCACCTGGAGTAGTTGTTTTAAGAGTGCTTGAAGTTGTGTCGTGGGCAGTAACAAATGTTGTGCCTACTACCGGCATATCAGCAGATGTGATTGTTATCTGCGCTTCTACCCTATTTAAAAGGGAGAATGAACCTATAACTGCAAGGCTCAATAATGTGTAGATCTTTTTCATGAATAGATTGTTTTGGTTATAATGAAGCAAAGATATAAAAGGCTGAGCAATTAGAATTTCTAACCTGACAGTTTTACATACTTTTGTAACATGAATAATTCGGTACGCGCTAAGAAAAGGCTTGGACAACACTTCTTAAACAGTGAAGAAATTGCGTTGAAAATAGCTGATTCAGTTACTTCTAAAGAGGGATATTTGTTAGAAATTGGCCCTGGTATGGGCGCGCTTACAAAACATCTTATAAATAAATGGAAAGAAAACCTTTACCTGGTTGAAATAGATAATGAGTCAATTCCATACCTCAATTCTCATTTTCCTGAACTAAAAGAGCGCGTAATTCACGCTGACTTTTTAACGCTCGATACCGAAACGTTATTTAGTGGAGAAAAGTTCTCTATCATAGGCAATTTCCCCTACAACATTTCTACGCAAATATTATTTAAAGCCATTGAATACCGCTCAAATGTTTTGCAAGTTGTAGGTATGTTTCAGAAGGAAGTTGCAAAGCGTATATGCTCGCCGGAAGGTAATAGGGATTACGGTATTTTAAGTGTATTAGTACAGGCTTATTTCCATACATCCTATTTATTTGATGTGCCTCCTTCGGTTTTTATTCCTCCTCCGGCTGTTAATTCGGGAGTAATAAAACTTGTGCGCAAAGAAAATTTTGTTTTGGGATGTAATGATGATTTATTCAAAAAGGTAATTAAGATGGCATTTAACCAGCGCCGGAAAAAACTCTCGAATGCACTTTCAGCAATGCTTACTGATAAACCAATTAAATGTGAGTTACTGGTCAAGCGTGCCGAACAACTATCGTGGAAAGACTTTGTACAACTTACTTTATTGTTTGAGAATTCTTAAACAAGGTTTGCAACGAACTGCAACTTAATGCCAACTACTTTTTCGTATCCTTCACCTATTTCCTTTATATCCGGATCGGTAGGGTCGTAATGCCACAACACTTCTATATCGGCACCTTTTTCATTCTGTTCTTTTATTTTAGCAAGCAATTGTTTTATGCTTATTACAGATGAAGAACTTATATAATCAAGGGTAAACGATAACCTTATTTTTTCAGGCGCGGGGGTAGGAACGCTCTTAAACCAATCTATTACAGGTTGATAGAAAGCTTTAGAATTCTCAGGGAATGATTTACCCGATATTTCATACCTCTTCTTGCCTGAATCTAAAATGATACGAGGATTATTAAGCGTTTCCTTAATGATCAGCGTTTCCATGTTATTTATCCGGAATTAAAGCGGTTAATTCGAAAAGAGAAACAGAATCATCCAGGGGAATGCAGTTAAAAGTAAAGTTGTTATTGCATTTTAATACTACGGTTATAAGTCCTAATCCTGCACCACCTTTACTTGAATATTGATCGTTGCTAAGCACATCCATGTAATGTGCTTTCAATTGTTTTTCATTCATTTTCTTTATCTGGTCAAGCGTTTCCTTTATTTTTTTAGCCGAATCATTGCTTACCACATTGGCGCAAATAGCAACATAGTCTTCCATGTTCTTGGCTAAAACAAAATAAAAAGGCTTACCATCAGGCGAGGAACTATGCAACAGAACGTTCTGTAATAACTCGATGAGAATATTAAATATCTTTTTAATCGTTCCCCTTCTTGCCCCTTCAGTATCTAATTGGTGTTCCGCGGTATATGATAACATACTAACCCTGTCCTGGTCCATTTGGCCATGGTAGGATACTATTATCTTTTTAGCCGGGCCTGTATAGCGGTTAAGTAGATCAGAATATCGGTCTTGAAGTAACGTAAGTTGCATTCCCGGATGTTAATATTATATTAGGCTAAAATATCTTAGACGACAAAAAAGCTCTATTCGCCCTACAAAAATAAAAATTCTTCTTAAATAACAGGCATTTGGTCTTTCTGTGTTTTTTCGCTTTATCTTCGCAGGCTCATGAAATCGTTTAAACGATATACAGTTACGGCAGCATTGCCTTACGCAAACGGGCCTTTGCACATAGGCCATATAGCAGGATGCTATTTACCGGCAGATATTTATGTGCGGTACCTACGCTCAAAAGGCCGCGATGTGGTATTTATATGCGGTTCGGATGAGCATGGAGTACCCATTACTATACGTGCCAGGAAGGAAGGCATTACTCCGCAACAGGTGGTAGATAAGTACCATAACCTGATGAAAAAGACCTTTGAAGAGTTTGGTATAGCTTTCAGTATATATTCACGTACATCGTCTGATATTCACCATAAAACCGCATCTGATTTCTTTAAAAAATTATATGATAAAGGTGTTTTTAAAGAATCGGTAACAGAACAGTATTACGATGAAAAAGCAGGCCAGTTTTTAGCAGACCGGTATATTACCGGAACCTGTCCTAACTGCGGTAACCCAAATGCATACGGAGATCAATGTGAAAAATGCGGGACTTCATTAAGTCCTTTAGATCTTAAAGACCCGGTTTCTGCATTAACAGGCGAAAAACCTGTTTTAAAAGAAACAAAGAACTGGTTCTTGCCACTCGATGAACTCCAACCTCAAATAGAAACCTATATTAATTCCCATAGCGAATGGAAGCCTAATGTGTTTGGTCAATGCAAATCGTGGTTAAACCAAGGTTTGCATCCAAGAGCTATGACACGTGATTTAGATTGGGGTGTGAAAGTTCCTGTTAAAGGAGCAGAAAATAAAGTGCTTTATGTTTGGTTCGATGCCCCTATAGGTTATATATCAGCAACCAAAGAACTTACAAAAGACTGGGAAAAGTATTGGAAAGATGAAGACACACGCCTGATACATTTTATTGGAAAAGATAATATCGTTTTCCATTGCATTATATTTCCATCAATGTTAATGTGCGACGGAGAATATATATTAGCTGATAATGTTCCTGCCAATGAGTTTTTAAATCTTGAAGGAGAAAAAATATCTACCTCTCGTAACTGGGCTGTATGGCTGCATGAATATTTAGAAGATTTTCCAGGCAAACAGGATGTATTGCGTTATACTTTGTGCGCCAATGCCCCTGAAACAAAGGATAACGATTTTACCTGGAAGGATTTCCAATCGCGCAATAACAATGAATTGGTTGCCATACTTGGTAATTTTGTACACCGTACTAATGTGCTGACCTGGAAATATTTTGAGGGTAAGGTTCCTCATGCGGTAGAATATGATAAGAGCGATCTTATCGTAATGGAGGAAATTGCACGCTTCCCTAAAAAGATTGCCGATGCAATAGAAGCATTCCATTTCCGCGAAGGATTATCTGAATTGATGAACCTGGCACGCATGGGTAATAAGTACCTGGCCGATAATGAACCATGGAAAGCTATTACCCATAACCCGAAACGAGTACAAACAGTATTGAATATTTCATTGCAGATATGCGCAAACCTTTCTGTGCTTATGAGGCCATTCATGCCCCATACGGCAGATAAGCTCTGTAATCTTTTACATACGAGTGTGCTTAACTGGGATTCTGCCGGCAAGGCTACGATGCTTATCGACGGGCATCAATTATCAGAAGCGGTAATGCTTTTTGAAAGGGTAGAAGACGAAACTGTGCAACAACAAGTAGATAAATTACATCAAAGTAAAACTATAACTCCTGTGACAGCACCTGTTGCAAAACCAGCAAAGCCAACCATTACGTTTGAAGATTTTGATAAGATGGACATTCGTGTGGGAACAATTTTAAATGCTGAGAAAGTTTCGGGAGCCGATAAACTTTTAAAACTCACAGTAGATACGGGTATAGATACCCGCACTGTTGTATCGGGAATTGCAAAATTTTATGCTCCTGAACAAATAGTCGGCAAACAAGTATGTTTATTAGTAAATTTGGCGCCTCGTAAATTAAAAGGGATAGAGTCGCAAGGAATGATACTGATGGCGGAAAATGCAAATGGAGAATTAATATTTGTATCACCTGCAACACTAAATACTGATAATGGAGCGATAGTAAAGTAAATGATTGGCGCCGTAGTTCAATGGATAGAATAGAAGTTTCCTAAACTTTTGATATAGGTTCGATTCCTATCGGAGCCACGAAAGTCCTGTAAATAAAGGACTTACAGACAAAAAATGAAGACCCTGAAAAGTCTTCATTTTTCGTTTAGGACAACAATAGGTGAAAAATCTTTGAAAGTGATTTGTTGAAACTCTAACACGGTCACAAAAAAATATAATTATACAATGAAGAAGAGACAATCAAATAATAATATTCACACTTCTTTTATTCGTTTTTTGTTGGAGAAAAGTTCCAATGAGGAAGAAAAGAGAAAAGTTAAAACTAAGAAAGTCGAGGAAGAAGAAGACCTTGAACCAGTTGAGGAGATTGACGATGAAGGAAAATTAAGTAATGAAGAACAAGATGATTTAATTATTGACCAGTTATTGAATGAATATCGAAAATTAAAAAGTAAGTATGAAAGTAGAAGTAATAGAATATACAATAGGAGAAAATAAGTTTTATGATTTTGATACCATGATGAGGATTATTCATACGAATAAATCCAAACTCCATCGTGAGATAAAAAGGAATGAAATTTTGAGGAATAATTGTATTAAATATAAAAACCAATACTTGTATTCTCAGACCTCACTTTTCTCTTTACTGGAAGGATTTTTAAAAGAAAGACTAAAAAAAGAATTTAATGAAGAATGGACTTAAAAAAGATAAAGAGGTTTAACGATAATATAAGTAATAACAGGAAGAAATTACTGAAGGAAACCGATGAGAATAAGAAGAGAATTCTAAGATTGAGAATTTCTATCGACCAGATTAAACTGGGAATGGAGAGACTGAAGAAGTAAAATATTTCTTCAGTAAGGGATTGGTTTTGGTGAGTTTATTTGATGGTTATACCCCTAGTATTGATAGTTCATTACCCATAGTTCATTAATACTCCTATACCTCTATAAACTTACCTAAACCTATTCAAAGTTGTACAAACTTATTGGAAAACTATCTAAACAGTATTCAGAAGAAATAAAGCATAAAACAAGCTTAATAAGTAGTATGCTTGAACCCATAATGATTATTTTCCTGGCCTTTTGGTAGCGGTGATTCTAATAGCCATGTATTTGCCATTGTTCAGATTAGGGGCATCAATACATTGAGTTAAGAGACTATTTATGTATCACCTTTGCAATTACATAATAATATGCATTGTTTCCCTTCATTTAAGTTTATTTTTCTACTTATCAAGGTATAAGCGAAATAGGTTAAATTTGTGTATCCGTAAATTATCCAGCCCGCTTAAATGGCACAAGTCAACGAAGACCTTATAAGGAAAGTTTCCCAGGCAATGGTTAACCATAAGCCTTCTCTTTCTAAATACCTGATTATTGACGAAGACGACCCAGCCGGTGAACCCGATATGCGAATGTTGGCAGATATGATAATAAGGAATTTTCCCTGGCCTCTTGGGGTAGAGCTTCGCCGACTCTTTTCAGCTACTATGAGGCAACTTGACCGTGGCAGGTTAGACCAGCTTTTTAAAACCATTGAGCGTACAATGCAGTTTATAAGTTTTGTTATGCTAGCTCAGTTGTGGGAAGAAAAGTTGAAGAATGGAATTGAAATACCCAAAGAATATTCCGACCAGTTTAAAAACCGGATAACTGTTCTTTCTCTTGGAAATTATACTTGGCTAATAAGAGCAACCGGTAATTTGTATGAAAAGTTCAATATTGAACCATTTATGCCGGAAATGAAGAACTTGTTCAATAAGAAATTTTACGAAGTTCTCGATTTCTGGGTACCCGAGCGTAATGAAATAAGCCACTATCAAATAAATCTTACCGATGATGATACCCAAAGAAGGTGTGTTGAATATGAAGATAAACTGACCTACATATTAGAAAACTTATCTTTTATTGTGAAATACAAACTGGTAACAGTGCGGGATATAAAGGTGTTAAAAAATAAGCACCAGGAGCCTCGATTCAATCATGTAATGGATCTATTGAACAGTTTTGATTCTGATTTTAAGGCTACTGAGATATCGTATACAGCATTTGCTGACAGTAATGCTGTGTTGCTGATGAAGGATTTTAAAGATCCTCATGAATTCCTTAACTTGTCTCCGCTCATTATTGATACACGCCCTGAAATAATTAATACCAAAGAAAAATTTAATCTTAAGAAAGATGTTTTTATGTATACCAAGTTTAATGGCGACAAATTAATGTATGTAGGAACGGAGGTTACAGAAAAATGTGATCTTACTACGCTTAATAATTATTCTGTGCTGGTAGACCAGTTTAAAGAATTGCTTTCAGCATTCTCCTCGTCCGAAATAAAAGCATAATAGATACAGATGTTAAAAGGCAGCCCGTTTAAGTTCCTTGATAGCTTCACTAAAGAAGACAAGGAGATTTTTTTCGGGCGGGATAAAGAAGTAGAAGAAATCTATTCCCGGGTTTTTCAGGGTAAAATGTTATTGGTGTATGGGGCATCCGGCACAGGAAAAACAAGCCTTATCCAATGCGGACTTGCCAATAAATTTAATGATGCCGACTGGCTCCCCCTAATCATTCGCCGGGGTACTAATATTACTTCTGCTATCCATGCGCAGTTAAATAACCTTGCAGTTACTCCTCTTAAACAAGGTGTTTCATTAAAAAAAGCATTGCAGTCACTATATCTTGATTACTTCAAGCCCATTTATCTCATTTTCGACCAGTTTGAAGAGCTTTTCATATTCGGCACGCAGGATGAAATAAAAAGTTTTGTTAATGAGGTTTCATCTATTGTCAAGTCAGATTTGCAATGTAAGCTCATATTTGTCATACGTGGTGAATACCTGGAACACCTTACGGTTTTTGAAGATGAGTTACCTGAATTTTTTGATAACCGAATTCGCATTGAGAAAATGACAAGGGCCAACGCTTCTGAAGCTATTACCGGCCCCTGTAGTAAAGCAGGTATATATGTTGAAAATGGATTTGCCGCTAACCTTCTTGACAAATTAAATCCTGATAAGGCAGAAGTAGAGCTTACTTATTTGCAGGTGTTTCTGGACAAACTTTATAAAAAGGTAACTGAAAAAAATACAAACGAACCGTCATTTAACAATAACCTGCTTGATCAACTTGGTAATGTAAGTGATATTTTATCTGATTTCCTGGAAGAGCAGCTATCTAAAATGGCTGACCCGGATAGTGCAGTTACAGTGCTTAAGAGCTTTGTCTCAGTAGAAGGTACAAGGAAGCCTATGGGGTTGGAGGAGATCATTGATTTTACACGTTCGCTTGGTAAAGATATTTCACTGGATAAGACGAAATCTTTAGTCAACCAGTTTGTTGACTTGAGAATATTGAAAGATAAAGACGAGAACGATAAATATGAACTACGTCACGATGCACTCGCATTTAAAATATTTGAAAAGATAACTATAGTAGAAAAAGAATTAATTGAGGTTAGGTTACTTATTGAAAATGCCTATAAAAACTATCAGCGGCGTAAAGTATTAATTAATGAAACAGACATTGCATACATTGCTCCATATGAAAATAAACTCTTCCTTAATGAGCAGTTAAAGCAATTTGTAGAAGAGAGTAAAAGACAGGTAAACAGGAAACGCCGCCGCACAAGGAATATACTTATTTCAGCAGCTTCAGTTATTATCATAGTATTGTCAGGGTTCACATTATGGGCTATGCATGAACGCTCAGTTGCCGAAGGGCAAACACAGGAAGCAGAAAAGCAGAAGATCCTTGCCGAACAGCAAAGCAAGATTGCAGAACAGCAAAAAAATGAAGCTGTACAGGCTAACAAGTTGGCCTTGGACGAGAAGGCCAGGGCAGAAGCTAATGCTAAATCAGCTATTGCAGCCAAACAACAGGCTGAACTATCAAAGCAGCAGGCGCTGAGTTCTGAAACTATAGCCGAAAAGGAAAAGGCTAATGCGCTGACTCAATCAGAACTGGCAAAAAAGGAAGCCCAAGAAGCTGAGGAGGGTAGAAAGGCTGCGAAGAAAGCAGAGTCACTTGCGAACGAGGCCGAAATAAAAGCTGAGAAAAATTATGTGCTTTCCACGGCACATATAGTAGGCCTTAAAGCTTTACTTTTTAAAAATGACCCACAATTGCAAGGGTTACTGGCACTGCAATCATTCAAATCGAACCAGGAATACCAGGGCAATAACCCTGACCCTGTTATTTTTGATGCTTTGAGAAGTTCATATATAAACTTAGGTGCCAATAAGAACAGCTCGCTTAACATTGCAAGCGGACATACAGCCCTATATGAAAATAAAGGGAGGGTATCGTATTATGATGGATATACTGTAGTAACGAGGGATGTTTTTAAGAGCAAACCGGTAACTTTTTCAAATGCTTACATTCCAATAGGAAGAAAAGTTGACAAGATTAGTTTTAGCCCGGATGGTAGCGTGTTAGTTTCATCCCTAGATAATTATGAAGTTATACTCTACAAAGTAAATGTAGATACCAGTTATTCAGGAAAACCTGTTTCAAGTAATTTGATAGCAGAATTATTGGGACATAAAGCACCTGTGAGAGGTTTGGCTTTCAGTATTGATATGACGCATCTTGCTACAGGCGGAAAGGACAGTCTGATAAAAATATGGAAGCTTTCCGGTAAAGATGTTTCACTTGAAACAACATTACAATCTCCTTCCGGTATAAAGTCTCTGACGTATTCTAATGATGGTAGTATAATATACTCATTACAGGAAGACGGTAAGATAATGGTATGGGATACCAAGACACATAGTTCATCACAGATGAGTTACCAGGGCAGTGTTCCTGTAGCATTTGCTCTCAACAGGTCTAATAATACCCTCATACTTGGTTTAACGAACGGGTCTTTATGTTTGGCTGATTTAAAAACAGGTAAGCAGAATATTATTAATGCACATAATGCACAGGTTGATTTAATAGTGTTTAATAATGACTATAGCCTTATGGCAACCTCTGGCTCTGATAAAACCGTGGATATTTTTAATACAGCCAATATTGAATCACTTCCCCCTGTCACAATAAAGGACATACATGCCAAAACACGTAATATGGTATTCACTTCAGTTGACAGGCTAGTTATTGTAAGCGACAAGAATATGTATTTTATAATAACATCTGAAGATGTAATGGCCAATGAAATAGAGAAACTATTGAAACGTAATTTGAATAAGGATGAGTGGGACAAATATTTTAAGGATATTAAGTATGAAAAGACAGTAAGGAATTTACCAGCTGGAAAACAATGATAACCAGGAAAGTAAAATATTGTGTATTAGTAGGCCTGCTTTTTTGCCTTGGCTGGAACGCTAGTGCCCAGGATGTTGTGAAAATTGATACCGGTAAAACAAGACAATTCAGTGTGAGAAGGCGGGCATCATTTGGTCCTGGTGTATTTTACATAAATTTTAAAGAGGCAATTGCTAATGCGACAGAATTGTATAATAATGGCGAATATGATACTTGTATCGTCTTTATTCAACATTCTTTAAGAGGAGCAGATAGTAAAGCTTACGAAAGAGAATCATTACTTGAATTATTGGTTGAATGCTACCTTGAAAAAGATGATTTACAAAATGCTGATAGAACTATGGTGAGACTTTTGCAGAATGATCCACATTATGAAGTAAATGATGAGGGAGATAACACTGAGGACTTTAATAACCTGGCAAATAAATATGAAGTGTTTCCTGGCTTTTCAATTGGTGTAAGAAATGCGGTGTTGAAATCAACGTATGTTACACAAAAAACCTATTCTTTATCTAATCCTAACATTAACTATTCTGCTCCCTACACAGATAATTATGGCTTGTATGTTATGTATTATGGCTGGATGGAATATGAATTCATGAAAGGGTGGTCCATAGATGCAGAAGCAGTCAGGTACGGATTAAGTTATAGTAGATTACTTGCCGATAATTCTAATATGTATTCATCATACAGTGAAAATATGCTTGTCTACAGACTGCCATTATACTTCAGGAGGTATGCCAATATCAGTAAGAATTTTTCATGTTATGCCGGCCTTGGTTTTAGTTTCGACAGAATAGCATCAGCCGATGCACACCCGGAGTATTATATTTTTAGCCAAACCCAGCCAATAGCCTTGAATGGAAATATTGACGTTACAGATTTGAAGAACCAGAATAATTGTGAATGGCTGGTTGCAGGAGGTCTGGGGTATACTATTAAAAGACTCAGGCTGTATTTAGACCTTAGGTATTATGGAGGTATTACAAGCCTTACTAATCCTGCTGTCGGGCTCAATAACTCTACGCTTGTAAACCAATATTATTATGTGGATAGCAGGGTGCTTTTAAACCAGTTTGAGTTTGGCGCTACTGCAGCGTTTACACTTTCATATAAAGTAAAAAAGAAGCAATAGTTATACCCTGACTCCAATTACAAGCACATCATCAGTCTGTTCATTTCCCCCTCTCCAATCAACATATGCCTTATCAAGTAATACTAATTGCTCTGGCATAGATCTGTCCCGCATACTCATTACTAATTCTCTAAATCTTTTCGTAGTGAGCTTTTTACCATTCTCTCCCCCAAACTGGTCGGCAAAACCATCGCTGAAAATATAGAAAGTATCCCCGGGCTGTAAATCGAAAGTATGCTTCTCAAATGTTTGACTGTCTTCCGTATAGCCGGCTATTGCAGTTTTAGTGGCTTTAATTTCCTCAATTTCGCTTGCAGTTTTTCGTAACAACCACAATGGCCTGTTTGCTGCAGAATAACTCAAGGTTAAACTTGATATATTAATTGCACAGGCCGCAATATCCATTCCATCCTTCGTGTCTTCTTCTTTACCCTGTTGCCTCAGTGCCTTTTTTATTTCTCTATTTACAATGCCCAATAATGCAGAAACATCGGCTGTTTGTTTAGCTGCATCTTTTAGTTTTTCATTACCAAGCATACTCATCAAAGCGCCTGGAACACCATGCCCCGTACAATCGGCTGCTGCTATTAAAAGGGTATGCTCTGTATGCTCCATCCAATAAAAATCTCCGCTTACAATATCTTTCGGCCTGAACAGTATAAAACTTTGCGGGAGCACTTTTTTTACTTCTTCAATGTTTGGCAACATAGCCCGTTGTATGCGCAATGCATAATTAATACTGGAGGTTATATCCTTATTTTTTTCATCTATCTTATCATAGGCTGTTTTCAGTTCCACATTCCTTATGCGCTCAATCTCTGCATCTTTTTCGGCCCTTTCAAGGGCAAAACTTATCTGTTGGTTTTTAAGTTTGTTAGATGATTCTGCATTCAGCACCTCTTCCCGTAATGAATGAAATAATTTAAAATGCGTGTAAGCCTTTTCAATATTTTTTTCTGATTTGTAGATGCTTGATAACAGCTCATGCACTTCATATTGTAAGGGCTTTGCATTAATTGCGGTTGCAAGGCTTAAAGCCTCATTTAAGTATTGAATCCCTTGTACATTATCCTTTGATACTATACACTGTTTGGCAATTCCAATCAGGCAATGAAGTTCAAGCCGCCTGTCTCCGTTTTTTTTATTTAATTCCCGGCATGTTTTATAATATTCAAGTGCTTGGGCATTGTCTTTCTTTTTTTCATATAATACTGCAAGCCCAAGATACGTCCAGGGTAAAGCAGGGTCCTCAATTTCTTTTCTCAGTTTAAGACTCCGTTGGTAATAATTCAGACCGTTTTCAAAATCACCTTGAAGTGTATAGGTACGTGCCAATAAATTCATTGAAGACGCTGCCGCCCGCATTTCATTTAAGTCTTCTCGGATAGACAAACTTTTTTGATAGCATGCAAGGGCTTGCTGGTAATCGGTAAGGCGTAAATATATATTACCTGTTGTACTTAAAATATCACCCATTTCTTCCTTGAACCCTGATATCTCTGCAATTTTTAATCCACGAAGACAAGATGCAAGGCCTTTATCATATTCACCATAACTGTCATAAACATTTCCAAGGTAACTTAGTGCCTTTGTCATTCCCCTCTCCTCATTATGCTGTTCAAAATAATGAAGCGCTTCATTTAAGTTCAGCAACATAGACTCATCTCCACTTGAAAGCAGGAAAGCAGAAGTGGCCTTATTAAGAAGAGAGTAGGCTATCCCTTTGGAGTAGAAGTTTTTTTTTGAAAGATCAAGAGCCTCTAATGCAAGTTCTTTAGCCTTAACAGGATCGCTGTACCTTATTTCCCATGAAAGGGAATTAAGAGTATCAATTTGTGCATGTTCTTTTGTTTCTTGCAATGGCAAGTTATTTAACCGTAAACTCAAAAATAACTCTTTATCGCTTATTATATACATATAGGCTAAGCCCCTGGAAAATTGTATTTATGATTACAATCATAGTTTGTAGTGGCATATCTCACAATTATCCTGCTTCAGTAGGTCTTATTTTGTAAACATAAAAAATAAAACTATGCAAATCTTCGAGGAAGATGTCAGTATATATCGTTACTAATGCGATAAGTATTTCTATTAACTGATGATAAGCATGTAGGTAGATGAGCAATATCATAGGCAAACTTATCCTTGTAATTTAATTTTACAACAAAGAAAAATCAAACTATAAAAGCTAATTCTTATGAAAGCTAAAACGTTATTAATCGGAGTCGTTTTAATATCTTTTCCATTTGCCAAATCGTTTGCTGATGATGGCGGAGATATATTCAGAACGAATTGTGGTGCATGCCATACGATAGGTAAAGGTAAACTGGTAGGTCCCGATTTGAAAGGCGTTGAAATCAGGCATAGCGAAGCATGGATTTTGAAATGGGTAAAATCATCGCAAGCCATGGTTCAGGCAGGAGATAAAGATGCCGTAAAACTATTTGCCGATAATAGTAATATTCCAATGCCCGATCAGGCTCTAAGCGAGGACCAGGTAAAAATAATACTTGGTTTTATTAAAGCCAGTGGGCAGGAAGATGTCGTTGCTTCTGCACCGGTAATTGTATCAGATGATAATGCAGCAACAAGTCAGAAAACAGTCGCAGAAGAAAAAAGCAGTGTTTCACTTCTTGCCAGGTTTAGTTTTACCCAGTATTTGTTAATGTCTTTATTGGGTTTCTTACTCCTTATTATTTATATTTTGGGTACAGCAATAAAAACACTTGCAGCGAAACCCAAAGAAGGTGCCCAGGTTTAATAGCTAATAAAGACAACATGAATGGACATTATGCTATTACCGACTTAATAAAAAAGTACAATGTTCAGGCTCCTCGTTATACAAGTTACCCCACTGTGCCTTATTGGACTAATAACCCAACTATAGAGGAATGGAAATTAAAGGTTAAACAAGTATTTGATAAAACAAATGAAAGGGATGGCATAAGCCTATATATACACTTGCCTTTTTGCGAAAGCCTATGCACTTATTGCGGATGCACTACTCGTATAACTGTTAATCATGCAGTTGAAGAACCTTATTTGAATGCAATATTGAAAGAGTGGGCGATATACTTAGAGTTATTGGAGGATAAGCCGAATATAAAGGAATTACATTTAGGTGGAGGTACTCCAACCTTTTTTAAGCCTGGGAACTTAAAGAAGTTGCTGGAAGGTGTTATTTCTACTTCAGTAGTTTGTAAAGATGCTGAATTTAGTTTTGAGGCACACCCCAACAATACCACATATGAACATTTAAAGGTTTTGCGCGAACTAGGCTTTACAAGGCTCAGCCTTGGAATACAAGATATGGACATAAATGTTCAGAAGATAGTTAATCGCGTTCAGCCATTGGAAAATATTGAAAGAGTTACACGAGAAGCCAGGGAGCTTGGCTATGTATCTATAAACTACGACTTAATATATGGCTTGCCTCTTCAAAAGAAATCAAGCGTAATAAATACGATAAATCAAGTAAAAGTATTTCGCCCCGATCGGATTGCACTGTATAGCTATGCTCATGTACCTTGGATTAAACCAGGACAAAGGAAATTTACTGAAGCCGATTTACCCAAGGATGAAGAGAAGCGAGAACTTTATGAAATAGGACGCAATATGCTTGAAGAAGCCGGCTATATTGAAATTGGTATGGACCATTTTGCACTTAAGACAGATTCTTTATATATAGCATCGCAAACACATAAGCTCCATCGCAATTTTATGGGCTATACGCATAACCACACCGAATTTATGCTTGGCCTGGGAGTATCAGCTATAAGTGATACCTGGTCCGCTTTTGCACAGAATATTAAAACTGTAGAAGAATATTACGAAGTAGTGAATAAAGGAGAACTACCTATATTTCGAGGTCATATACTTGATGAAGAAGATAAGATACTTCGCAAACATATTCTGAATATAATGTGCAGATTTGAAACATCGTGGCTTGATAAAAATGAACAAACTCCGTTTCTGTACGAGGCTATTGGAAAGCTGAAAGAAATGGAATATGATGGGTTGGTAATCCGTAGACTATTAAAACTTAGTGTTACACCGGAAGGCCTTAAGTTTATAAGAAATATTTGCATGGCCTTCGATGCCCGTCTCTGGAAACATACTCCTGAAAAGCAAATATTCAGTAAGGTTATTTAATGCATTAATCAAATCCCTCCCATCTTTTTTATTCCTACCTCATTAAGTATTATTTGTAATATCAATGTATCTTACTTTACAGTGAACATTCAATATGCTTTGCTTGCAAAAATAAAAAAAGACGCTGTTAGTTACAGCGCCTTCCTTTTTAGATAGAAGCCTTTCTTAGTTTGCCGATTTTAAGAATGCGACAATTTTCTTCGATTCAACATCAGTAAGGATCGCCTTCTGATGCATGTGTTCAATGGCTGCATCCCATTGGTCGTCGCTAAATGTATGCGGGTCAGGAGCATTATGGCAGCGGTTACAATTTTCTCCCCATAATTGTGCACCCGATTTTGCTACAATTGTTTCGGGCATTTTACACCCATTAATAATTACTGCAGAAGTAAAGATAATTACCACCGAGGTTATTATTGTTTTTATGTTGATTTTAGTTTTCATGATATCTGGATTATAGTATTAAATATTTTTTTGTCGGTTACGTTCTAAAAGAACCACATGCCTCTTACTGTAATTGCAGTTTGAGTTGGGCTTCCCGATTGGGTATATATGTCATACGCAATATTTAGAGGTGTCTTCCAGGTAAACCAGTAGGTGAGACAAACAGTAGCTTGATTTATTGGATTCCTCCCCCAGAGAGCATCTTTTGGCATTGTTAATTGGCTTAACCGGCTACCTAATTCTAAATTACTAAGGAATATGCTTTGTGAACCGCTCAGTCGGAAAGTAATACCACCACACCATCCACTCAATTGGTTAGAAAATTTGGGTGCTAATAGTGCTGTATCCGATTGGTTAGTATATAAATTGAAATCCTGCGTTTTAGTATACTCGTATTGGCCCTGTAGCCTTATCATTAAAGGATTAAAAGTGCGGTAGTAGTTTAAGTGTACTGCGTAAGAGGTGCTACTAATGTTTTCAAATACTGTGCCTGCATCTCCCGTTTTTGGAGTGTATTGCCCAGACGCGCCAATTTCAAGGCTCGAATTGGATAAGGGCAGAAAACCTATGGAACCACCTATAGCTTTGTTCCTGTTATTATCGGTATAGTTGCCATAATTCAGCACCCCATTTTGTGCACCTGAGCTGTCAACTGTTAATTGAGGCCCGTTTGCTACATAAAGCTGGTAACTTAATTTTGAATAGCCGGCTTGAATACCCCCCTGAATACCTATGCCTGATTCTGTTTGGGCACCTAATCCCATTCCGACAGGGTCTGAGCAATACCGGTTAGTAAAGTCATCAAGTATCCCTTCATATAAACCCCATCTTGGTTGAAAACTTCCGGCGAATAGATTTACATCAGGAGCAACCTTATAATAGATAATTGCTTCATTTAAATTGGCACTTGCACCTCCTCCCGGGCAAGGATTTGCGTCAACTTCCATCTGAACATCGATAAAAAATCGGTCATTTAGTTTTATCAGGGGCATTAGCATTAAACCAAGCGGGTCGGCACCAAAACTATTGGTAGATGGTAATCCGTGGACGTGATTATTCTGCCATATAGTAAAAACCTCTCCTGCAAGTAGCATTTTTTCTCCACCTCCCTGTGGTGAATTTACAGTTGGTTGTTCTGCTGCAGTTGAATCAACAGCTTGAGCAGATAAGCGAATACTTGATAAAGGATTTAACAATAGCCCCCCTAATAAGATTCCTCCGGCAATGTTCATATTCATTTTCATAATTACGTTGATTTAATTTATGTTACAAACCTACAGCCGTAATTGTGTTTATGAAATGATGCTAATCACGCATTGGCAATGATTTTCATCATATTGAGGCATTGGCATAAAAACATAAAACCCTGTTGTTTTAATTAAACAACAGGGTAACAATATGACCTGATATAGATGTTCCGGATACATTTATTTCTTTCCGTCATTTTTACGCATGAACTCAAGAATAGCACGTGCCTGGTCATCACTTAAGTTTTGATTAGGCATTCGTGTAACACATGTAACCATTAATTGCTGAGCAACCAGGTCACTGTCGAGCATTACATTGGTATTAGAGATAAAGTTCATGATCCATTCGGGTGTTCTCCTATCTGTAACTCCTTTCCATCCCGGACCAACTAATTTTTCATCGGTGAGCTTGTGGCATGAGATACATTTTGAGTCGTATAATGCATTTCCTCTGGCAGCCATGCTGTCATCTAATGGATGAGTTAACCTTACAGCAGTAAATTTACCAATGCCCTTATCCGGTGTGGTTGAATCTTTCTTAGCTATGCCATTATTATCTGTGTTCTTTTCAGATTGGTTATTGGAGCTGCATTGGGAAAGAAAAAGAGATACCAATAGTGTTGTTATAATATAAATAGTGCGTTTCATGAATTTATGGATTAGAAGTTAAAATTTAATTTATTATTTTTTCAATGTTCTCATATAATTAACAAGCTGCCAGCGCTGGGTTTCAGTTAATGTTTTTGCGTAACTGGCCATAGGGGCCCTGCCATTAGTTAATTTCCAGAAAATAGCTCCATCGGTTTGGCCCTGTACTTTTGCTGAAGTGTGATCCGCAGGCCTTGGTGTAAGACCTGCAGCAGCAATACCATCTCCTTTGCCCTTATCTCCATGACATACTACGCAATAAGTAGTATACAACTTTTTGCCCGCAACTGTAGCATCTGCATTTCCCTTTAAAGGATTAACGGTGTTGTCAGCGGTTGATGGAGCGATCCATGGTGTTTTCTGCTGTAATTTAGTTACCGTTGCCGACATTAAAAGAGCAGTGCTTCCTACTAAAGCAACAAGCAAAGGTGTTTTTCTTATAATTAGTGTTTTCATTTTATGATTGTTTAAATATTCTATGAACTAATGGACTATTTCCACATCTCAAAAGTCAGCAGTTTATGATGGTTTGTATATGATGGTGGTCACCAAACAATATGATTATTCTCATATTGACAAAGTAGAACCTTAGATAGCTTTGTAGTATTAAATACCTGGAGCATCAATGAACTCAAGAAAAACATGGATTAATCTTTCAATAGCTAACCTTTGCATAGTTGCAGCTTTGGGAGTATTGATGCGGAGTAAGATGATTTTTAATTTGCCCTGGATTGATTATAATCGTTTGGTAGAAACTCACGGACATTTTGCATTTGAGGGGTGGGTGGCGCTAGTATTGACTACTTTACTGATATATGAACTTCCCGGTTCGCTTTATGCCAAGAGAAGCTATCAGTTTCTTTTAAGTGCAATTTTTGCTTGTAGCTGGGCCACGTTGTTGACTTCTCCTTTTGAAAGTTGTAAATTCATTTCAGAATATGTGTCTTTACTATACATTATAGTTACTTACATTTTCTCATGGATGTTTATTAGGGATACACTTAATACGGAATCAAATAAAACAGTAAAGTTGCTTTCAGTTAGTTCACTTGTTTGTCTTGTATTGTCTTCCGTAGGTGCTATAGCGCTTGCTTATCTTTTCGCCATAAGATCGCTTAATGCTATTTTATATCGTGATGCACTGTTTGGTTACTTGCATTTACAATACAATGGCTTTTTTACTCTTGTGGTTTTCGCCTTAATCTTTAATAAAATTGTACCTGTGGCAAGTGAACATGCAAATAAGAATATTTACAGGTTTTCAGTATCGCTTTGTCTTTCTGTTATCCCTTCCATGTTTATTTCATTTTTATGGCATCAAGCTACGCCTGTAGTGCATGCAATATCAATAATTGGGAGTGTATTACTACTACTGAGCCTTATTTGGTTTATTATTTCAGCATTATCATTAGGAAAAGAATTCAAAATGGTTCTTCCGTCGATACGGTACATGATTATTTTATCGATTAGCGCGTTTATGATAAAAATTTTCCTGCAAAGCCTTACCGTTTTTAATTCTATTAATATTTTAGTATTCGGAGACAGGCCAATGATAATGGGTTTCCTTCACATGGTATTCCTGGGTTTTGTAACCCTTTTTATAATAGCATATTTTACTCAGAAAAATGTATTAGATAGTGAAAGCTATTTTACCAGGTTTGCTTTGGCTGTTTTTACCCTTGCTATAGTAATAAATGAAATATTACTGATGTTACAGGGTTTAGGCACCATGTTGATTGCCAGTAGCCCTTTATTCTTATGGTATTTATGGGGGGCAGGAATTCTATTATTACTTGGTGTGGTGTTAGTTGCAATTGCCCGAATAAGGACAAAGCAGATCTAAATCCTTTGTGGCGATAATGTTTATGAGAATTTCCTTATCCTTTCAAGGCCCGGTATATTCAATAATTTAACATCGCGCCCATCTACTTCTATCATCTTTTCCTGTTTAAAATCAGAAAGGGTGCGTATAAGCGTTTCGGTTGATGTTCCTACCATGTTTGCCAAATCTTCGCGAGAAAAACTAAGATTTGTTGCCGGGTGTATTTTTTTCTGCGATTTAATAAGTACGTCTGCTACCCTTCCTCTTACGGAATTATATGCCAGACTTAGCAGTTGTTCTTCTTTCTCATTAATATTATTTACCAGCATATTAATAAACCTTGCGGATACTTCCTGTTTAGAGTAAACCAATGAAAGGAAATCATTTTTAGGCATAAATGCCGCTTCAGTCTCCTCAAGTGCTGTAGCTGAATCCTGGTAATTAGATCCTTCAAGTATTGAATTGTATCCAAAAAAATCTCCTTTACTATAAACTCCGGTAATAAGTTCTTTACCATCAGAACTCATTCTCCAAGTTTTTACTTTGCCTTTATTTACAAAATATACCACATTAGGTTCATCGCCTTCGTAGTATAATGATTCTTTTACGTGATATGAACGCACTTTATAATTCGAAGAAAGACTACCCGGAAGGCTGAATTTGGCAGCAGCATCAACAAACTGAACTAAGCCACTCAGGTCACGGGTATAATTCTTCTTAAAATATTCACTGCGCCTTAAACGTGTTTCAACAGCATTAAGCAGTTCAACTTTGTCAAATGGCTTGATCATATAGTCATCTGCACCAAGGTTCATTCCTTTGCGCATATCATCTTTTTCTGCCTTTGCTGTCAAAAAAATAAATGGAGTCCCTGCAATCTCAGGGTCTTTGCTTAGTATATGCAATACGCCGTAACCATCCAAATCAGGCATCATTATATCACATATGATAAGGTCGGGCTTTTCCTCTTTTGCTTTTTCAACGCCAATTTTGCCATTTTCTGCAGTTACAACCACATAATTAGCAAGGTCAAGCATTTCTGCAGTGTTTTCCCGCATGTCGAGATTGTCCTCAATAAGAAGAATTTTTTTCATGAGAGTTATGATTTTATATTTTGTACTGATATTTTAAATGTAGTGCCGTCGCCTTCTTTAGTTGTAAATGAGATGCTTCCACCCATAAGGTCAACATATCTTTTAACAATGTTAAGCCCAAGACCGGTGCCTTGTACGTTTGTTGCATTTTTTGCCCTGAAGAACCTTTCAAACAAATGAATTTTATCATCATCAGGTATTCCCATGCCGTGATCAGTAATACTTACTTCAATACCATCATTCACATTAGTGGAGCAATATTCTATAAGTGAATCCTCAGGAGAATATTTACTTGCGTTAGAAAGAAGATTAAAGATCACATTCCTGAACATCTGCTGATCAATAAACACTTCATTATTGTTTTCTCCTTTGTGAGTATATTCAATTTTTTGCCCTTTCTTTAGCGTAGGCTGCATATCTTCAATTAATTCTTTAGAGAACTCGGTTAAGCTGAATAGAGCAGGTTTTAGTTCCACTTTACCTTGTTCCAGTTTTTCAAGCGATAAGAAGTCATTGAGAATGCTGATCAAGTTCCCGATAGAGGATTTTATACGTTTTATATGCCTTTCACTTTTTTCGCGTACAAAGTCTATTGTTGAATCCTTACGTTCCAGGTATTCTTCCATTAGTGAGGTGGAAGAAAGTATAGCACCAAGCGGGGTTCTGAATTCGTGAGAAGCCATTGATACAAAACGCGATTTAAGCTCATTCAATTGCCTTTCCTTTTCAAGGGTTTTTTGTAGCTCATCTTCACTTTTCTTTTGCTGGGTTGAATCGCGTTCAACCAATAATATCTGTTCAATGTAACCATCCAGATTATGTAAAGCAACAACGTTCATTGAATAGTGCCTGTCTTTAACACTTACTTCAAATGTGCTGTTATTTCTGCCATTAAATACTTCAGTCAGTTTTTCCTTCATAAAATCCCTGACTTCTTCCGGTAAACGGGCAAGGTAGCTTGTGCCGACAAGTTTTTCACTTGTAACACCATATTTAAATAATTCCATTCCCTCCACAAAAACATAATTCAGGTTTCTATCAAAAACATTGATAGTACCATCAGGGAAATTACGGGCAACTATTTTATAAAGCTTTTGGCTTTCTTCAAGTTCCTTAGTACGTTTTTCTACGCGGTTTTCAAGCTCTTCATTGAGCTTAAGGATGTTGTCCTCCGCTTTTCTGCGTTCAGTAATATCAGTAACGAGGCCCATAACAAATAGTTTGTCATTGGTCTCAAAATGATTTAGGCTAACCTCTACCGGAAACTCAGTGCCATCCTTGCGCTTGCCCCATAGGTCCATGCCCATACCCATTGACCTTCTTTTAGGATGTTTAGCATAGCTATTACGATGCGCAACGTGTCCTTTACGATATTTATCGGGCAATAATATTTCCATTGGCTTTCCAATCAATTCCCTTCCATCGTATCCAAACATTTCATTGGTACGTAAATTAACCAATTGAATAATGCCTTCTTTGTCCACAATAAGTAAGCTTTCAGCCGCTGTTTCAAACAACAGCCTATAAACCTGATTTATGTCGTTTCCAAAACTTTTATCGGGCATAAATTTTAGGGGTAATTGATTATAAGGTGAAGATACTCCTAAATCCTTAATTCTCAAATGTACATTCTCTTTATCCCTCATTATTTGATAGTAAAAGTGAAGGGTATGAGAAGAAAATAGTATCTAGCTTATGTTCTTTAATAAGCAGTTCAAGCCTATCCCCTTTAGATGTATTAAAGATAATGATACCAATTTTATGTTTTTCAAGCAGTGCCTGAATGGTAGCTTTTAAATGCTCAACTGTGCTGTTTTTTATAAAATATAGTTGATGTGTTTTTTCTTTAAATCTTTTATCTATTTCCACAAACGCGTTGGCCAAATCCAATCCATTATTTACTGTAGTAGAGATGATAATCGCTTCCTTATGTATTTTGGCAGATTTAATTCCTGGTACTAAAAGGGTAGGCCAGTATTCAGGTTGCCCGATAAATGCCGATGAGAATTTATCCATTTTTGAATTATGCCCAATTACAAGTAAATTAATATGATTTTTTTTTAAGGTATGTTTTACGGTTGTAATCGGGTTACCCTCTGCCGACTGAATAGTAATATTTATTTTTTTGCCCTTAGCTTTAAGCTCGTTATATTCTTTCTGAAGCTTTTCCTTTGATTCAGTTATTATAATATCATTTACCGAAATTAATGTACCGCTATTTTCTTTGGGTAACTGGTAAGCATTTTCCAATATGACTTCGCCCGCACTCTTTTTCAGTAATTGTATAGCAAAGCCTCCCGCATTTAAAGCGTGTCCTGAGAAATCAGTGGGTATCAATATCTTCAATTTTTGTCCTTTCCCTTTTTGCGTGTCTTTCATTGTCCAGTAATAACGAAGTACAAAGTTGTATTATGTATTATGAAAATAAAAGAACTTGAGTCATGGCATGATATGATTAAAATCATGCTACCTGAAACGAATCAAATTCTATTCTTTTTACAAGTATCACTATAATTAATATATAGTTATATGATTAAAATCATATGGCAGAAATGAGCCTACTCATGGGTCCTGGGCGAGATGGGGTATAGTTTTGTTTTCGGAATCAGTACTCATCAATAATTACGAATGAAATGAATTACAAAAGCATACTAATTGCTGTAGATGGCAGCGACTGTTCAAAGAAAGCAGCAAAAAAGGGGATAGAATTAGCAAATCAACTATCAGCAGTAGCTATAATTCTTTACGTAATAGATATGACCGGTGCAATAAACTCTACTGCTGTAAATGGAATAATAGATTCAGAAATGATACAGGCTTTTAAAGATGAAGCTGAGAGAGTTGTAAGTGAGATTAGAGGTAAAAACCTTTCAGAAAGAATAACCACATTAACTGTTGAAGGCATTCCTCAATATGAAATAAAAAATGTTGCCGAGAACAAGAAAGCCGATATGATTATAATGGGTACACATGGAAGAACAGGATTAAATCACTTAATTATGGGTAGTGTTGCCGAGTTTGTGATCAGGCATTCAAAAATACCTGTACTAGTAATGCCCGAAACTAATAAAGACTAAATCAATAACTCCAGTGAACCCTTTAACGATAAATATACCAATAACGGTATTGATTAGAATCAAGCTTAAACGTGATGGGTATCATATTCATTCGGATAAGGTAGGTGTAATTTTGTTTTAATATTAAGAGTCATGATAATAACACCAGTAGAAACCCGCGAAGTAAGTGTTGTGCTATTAGTACGTATTATTTTAGGTATTATATTCTTTCTGCAAGGTTATGATAAAGTGTTCCGCATGGGAGTTAAGCAAGTTGTGGAAACTATACATACTCCGCTTGCAGAAAGAGGAATTCCCAATACCGTTAGCATAATAGGGGCATATTTTACATCTTATACAGAACTTATATTCGGGGCTATGCTTATTGCAGGCTTTATAAAGTACTACTGCCTTTACCTCTTGGGGGTCGATCTGATTTTTGCCGTTTTTGCATTTGGAATTGTGGAACCTATGTGGGATATGAAACATATTTTTCCGCGCCTGGCTTTATTAATCTTCCTGCTTGTTATTCCATCACAGTGGGATATTATATCAATTGACCATTTATGGTCAATTATTAAATTTTTTAAATCTTTTTTTTAAATTAAAAACCAATGAAAACCATCCTTGTTCCTGTAGGCTTTTCAACTACATTTCAGGTAAGGCTACCATTGTTAAATATTCATGAATAATTGTAAAAATATTTATGAAAATAACAATAAACGATCACAGGAAGATATTTGCTATACAGAAGGCTTTCTGTGAAATGTTTCCATTCCTTAAATTGGAGTTTTTTACCAAGTCTAATACTTCCGGTAGAGCATCGCCAAAAAAGAATTTTATAAACCCTAATGAAACGATAGGCCAATGCAGGGTTGTCCATTCAAAAGGCACACTTACTATATTGGCACATATGACTGTTTCAGATCTGGAACAAAGTTTTAATGATACATTCGGCTTAGCAGTCAGGGTGTTTCGTAAATCAGGCAAAATATGGCTTGAGGCAGCAGCTACAGATATGTGGTCGCTTGAGAAAGAAAATGAGATTGGTAAAGAAATGAGTGCGCCAACAGATGAAATTGATATTTTGTAGTATTAATTTAAGATCGGAGCCACTTAATATGTATAGTGCTTTTACCTACGTTCACCGAATTTCTAAACACCTGTATTCTCTATGCAGTATTTTTGTTTAGTACTTAGATTAAATGCTGATAAAATGGTAGAAAGTAAAATATTATTAAATGCTTTAAAGCTTTATGAAATAGAGGTCAAGGCAATAGAAGGCAACCGTGTAAAAGTTCATAACAATTTTGAAATAGGAATACAAGCCAACGCTCTCTTTAATTTAACGAATAATGGTGATGAGATTGCCGCTTTTGTAGATGTTGATGAATTATGTGGATTTATAATGCCCTGAAACTGTCTTTGTTTCAACCCAGAAATTTTTAGCAGTTCATAAAAAAGGTTTTGATTCCGGTTGTATTATTAAGTTATAACAGCAACCAATTTCTTAGCCATTAAAGCATTAGTAAACGGTACGTTATGCACAGTCTTTTGTTTCTCGCCATAAATTTTATATCCTATGCGTTCAAAAAATGGTTTTGCTGTTATACTCGATTGAACAGTAATTTCCGGCAGTTCAGTTTCTTTGGCAATTTCTTCAATTTTAGCGGCAAGTGCAGTAGCAATACCTTTTCTCTGGTGATCTTTATGAATATAAAGCAGGTCGAAATAACCTGATTTATCCATTGAAGCGAAACCAACTATTATTTTATCCAATATAGCCACATAAAAATATTGTTCCTCCATTCTCCGTACCCAACCTTCTTGGTTATTATAAGTTGAAGCCCACGCTTCGATCTGTTCCTTGCTGTAATCTTTACTATTAACAGTTAAGATAGTATCATAATATAGTTGAGCTATTTTATCAATGTCTGTCGTAGTAGCCAGCCTTATTTTCATGATGTGACTTTATTAAACTGTTATTTCTGTTTTACTTTCTTAAAGATACACTAATTAAGGGCGCGGAAATATGATTTAAATCAAGTACTGTATTTTAATCGGTAATACCATTAATTCTGAGGTCAGAATAATTCTACGCCTTTTCCTTTTCACTCTTTTTTAATGCCTCTAGTTCTTTAAACAAGGTAATTTCTTTTTCTGTGAGATTTTTAGGTAATACAATATCCACTTTCGCATAGAGGTCTCCGTATTCATCTGTCTTTTCAAATTTTGGCATTCCAAGGCCTTTTAAACGCAATACCTGGCCATTTTCTGTAGCCTTTGGAATGTCTATCCTGATGTTCCCTTTCAATGTTCTTATGACCTGTTTTCCACCAAGAATAGCTGTATAGAGATTTACCGGAATATTACAATACAGGTCATACCCTTTTTCTTCGTAATGAGGATGCTTTGCTATAATAACTGTTAGTAATAGATCTCCCTGAAGCCCTCCATTCCTGCTTTTTGCGCCCTTACCTTTAAGCCTTAGTACTTGTCCATTCTTAACTCCGGGCTTAATTTTTATTTGCAATGTTTGCCCGTTTACTTGAATGCGCCTTGTAGAACCATGATAAACTTCCTCAAGTGAAACTTCTATTTCGGCCTGGTAGTCCTGGCCTTTCATCTGAACATTCTGCCTGCTTCCACCTCCTCCAAAATGACTGCCAAAAATCGCTTCAAAAAAATCAGAGAATCCTTCATCTTCATTAAATGAGCCACCACGACTATTCCCAAAACCTCCACCTTGTTGGCCGGACCATTTTGACCAATCAAAGTTTTCATTGCCGTTTCCTGTATTCTTATGGTATTTTAAATTTTCCGCAAGCTCGTCATATTTTTTTCTTTTTTCAGGATCACTTAATACTTCGTTGGCTTCATTGAGTTCCTTGAATTTTTCTTCAGCTTTCTTATCACCTTGGTTTTTATCAGGATGATGCTTGATCGCCAGTTTGCGGTAGGCCTTTTTTATTTCATCAGCCGTTGCCTTTTCCGGTACACCGAGTATTTTATAATAATCTTTAAAATCCATAATTCAAATGTATTGGAAGTGTGTAACTATTTTCATGATGATTATCAAATTAACGTTTGATCTTCCTCATTTAGTATTTTCTTCATTTACTACTTAGAAGAAGAAAATAATGTAAAAATAAAAGCCGGAATATTATTCCGGCTTTTATTTTTTGAAATTATTGTATTACAATCCTTGTTGTAGAAATGTAATGATGATCACTGTCAAGAATTTTCAACAGGTATACACCTGATGATAAGTCATTCCGTAAAATTTCACAATGTGAAGAGTTTGATGAAAATGATCTTATTTTCTCGCCTGTTAAACTATATACCTCAATATAATGTGTACCCGCTTTTGCAAATAATAATGTAGCTGCATCTTTAAATGGGTTAGGATAAACCAAGAGTAAATCGTTTGGTTGTGTTACGGTTTGTACATCGGCTACATAACCACCCAGAATAATTAAACTGGTTGGGTTTGCTCCGTTAGTATCGCTAAAACTAAGTAACACTGAATCTTTACTGCTAACAGTATTATAACTGAAAAGTACGCCATAATTATACGTACCACCTATAGAGGTGGTACCATATAAGGTAGTTCCTGTACTATCGGGTACTAAAGTACCGGTAGGGTTTGCGCCATTTGCCCCTGTAAAAGTCACTAAAGGATTTTCTTTTTTTGTTTTCGGATCAAAACTGAACAATACACCATCGCCCTGTTTGCCTCCAAAATAAGTCATGCCATACATCAAGCCATTGCTTGCCTCTACAAGGTTACCATAAGGTGATTCTCCGCTTGTTGAATCATTAAAGCTATACAGTACATTGTACGCTTTTGTTTTTGTATTGAAGTTAAATATTACACCATCGTAATTTGCTCCGCCGCTGTATGTCATTCCATAAAGTAATCCATCGCTACCTTGTATCAAGCCTCCGTATGGTGAAAACCCAATGTTATCAGATAAGTTTACAAGTACACTATCCTTGCCTGTTGTAGGGTTGTAATAAAATAGAACACCTTCATAATTTGTTCCTCCTTCAGGAGCCATTCCATATATTAATCCATTCCACGCTTGTAATAGATTACCTTGAGGATAGTCGCCATTAGCATCATTAAAAGTGGAAACTACTTTTTCTATATTTGTTTTCGGATCGAAACTGAATACCACTCCTTCATCATTGCTGCCGCCATATTGGGTCATACCATAAAATAAACCATTGGAGCCCTGAATAAGCCATGAATAAGGGTATTGCCCTGTTATACTATCAAAACTGTAAAGCGAACTTGTTGTACCGTTATTGGGATCGAAACTAAAAATATCGCCATAGAAATTTGTACCTCCTAATAAAGACATGCCATATAACAGACCCGATGATGATTGGGTTAAACTATTGTTATTAGTTACAACACCCCTGAAATTAAATAAGACACTGTCCTTATGGGTAACAGTATTGTAACTGAAAAGAACTCCATAACCATAATGCCCGCCACTAAAGGTCATGCCATAAAGTATGCCGTTGGAATCCAATACCAAGCTTCCATAAGGATAAGCTCCATTATTTCCATTGAAATTGAATACAACACTATCTATACCCGAAACAGGATCATATAAAAATAAAGTTCCGTAATTACTGTATCCTCCTTGTTGAGTCATGCCATATAATAAACCATTCTTTGCCTGAATTAAGCTTCCATCGGGATAATCTCCTCCAATATCATCAAGACTTAAATTCAATGTAGTATCTAATCCAGTTACAGGATCAAGAGTAAAAAGTATTCCGCCATCATAGTTTCCGCCCTGGCTTACAAGCCCATATAGTTTGCCATCCTTAGCTTGTACCATAGAATTAAAATACGGATACCTGCCCTGGAGACTGTCGAAATTAAATATCACGCTATCATAGCCTGTCTTAGGATCAATACAAAATAAAGATCCATCATTCGATGTACCGCCCTCGTAAGTCATTCCATAAAGCAAACCATTTGATGCCTGAACAAGGGTTCCTTCCGGTGCAACGCCATCGTAATACTGAAAATCGTGAATTATAGAATCTTTTCCTGTTGACGGGTTATAGGCAAATAATATTCCGTCTTTATACAAACTATCTCCGCCCCAGGTCGTCATACCGTAAAGATTCCCATTACTTGCCTGAATAAGATTGCCCATAGGGTTTGCTCCTGTAGATGAATCATTACAATTCATAATAATACTGTCCTTTCCTGTTTTTATATTGTAGCAAAAAAATACACCAGCGTTTGAAACTCCTCCACTATCAGTCATTCCATATAGCAACCCATTCTTTGCCTGGAAAAGACTACCAGTTGGGTAGGCGCCATTTGGGCCATTAAAACTTATAATAACACTGTCTTTTCCAGTAACAGGATTGTACCAAAAGGCAGTTCCGTATCCTTTTGTTCCACCATACCAGGTCATACCGTATAAGTTGCCGTTACTTGCCTGTATAAGGTTTCCCACAGGATTGCCGTAAGTAAGTTCATATTTTTTTCCGTTTAAATGCACAGGAGTATGGTCTTGTCCCGATCCTATATCATACTGAAATATCACACCAAAGCCTTTGTTGCCTCCACCTGAGGTCATGCCAATTGCCTTTCCACCGGCAGCCATAGGGTTATGGTTAGATTGAGCGTTTGTGGAAAATGCAAAAAGAAATAATATACCTAAAATGGGTAAAGTTTTATTCACGTGAAAAGATATTAAAGTTATACGTTAAATCAAGAAAAATAAAAATAGGGAATTTTTATGATATGGGTTTATATCCGAACACCTATCACAAGAATGTCATCTAATTGCTCAATATCCTGTTTCCAAGTTTCTATAAAGTCATTTAGCCTTTTCCCTTGTTCCTCCATAGTTAAATGGCATATTTCAGATAAAAAATCTCTGAACTTTTTGGTTGTTAGTTTCTTTTTCTTTTCACCACCAAACTGATCAGCATAACCGTCAGAAAAAATATAGAAAGAATCGCCTTTTTGCATTTCAACAGTATGGCTCTCAAAATTTTGTTCTTCAGAAGAAAACCCTCCTATTGCGCGTTTAGTCGCTTTTATTTCTTCAATATTCCTGTCCCCGTTTTTTATATACCACAAAGGCCGGTTGGCCCCGGAATAGCTTAATGTTGCCCCATGAGAATTTGGCTTTATACAACATAAAGCAATATCCATTCCGTCCCTTGTGCTGTCATCATCATTCGACTGATGTAAGGAAGTTTTTATACCAATATTTACAAGTTTTAAAACATCACCCGGGTTTTGGGTTTGTTCGACAGCGTCACTAAGTTTTTCCCACCCAATCATACTCATAAACGCGCCCGGCACACCATGGCCAGTACAATCCGCAGCAGCAATAATTTTTACGCCATTCTTTTTTCCGAGGAAATAAAAATCCCCGCTCACAATATCTTTAGGCTTAAACAAAACAAAACTTTCCGGAAGATCGGTATGTATATCATTTTGGTTAGGAAGAATTGCCTGTTGTATTCTTTGGGCATAGTTTATACTGTCTGTTATCTCACGGTTTTTAGTTTCAATGATCGTGTAAGCCGACTCGATTTTTTTATTTTTAACATCCAATTCCCGATTGGCTTTTTGCTTTTGTAAATTGCTGCGGTAAGCAAAAACTGCAAACCCGAATACAAGCAGTAATATTCCAAGAACTGAGTAGATCACAATTTTTTGCTTATTTACTTCTTCTTTTTGTATTGCATCTTTTTTATCCTGTTCAGCTTTTTCCTGGTCCTGCTTTTTCTCAAAACTGTAATTCATTTCTGCCTGTACAGCCTTCTTGGTGTTCTCTTTATTAGTTATACTGTCCTGGTATGAAATATAATCTTTATAATACTCAAGCGCCTTTGTCGCATTACCCATTAGTTCCATTGTACTGCTCATAGTGCGGTACGATGAGGATATAACATCTATGGAGCCTATATTTTTGGCAAATTCAAGCCCTTTATTTTCATATTCTAATGCCTTGGCGTAATTCTTTTGCATAAGGTATACCTGGCCAATGGCATCAAGGCAGTTGGCAATACCATCTTTGTTGCCTATTTGTGTGAAAATAGCAAGGGATTGATTTATATAGTCAAGGGCTTTTTCATAATTCAATTGTGCAACATATATTCCACCAATGTTGATGAGTGATATTCCTATACCGTTCTTATCGCCATGTTTGGTCCGTATTTTCAGGGCAGTGAAATTCTCATCCAGCGCTTTTTCGTAATTACCTTTCATTCTATATATCAAACCAATATTGCTTTCAGCATTTGCAATATTTGCAGTGTCTTCAATTTTCTGGCTTAAGTTCAATGAATTATTATATTGCTCAAGCGCTTTATCAAATTCGCTCAGGTCGCTATATGCATTACCAATATTCTGGTAAGCGTATATCATATTAGTTGTGTCTTTTAATTCCTCTAATACCTTTAATGCATTGAAATGCTCTTCAAGCGCTTTTGTATAATTCCCCTGATTAGTATAAACACTGCCAATATTATCATGTACCATGGCAATACCATGTTTATCTTTTAAGGATTCATATATTTTTGATGCCTCAATAAGATAGCTAAGCGCAAGCATGTATTCACTTTCTTCATTATATACTGTACCAATTCTTTTTAATGAATTTGCTTCGCCGCTTCTGTCTTTCTGTTGTTTCCTTATTGAAAGGGCTTTGGAGAAATTCTCAAGGGCCTTTTGGTAATCACCTAGGTCTTCACTTATGCTTCCGATTTGGGCATAGGCTAATGCCACTCCGGGTTGAAAACCGGTCTTTAATCCAAGTGTTAATGCTTCATGGGCAAGTGAATCTGCTATCTTGTATGTTCCAATATTTTCATATTCATAGCTAAGCCTGTTCAAGTAGTTAATATGTGAACTATCATTCAGTGGTTTTTTTAATTTACCCAGTAAAGAATCTATCTTATGATTTTGCGCGATAGCCTGGATGCAGCAGATCAAAAAGATTCCGGAGACTGACAGGAAATAAAATAAGAATTTGCGTAAACTGAACATGCGATGTTTCTGAAAATGTAAAAATAAACCTTTATTACTTTGTTGCTAATGTATTTATAAATTTAGTAAATTGGATTCAGGCTATATTATGGAGAAGGTAACAATTGAATTATGTACTATTGCCGAAATAAATAAGTATTAAAATGCAAAATAAGATAAGGGCAATTATTACAGGAACAACCGGAATGGTTGGTGAGGGTGTGTTGCACGAGTGTTTGAATAGCAATTTGGTTGAAGCAGTTCTTATAATTAATAGAAAGCCTTCGGGCTATTCGCACCCTAAGTTGAAGGAGATCGTTCACGCTGATTTTTTCGATCTTTCCAATATTGAGAGCCAACTTACAGGATATAATGCCTGCTATTTTTGCCTGGGAATTTCATCAGTGGGAGTAAAGGCTGATGAGTACTATCGTATTACATATACACTTACAATGCATTGGGCAGAAACTCTGAGTAAATTGAATAATGATATGACCTTTTGTTATGTTTCAGGTGCGGGAACGGATAGCGCGGAAAAGGGTAGGAGCAGGTGGGCACGGGTGAAAGGGAAAACTGAAAATGATATTATAAAATTGCCGTTTAAGCAGGCTTTTGCATTTAGGCCGGGCTTTATTAAGCCTACCGAAGGGTTAACGAAGGCGCATCCCTTCTATAAGTATATAAATTGGATGTTCCCGATCGGGAGGGCATTATTCCCCAATGGATTTTGCACCTTGAAAGAGCTCGGATCAGCAATGATAAATGTTGCAAATAAAGGTTATGCAAAAAGGATAATTGACGGTAAAGACATAATTGAATTGTCAAAAGCCTGATAGATGTTTCTGAATTAGATTTTTTGCCTTATTTATACGTATAAATACGTAGTATTTACTGGGAAAATAACAATACCCTGAAAAATATTTGGTATTGCTTTTTAACCCTATTTAGGCCTGATAAACAGGCATTTTTTCTGTATGATTGGATTAGCTAAACCATGTAGATTTTAAATTTTACTGTACCCTTTACAAAAACAAAGCGTAGAAGGAAACCAGTGGAGGGTAATTTAACTTATAAAGTAGGCGTATGCGAAATTTTTACAAGCTTTTAGTACTTACCACTCTCTTCCTGAATATCGGGAATTATGCTTTTGGGGGAGTGACTTATCCAAATACCCAGACTGCTTTTACTGGCGGCGGTGGAACATATTGCCAAGGCCGGACCGCTAATACTTTAAGTTTTACATTTAGCACTAACAAATGTGCAGGCGGCGGAGCTATAGCGGATACGGTTCTTTGGTATAGCACTAATTCAAGTACTCCTTCTGGTGGTACCCTGGTATCTAAAGTAATAAGCACTACTACAACCACTACAGTTACATACACGCCTCCAACCCTAACCACTTTATATTATTACGTGGTTATAAAGTGGGCTGCAACAGCCTGCCCTACACCAGCCGGAACTTTAACAAGCAATACTGCACTTGAGATTATTGTTGATCCTGCTTTGACGTATACTTCCAGTTCTACCGATCAATACATTGCTTCAAATATTGATCTCAGTTGTACCGACGCTACAAATGCCATCCAAGAAATAAAAATAGTGGTGGGTGCAGGTGGTACCTGTACCCCAATTATAACTCAGTTTAACCTTACTACTGCTGGTTCAACAAATGCAGCTACAGATATTACTAAGGCAAGAATATATTATACTGGCCAAACACAAGGATACAATGCTTTTGGTTTCTTTGGTTCCGTTAACAATCCTAATGGAGCATTCACAATAAATGGCTCTCAACCTTTATTATTGGGTGCAGGAACCTATTACTTTTATGTTTGCTATGATATTGCCTCTACAGCCACCAGTGGAGATGTGGTAGATGCTACCTTAAGTTCTTTCAATTATAGTAGTAACATTATTAGTAACATGAGCCCTAATCCCGTGGTTTCAGTTACTCTTGGTACTGGTGCCTGTCACGTTACACCGGATATGCCTAATCCTACATCAAATATTCAAACAGTTACAGCTGGTTCGTTAATTATACCAATGGATAATTCTCACCAGAATTTATGGAAATCGAACGGAACTACTTTTAATGGATTTAATATAAAGGCATATGGTTTAGTACGTGCACTTTTAATGCAAGATATACCCGTTAAATGGATCATAAAGTCGGGTAAAACAAAAGATAGTAGTGATTTTTCAGCTGTTGCAGCCAGAATATATCCAACTAATATTGCTGCTGCTTTGCAGTATTTTAAAGCAGGTGAATTTGAAGTGGACACCACCTATCTTGCACGTTCGGTTTATCCAGGCGAGCAAACAGCCACGCAAGTTATTTCAACATTTGCAACACGTTGGAAGGTTGCGGTATATAAACTAAGTTCAAATACATCGGTAGATGTAAGGTATACACTTAACCACCGGCCTAAAATTGCTGTATTTAATAATGGCGGATATGCATATGTCCAATTAGCCATGTTAGATTCGGCAAAAGTATGGACATCACCAAATGTTGATACAGCGCTTAGTGCAGGTTCTTTTTCAGGGCTTGCGGAATGTTATACATTTTGTTCTGAATCACATTGGGATAATACTACAGTTGTCCCTCCAGCTTCAACGCCCTTAAATTACCCGGCGGATACAAATGTTGTACGACCAGTCTATCAATTTATTGAGGAAGGGGGCAATTTCCTGGCTCAATGTGCAGGTATTGATAAGTATGAGAACCAAATGCAACCTACCAGGCATTTTCAGTCTTCACATGGAATTGTAGACCAGGGTACGCAATTCACAAATTATTATGGGAACCCCGATATGGCCTTTTCTCAGTTTCAGGGAACAGTAGTTTCAAGGTCAGGTACGGTAGCAAGTTTTGAGTTATCATCTGCAGATACGTCGTCATGGCATCCTGAAATGTATGAATGTGTCCATTCCGGTAAAGTAACGGGCGATACTGTAATTGCAGCTGGGGTACACCTGGGTAGCCCGGATTCCGTGGGCGGGAATGTTTTTTACCTGGCAGGACATGATTACGAGGCTGGCCAAGCTGGTACTCTTAATTATATTAATGGAGTGAGAATGTATTTGAATGCGGCCTTTGTTCCCGCCAACAGGCCCGATCCAACCCCTTTACAGGCCGGTTCTAATGTTTCGATATGTAATGGACAAAGTACAACACTAGGAGGAAGCCCTACTGGCCCTGCCAGTGGTGGTGGTACAGTATATACCTGGGTCTCTTCTTCAACAAGTACAAGTTTAAATAATTATAGTTCAGCCAACCCTATTGCAACTCCTACTGTTACCACTACTTACACAGTATATGTAAACAGTAGTGGTTGTGCCTATTCTCCTGCCAGTGTTGTGGTTACGGTTACCCCAGCCACAGCTATCAGCAGCCAGTCAACAGCAACGCAGACCCAGTGCGCGGGCGGAACATTTACAGCAATGTCAGTAACAGCAACCGGAACGGGCACATTAACCTATCAATGGTACAGTAACGCATCGGCATCGAATAGCGGCGGAACATCGATAGTAGGAGCAACCTCATCAAGTTACACCCCACCTGCC
>OLMA01000490.1_pt1 | contig 53875 bp, 47 predicted proteins | sample 1604671 | NCBI WGS metagenome assembly OLMA01 (sample SAMEA104055725, study PRJEB20765) | soil metagenome | biome: Arctic tundra; feature: Polygonal ground; material: soil | place: USA | collected 2011-09 | depth 0-0.5 m | reverse complement strand
ATGGTCTGTTTTAAGGTTATTAAAGTTATTGTTTTCACTCTAACCTCTTCCTATCTTTGACAGTCCACTTTGGTTTAAAGATTTACAGTGCAAAGTATCATAGTAGCAATGAAGCATATGCCTGGGATATGTTTAGGGAAAGTGTAATTAAACCTTATGGGTTTATCTTTTTTAGAATTTGGTCAACTAATTGGTGGTATTCATCAGAGAAAGAGTTGAATAAACTTGTTGCCTTCATTCAGCAAATAGATATGGGTGAACAGCAGAAATTGGATTCACCCCTTGAAGACTTCCTTATAAAAAATGAAATAATTCCGATAACTTCTCGCCCAGAAACAAAAAAGAAAGCGCAGATAAGTTCCATTGTTACAGTGAAGAACCCTGACGGCAAGACTCTTAAAATAAAATTCACTTCTTCACAAAACAGTAAAATCATAAAGTCCGATAGCGATGGGGTATTAAGTATTTATGAGAAATCTCCTTTAGCCTTGGCTATTATAGGACGAGAAGAAGGAGAAACCTGTCAATTGGGAATGCTAGAGGTTTACTATGAACTAATCAAGGTTGAGTAATTATACTTTACGAAAATAATCTTCTTTTAATTTTATCTTACAATATCTCTCTTGAATCTTAGGGTGATTTATAATATGTCCGTCAAAGCCGCACCACTTTAATATAACCATATTAAGTAATGTATAAAAACGCAAAGAAACATAATATAAATCTCTATTAATTCTATCATTCGTCCGTAATTTCCCTTCCTCAGTAATATCAGGGTAACGCCCATGAAGGAGATCGTTTCTTGTCTCGAGAACCTGCAAGTCTCTTGGACGCAAGTTTATCTTCAAGAAATCAAATGGTGCTTTTAACTGGGCTTTATTAGTTGGTTTATTTAGGTTTGAACCAATTCTTGAATTAAGAAGTGAAAGTGTATCTGCATCTAATAATGTAGCGCAGTGTTTTGTAATTATATCTTGGCATTCTTTTACTATCTTTCTGCTTAGAGCTTTATCTTTAATTGGTGCAATATTAGTTCTACTACCCTTCATAATTATATCAGAAATTGCCTCCAACGCCATTGCATACCCACCTGGTCTAAATAACAGGCTTGCTACGCTTGATTCTAGTATTAGAAGGATTGTTCCCGAAAAAGCCACAGAATCGTGCAGGTGTTGACATAAATTTGAGAACTCAGATATTTTAACGCACCTAAGTATTTTTTTGTTCTGATATTTCTTGGCCGCTGCCTTTTTATGTGTAAGATAGCTATATGGATTAGAACTTATAGGTGTTAACATAGCCCTGATAGTATCTCTAAATTCGCAGCAATAGAAATATTTTGGAGTTTTCATATGTTTAGTGGTATATGCAAAATAATATCCCATATCACCAGGTAAATATCCAGAAATAAATCCTAAGCCATTTATTACTGCATGTGCCTTATTACTGAATGATTCAAATGATTGCTTTATTCTTGATTCTACCGATAGAAAAAACTCCTCCCTCCCTCTATTTATAACACAAAGAAAGATTGCGTCATTATTTATATTAGCTTGGGAAGAAGTCCTTGAGCGATAACCTAAATCTGTTGAAAAAAGCGTTTCTTCAATTTGGTAATGAAATTTAAGCTCCTCTTTCAACGGTATAATTAGCCTATAATAATAAGTGCTTCTCTTAGAAAACCCTTTACTGTATAGAAAACTTACCTGAGCACCATACTTAGGCGGGGAATAATAATTCAAAAACATATCTTCTAGAACAATACCCTTCCCTTTGATAGTAAATTCAATTTTCCTTTGATATTGACCGACATTCAATTTTCTTTCCCCTGGCGTAAATATATCATATTGAAAAGCCAAAGAAAATCCTTTGTTCCGAGGTTTAATAAATGCTTTCGTCTTATCAAGAGGTGAGGATTTCTTAGAGAGGATTCCCCAACGTGGTTTTGAAAGCGTATCAATTATTTTTAGGGCTTCTTTGTGATGAAAAATACCTTCTATTTCAACCATTATTAATTATTTTATACATTCTGTTTGGTCGCAAAGGTAAAAGTAGTATAGTATGAACCTTGGTCAATTTGATCAAGGTTCTAAAGGGACGTTGGGTTCTATTATAGGGACGATTTGAGAAAGGCCACTTTCCGGGATTTGGTGAAACATGGCTTCTTGGTGAAACATAGGTGAAACATTTTTGCTCCGAAATGAGCGTGGATGAACATAGAAAGTAAGGAGTTTTAGCTCCTTTTGCAATGAAATGAACGATAATGAGCGCAAATGAACGTAAAGCTGTGGCCCCGCCAGGAATCGAACCTGGATCAGAAGTTCCGGAAACTTCCATACTATCCGTTGTACTACAGAGCCAAAATAGAAAGGTCAAAAGTATAAAGAAATACAGTTACTCTTCATCCACGGCTTCATGTAATGCCACATGAAGCTGGTTGTCTTTTACAAAATTACACCAATGGCAATCCTCTTTTCCACATCCTTTATCAAACTCATGGTTCTGTATCTTTTGCCATGTGCTTACAATCTGATTCATTACGATCTCTATATCATCTTCACTGATATTTATCTTTTCTTTTTTGTATTCGTCTTTTACGGGTTCAATAAAATCAAACTCTGAACTCTCGGCTACCCAATCATTTCTTTGTTGATTATCCAATAATATTTTATAGAATACTGCTTGTCTCCAATAATCGCCTCCTATAATATTGTTTTCATTTGGTGGGATTAGCTTCTTTTTCGCATTATCATGCCTTCCTGTTTTATAATCTACCACATTTACCTTCTTTCCGTCAAATTCCAATTTATCAAGTTTACCATTAAGCGGAATTCCTTTTACCTCAACATTGCGAACATTCAATTCAAGGGTTACGATCTTATTCCATTTGTTTATATAGAAATCATAATAGGCCGGTAATATTTTTTCTCCGTATTCAAGTCTTCTGTTAAATTGTTCTTTCGTAAATGATTCCCTGTTTCTATGCAGGTAAACAGTATAATCATTTAACATGGTTTGTTTATTCGGAAAAGTATTGTTGTTTTCCTTCATTTTTTCAAAGAGGGCTTGCAGAGTAGAGTGAATTGCACTACCAAATGCCATTGACTCACTTTTGGCTGCCGGAACTCTTATCAGGTTCTGATAATAGAATTTAATAGGGCATTCCAGGTAATTGCTTAAATGTGTTACACTTAGTGAATAGTTTTCAAGTAGCTTGTTTATGTATAATCTATCAATAAGCTTTATTTGAGGTATAGCTTTGGCCGTGTATTGAAGTTCCAGGAATTCTATAAGTGTGTTTTCTTCGGCTTGTTTTTTAATTTCTGTAATAATTCCACTTTCTGATATTTCACCAAGAAAGACTGAACGTTCAAGGTTCTTTCCTTTTTCATCTTTAAGTGAATAGGAAATATTTAAATGTGTCTTTGCTCTTGTAATACCAACATAAAATAATCGCCTCGATTCTTCCAGTTCATCTACCTCGTGTTTGCTTGCCGATAAATTATCGGGTAACTTAAAGGTTCTGGAACTGGAAGAATTTTTATCATCCCATATACTTCGGTTACAACCAATTATATATACATGCTCATATTCGGTGCCTTTAGAACCATGGGCAGTCATAAGGTTAATACCATTTTCAGCAGTTACTACCTTTTGCATTTCAATTCTGATAGAATGTTTTTTCATTATATCTAACATGTCAAGCAAACGACGTAGAGTAATATCCGGGTCTTTGCGGGTTTCAGATTTTATGAAGCTGAATAAGGCAGTTAATACCTGCATTAACCATGGTTTTTCTGCAGAATTAATAACATGATTTAATATACCGGCCTCTCTTACAACTTCTTCAAATAACTCCTGTAGCGTTACATTCTTCATTTTGCTTATCAGGCCTTCAAGGATTCTGCTTACCCGTTTTGTTTCATTTATTTCCCCTTGTGTAAACAGGTCAGACTCTGCATCAGCCTGCAAGCTTATGGCAAGCCGCATGGAATGTTTTTCTCTTCGGTTTCCGTACATTTTTTGAGCCACCTCAAGGCTTATTTTAGCAATATCCAATGCAGGGATATCAAAAAAATCAAAGTGTAATATTTCGAATAATAATGCATCTCCACTATATGCTGTGTCGTTTTCCGATGCAATAAATTCAAGTATTTTCAAGATCTTATTTACGAATGGTAGCTCAAGCAAATTAACATTACGTTTCATGTTAACTCCTATCTTTTTCTTCTCAAGATAGGTCACAAGATCTTCCACTTGTTTGTGATTACGGTATATAATAGCAATTTCTTTGGGCGAAACCTTATTCTCGATGAGGGTATATATTTCCTCAGCTACGCAAATTGCCTCATGAGTAGAATTGGGATATTCAACTACTGAAGGAATTATATGTATTGCCTGTAGTTTGGGATTGGCAGAAACAAGATTTTTATCTAAGCTGGTATCGGTATTAACTATGCGCTCTTTATTATGTTCAATCAGTTTTTTTGCAATATCCAGTATTACCTGGGTAGAGCGGTAGTTTTCAACCAGGACAACTTTTTTTATGTCATTTTCATATTGTTTTGCAAAATGTCGGATGTTCTCAACGTTTGCATCCTGGAAAGAGAAAATTGATTGATCGTCATCACCAACCACGAAAATATTTGGTGCATCCCAATAATCTATAAGATACCTTAACAAAAGATTTTGCGAGCCGCTTGTGTCCTGAAATTCATCTACAAGGAAGTAAAGAAACCGTTCCTGGTAGGATAATAACATATTCGGGTTTTCCGCAAAGGCCGCTAACACCCATAATATCATATCATCGAAGGTATAGCGTGCCATTTCGTTCATCATTTCCACATAGATAGGATAGAGATTTATCGCTGAACGCAACTTCTCCATATTTTCTGTTTCTTCCTTTATCCTGGAAAGATTTGGCTCGCCTGCGTTAAACTCCTTATACTTTCTTTTATAGAAAAACCCTTCTTTAGCAGGGAGCTCGTTTATGTATGAATCAATTTGCTTATTAAGGACTTCAATGCTCCAGGCTTCTTTTTTCATTAATGAAAATAGATTCCTTACTCTGAATATTTCATACGATATATCGCCTTTGAATTTCTTTAAGGGGCTTTCTTTAGGAAGAGAATCGAGAAGTCTTTGGAAGAGTTCAACTTCCTCAAGCTCTGAAATGGCTTCTAAATTCTGTTTGCCGAAATAAGAAAGATTATCCTGTATTACTTCATTGCAGAAAGAATGAAAGGTGTGTATGTTAACCCTATGGGCAGCAGGGCCAATAAGCGTAAAAAGACGATTACGCATTTCTATTCTGCCCGTATCGGTATATGTTAAGCAGAGAATGTTGTGAGGCTGAGCATCGGTATCTTGCAGTATTTTACCAATTCTGGTTGCAAGTATTTGTGTTTTACCTGTACCTGGGCCGGCAATTACAAGAACTGGCCCTTCAATAGCTTCAACAGCATTGCGCTGAGCAATATTAAGTTTTGCAAATGCCTCATTAAAAGCAAGATCATATTTTGAAGATGAAGGATTCATACTAGTGTTGTCTAAGCTCAAATTTCTCCCCAAGGTATAATTTGCGTGCTTCCGGATCATCGGCCAGTTCCTTAGCATTACCTGCTTTCAATATTCTGCCTTCATATAGGAGATAAGCCCTGTCAGTGATAGAAAGAGTTTCATGTACATTATGGTCCGTAATGAGAACTCCGATATTTTTTCTTTTCAATTCAGCGATAATTTTCTGAATGTCTTCAACAGCAATAGGATCAATACCTGCAAAAGGTTCATCAAGTAATATAAAGGAAGGATCTACTGCAAGGCAGCGGGCAATTTCAGTCCTTCTTCTTTCACCACCTGATAATACATCACCTCTTGATTCACGAATATGCAATAACCCAAATTCTTCCAAAAGGTTTTCAAGTTTTTCTTTTTGCTCTGCTTTATTAAGGTCCGTCATTTCAAGTACTAACCTTAAATTATCTTCAACACTTAGTTTTCTGAAAATAGAAGCTTCCTGTGGTAAATATGTAATACCACGCTTAGCTCTTTTATACATTGGTTCATGAGTAATCAATGTATCTTCAAGCAAAATATTGCCTTCATTCGGTTTTACCAAACCAACAATCATATAGAATGATGTTGTTTTCCCAGCTCCATTTGGCCCTAGCAGGCCAACAATTTCTCCTTGTTTAACCTCTATAGATACCTTGTTAACTACAGTGCGTCCTTTGTATTTCTTTATTAGTTCAGTTGTGCGTAGTATCATAATTAAAAAATTAGTTGAAGTGTTCCCATAATTGCAAAACGTGAAATACCGGGATCGTTAAGATACGAAAGTCTCCATAGTGCATCAATACGAATAAATTTAAATATATTTTCAACTCCCAGGTCAGCTTCTGAATAAGGGCCGCTGTTAAGGCTTCTTAACGTAGAAGGGAAGATGAGTAATTGTTCATTTTGTGGGTTTACTGAACCTATTAGGAATTTGCCTCCGGCTACTTCGCGCCATTTCAGCCTTCTGAACAATGGTATTTTATTGAAAAAGTATCCTTCAAAATGATGTTCTATATTAAGTCCAATATATTGATCGCTAGCAAATTCATAATAGTTCATCATATTATACGAGTCTTCATCATATATATATGTTTCGTTACCAGGATGTAATTCCATAAGTGGGTAAGGTACTGCTCCGAATATTTTTCCTGCAACTATACTATAATGTGTATCTCCAAATGGATTAATATGAAGTATCTCACTTAAACCTAAAATAACTTTGTGATAAAGGTAGTCTCCCTGAAATATTCCTTGTAACCCAGCAGTGTATTGGAGAATGAGAGTAGGGAAACGTGTTCCAACATCAGTACGACTCATACTTGAAACTATGTATTTATCATCATAAGAAAAATTCAGGTAAAGCTGTAGTGCAGGAGCCCGTATATTAGATTTTGTAAAGTGTTGGCCATAATCACCAATGTATTCGTAAGTATTGTTTTGTAGCGGACTGAATATTCGGTTTATATATGAAATTTTCATTTCAAGGCCCGTGAAAATATCTCGATCATAAGTAAACCTTGTTTCCTGAACTCGTGTTAAGTTAGTTACAGGAGCACGTGAAAGTAAAGAGGTTAAAATATTGTCTCTTCCGAATATATCATCTGAACGACCAAGAATTTGAAGATCATCGGTATAATGTAATTCAATTTGCTGCCAGGGTGTTTTTGTAATAAATGTTTTGAAGCCAATGTTATATTTAACTTTCTGATCTTGGAAGCCATATGCAGTATAACCGCTTAGCTCATACCATTCACTGAAATTATCACTAGTGCGGCCTCCAAATTTTATACGTGAGCCTTCAACAGTATTATAGCTATAAAAATTCGTTATTGGCCCAATGTCAAAATTTCCAATTGTTCTATAGCCTGTAAGAAGTAAGACTACGGCATGGTAACCATGATTATAAATTGGTAGCGATTGAACGGTATCAACCATTTTGTATATGTTCTTCTCTTCCTTTGATAAAGGTTCATGGCGGATTGAATCCCAATATTTTGCTGAACGATCCTCCGCGCTATCTTCAACTTTAATGTTATTGGTTATATCATAGAATTTATTCTCTTTTGGTTCATTTAGTATAAAATGATTGTATAGTGTAGTTTTCCTTCCATACATGCCCATACCTTTCTTATTTAAAGCAAAATCTACAATAAGCTTGTTTTTACTTTGCATCCAGTACTTTTTATCAATCTGAGTATATTCCTGTATTACACTAAAGGTTTGAACAAAGTTGATGTTCACATCACTTGGCATAGTCATTTCAAGCCTTTGTAAGGCATAAGAGGTGTCAGCGATCCACATGTTTCCTGAAAAAGCAAACTCTTGTTTAAACCTTGGTTTGAATTGTATCTGGTAGCACCAGTGCCCATCAAGGTTCATACTATCAATGAGGTAATACTTATAGAATAAATTCCAGCTATAAGTAATAGGGCTGTTAAATTCCTGTCCGAAAATGAGAAAGGTGTTTTTATAAATATCTACGTTTTGATACATATCTCCGGTAAACTGCCCGACACTCTGATTCTTAAAACCGGAAAACTTGGTTGCTTTTATAACCTCTTTCTTAAACTTTGGATTATTGCGATAATAATAATCAGAAACTGCTTCGGAAATAAATACAGGTAAATAAGGCTTTTCTTTTACATTACTGCTATCTATATTCTTAAATATAAAATTGACTGGTTTAAGTAATTTTCTGTTCTCCGCTTCTTTAGGAATGTTGTTAAGATCGAACTCAAGTTTATTATAAATTTCATATTGGTAAGCATTAATATAACTTGGATCATTTTGCTCCTTATTCTCCATTACCTTGCGCATTATTCTCCAGGCAGGATTTTCACCAGGATGTATTGTAACCTCTGTTAAAGTAGCCGCTTCAGGTGCCAGGAAAATATTTATTATCTGTGTTTGCTGGTTTTTAATTGGTTTAGCCGTTTGCTTATAACCGATATAAGAAATAAGTATAGAATCTGATTTAGTGTTTGTTATGATTTTATAGTTTCCTTCAAAATCACTCGATGCACCAACAGTAGTATTTTTTAATAATACATTCACAAAAGGCATAGGCTCACGTGTTTGAGCATCATATATCTTTCCTGTAATCACTGTTTGTGAAAATGAAATGAAATACGATAGTACTGCAGCAGTCGCTAAAAAGTATTTGTATATATTCTTTTTGTAGCCAACCATTAAGTGCTTTCTAAACTTCTTCGTTAGCTAATTGAGTAATATAGCTTCCGTACCCGCTTTTTAAAAGGGGTTCTGCTATTTTCTTTAATTGAGCTTTATCAATAAAACCCATTCTGTATGCAACTTCTTCAATACAGCCAATGTGCATTCCCTGGCGTTCTTCAATTACCTGCACAAATTGGGAAGCCTGCATAAGTGATGCAAATGTGCCTGTATCAAACCAAGCGGTACCACGTTCCAGAACACTTACTTTTAGTTTACCCTGTTTAAGATATTCTTTATTTACATCGGTTATTTCATATTCACCTCTTGCACTGGGCTTAAGGTTTTTTGCAATATTTACTACACTGTTATCATAAAAATAGAGTCCGGGGACGGCATAATGAGATTTGGGTCGTTTCGGCTTTTCTTCTATTGAAATAACCTTGTTGTTTTCATCGAATTCAACAACGCCATAACGCTCCGGGTCTGATACATGGTAGGCGAATATTATCCCTCCCTCTGGGGTTTGATTTGATTGCAGTAGCCTACCAAGCCCACTACCGTAAAATATATTATCACCTAACACAAGAGCCACTTTATCCTTACCAATGAATTTCTCTCCGATCACAAAAGCTTGTGCCAGTCCGTTCGGAACTTCCTGCACTGCATATTCTATCCTACATCCAAGATTCTTTCCGTCACCTAAGAGCCGTTGAAAGCTAGGAGTATCCTGTGGAGTAGAAATAATAAGTATCTCATTAATCCCTGTCATCATTAACAATGATAAGGGATAATAAATCATAGGCTTATTATAAATAGGCATAAGTTGTTTACTTATTGCCAAGGTTAGAGGATGAAGGCGTGTGCCTGAGCCCCCCGCAAGGATTATTCCTTTCATATAGTATGGTTGTTAAGCAATTAACGCTAAAGATACAAACTTATTGATTTTTCTCAGTTTATTGTAAAAAATAACCTATCAGAAAGCGGAGAATAACTCTATATTTGTTTCTCTTAATTTAACTATATGAAATTCGCTACCAAAGCTATACATGCAGGGCAGGAACCTGATCCAACAACGGGTGCCATAATGACACCTATTTACCAGACTTCAACCTATGTTCAGGCTGCACCAGGTAAACATAAAGGGTATGAATATTCTCGTACTCATAACCCTACAAGGACTGCACTAGAGCATAATCTGGCTGCTTTGGAAGACGGTAAATATGGGTTGTGTTTTAGCAGTGGTATGGCGGCAGAGGATTGTATTGTTAAATTATTAAAACCAGGTGATGAAGTTATATCTACGAATGATCTGTACGGTGGATCGTATAGATTATTTACTAAAATATTTGCCGGTTACGGAATTAAATTCCACTTTACATCTATGGCAAACCCTGCTGATATTGCCAAGCTTGTGAATGCTAATACAAAACTTATCTGGGTTGAAACACCAACAAACCCAATGTTGAATATTATTGATATCCAAGCCGTATCTGATATTGCCAAAAAGCACAATATATTATTGGGAGTAGATAACACATTTGCTTCTCCCTACCTTCAAAACCCACTACACTTGGGTGCAGATATGGTAGTTCATTCTGTTACTAAATATCTTGGCGGCCATTCTGATGTGGTAATGGGCGCAATTATCTGTAATGATGATAAACTTGCTGAAAGGCTTTACTTTATTCAGAATAGTTGTGGCGGTGTTCCTTCTCCTCACGATTGTTTTTTAGTATTGAGAGGTACAAAAACCCTACATATCCGCATAGACAGGCATTGTGAAAATGGAGTGAAGGTTGCTAATTACCTGAAGACTCACTCTAAAGTAGATAAAATGTATTGGCCGGGATTCCCTACTCATCCTAACCATGAAGTGGCGAAGAAACAAATGCGTGGCTTTGGAGGAATGATGTCGTTTACATTAAAAGAAGATAAGTTAGAGAATGCAAGCAAAGTGCTTTCTAAATTTAAAATATTCTCGTTGGCTGAATCTTTAGGTGGAGTTGAATCACTCTGTGGACATCCGGCAACTATGACTCATGCTTCAATACCTAAGGAAGAAAGAGAAAAGACAGGAGTGGTGGATTCACTTATTCGATTGAGTGTTGGTATAGAAGATGCCGATGACCTGATTGCAGACTTAAAACAAGCATTGGAATAAGCATGTTAGACCTGACAGGCAAAAAGGCAATGGTGTGCGGAAGCACACAGGGAATAGGTAAAGCATCTGCTTTGCAATTGGCAAACCTTGGCGCAGCTGTAACCCTTGTGGCAAGGAAAGAAGATGATCTGAGGCTAACCCTTAAAGAACTTTCTACAAAGGCCGCACAAAAGCACGATTATATTGTTGCTGATTTTGATAAGCCAGAAGAATTAAAGAGAAGTGTTGAGATATATTTAAAAGACGGAAATCAGTTTCATATATTGGTTAATAATACTGGAGGGCCTACCGGTGGCGAGATTACCAAAGCCAAACCTGAAGAGTTTGTTAATACATTTCAAAGACATTTAGTTTGTAACCATATTCTAGTTCAGCTTTTAATAGATGGCATGAAGAACAATAAGTATGGGCGTATTATTAATATCATATCTACTTCAGTTAAGGAACCTATAAAAGGGTTAGGCGTATCAAACACTATACGAGCTGCAGTGGCCAACTGGTCAAAGACAATGTCATTTGAACTGGCGCCTTTTGGTATCACGGTCAATAATGTTTTGCCAGGAGCAACTGAAACAGGCCGCATAACTGAGATAGTGGCGAACACAGCTAAAAAGACGGCAAGGCCAGAAGAACAAGTAAGAGCCGATATGCTTAGTAAGATACCTGCGGGTCGTTTTGCGAAGCCTGAAGAGATTGCCTATGCAGTTGCTTTTCTGGCTTCGCCGGAGGCTGCATATATCAATGGCACCAATATGCCTGTTGATGGCGGAAGAACAGGCTGTTTATAATTATACATTTATAAAAATTAATTAAATCAAAGAACGAATGAAAAAGGCAGAGATCCAAACTGAAAAGGGCACGATGAAAGTAGAATTCTACGAACAAGATGCACCGGGAACAGTAGCTAATTTTGTTAAATTGGCATCAGAAGGGTTTTATGACGGACTTAAGTTCCATAGAGTAATACCTGACTTCGTTATACAAGGTGGTTGCCCGTTGGGAACCGGTACAGGTGGCCCGGGTTACCAGATCCGTTGCGAAACCTCGGGCAATAACCAATATCACGACAAAGGTGTATTGAGCATGGCACATGCCGGGCCTAATACAGGTGGTTCACAATTTTTCATTTGCCATAGCCGCACCAACACCAAACATCTTGACCGTAAGCATACTTGTTTTGGTAAGGTGGTTGACGGGCTTGATGTGATTGACCAAATTAAACAAGGAGATGTTATTACAAAAATAGTTATTACAGAGTAGTTTTAATATTATTATAAAAAGGCTTATCTATTTTTAATAGATGAGCCTTTTTTATTTTACCTCTGTACGTATTGTTTCTCGTAGTACTTCTGATAATCTCCGGAAGTAACATTATTGAGCCAGTCTTCATTAGCAAGGTACCAATCAACAGTTTTTTCAAGGCCTTCTTCAAATTGGAGCGATGGCTTCCAATCAAGTTCTTTTTTGATCTTTGTAGAGTCAATTGCATAACGTAAGTCATGTCCTGCACGGTCTTTTACAAATGTGATAAGCTTTTCCGATGTACCCGCTGCGCGGTTCAATTTCTTATCCATTATTTTGCAAAGCAAGTGAATAAGATCAATGTTCTTCCACTCATTATGTCCTCCAACATTATAAGTGTTGCCTATTGTTCCGTTATGTATAATAGTGTCAATGGCTGAGGCATGATCCTGCACATATAACCAGTCGCGTATATTCTCGCCTTTACCATAAACCGGCACAGGTTTACTGTTCTTTATGTTGTGTATGGCAAGCGGTATAAGTTTTTCGGGGAAATGGTGGGAGCCATAATTATTTGAACAGTTTGAAATGGTAATAGGTAATTTATATGTATGATGATAAGCCATTACAAAATGATCGGAACTGGCTTTAGAAGCAGAGTAGGGGCTGCGCGGATCGTAAGCAGTTTCTTCAGTAAAGAAACCCGTTTCGCCTAAAGAACCATATACTTCATCGGTTGAAACATGGTGGAACAGCTTTCTTTCCATGTTATTTGCCCATGATTTTTTGGCAGCGTTTAATAAGTTAATGGTGCCAATAACATTAGTGATAGCAAACTCAGTCGGGTTTGATATAGAGCGGTCAACATGCGATTCAGCTGCAAGATGGATAACGAGGTCGAAATTATACTCCTGAAAAAGGCTGTCAATAAAAGTGGCGTCTGTAATGTCTCCTTTTACAAAAAGGTAATTGGGTTTATTTTCAATATCGGTAATGTTTTGTAGGTTACCGGCATAGGTGAGTTTATCAAGATTGATAATCTTTGAATCAGGATAATTGTTCACGAATCTTCTTACGACATGTGAGCCAATAAACCCTGCACCGCCGGTAATGAGAATGGTTTTGAAATTACGCTTCATGTTAAATGAATTAAAGGCTCCAGTAAGTGAACTTATGTATTTTGTTTCGGAATATTCCTTTTACATCTACAACTACTCCCTTAGGTGATAGTATAGTGGTAAAATATTCTTCAGTAAGATTTTGGTATTTTTTATGGCCAACCGCTACAATAACCGCATCATAGTCTTTGCCTATTGACTTAACCAATTCAAAGCCATATTCTTCTTTTAATTCTTCTGAGTCTGCATGTGGATCAGTAACGTCAACCTGTAAGGAAAAAGATTTTAATTCCTTCACCACATCGGCAATACGAGAATTACGGATGTCCATAACATCTTCCTTAAAAGTTGCACCCATTACAAGCACCTTAGCTTTTGAAATGTCTTTTCCGGTTGCAATTATTTTCTTTACAGCGTTTTTAGCAACATAAAAGCCCATTGAATCATTCACATAACGGCCTGAGTTTATAACATGTGTATGATAACCGAGGGCTTCAGCTTTATGTATAAGGTAATAAGGGTCAACACCTATACAATGGCCACCTACAAGCCCAGGTGAGAATTTCAAGAAATTCCATTTCGTGCCTGCAGCTTCCAATACTTCATACGTATTAATATCCATACGATTGAATATAATAGAAAGCTCATTCATCAATGCAATATTCACATCGCGTTGAGTGTTCTCAATTATCTTGGCTGCCTCAGCAACCTTAATGCTAGAAGCCTTATGTACACCGGGCTCTACAATAATTGAATAAACTTTTGCAATTGTGTCTAGGGCTTCTTCATCACAGCCGGAAACTATCTTTAAAATCTTAGTTATTGTATGTTGCTTATCTCCGGGATTAATTCGTTCTGGTGAATAGCCAACTTTAAAATCCTTACCCATTTTAAGGCCTGATAGTTTTTCAAGAACAGGCACACAGTCTTCTTCTGTACAACCAGGGTAAACAGTAGATTCATATACAACGTAATCTCCTTTCTTCAATACTTTACCAATGCTTTCACTTGCCTTCAACACAGGTGTAAGATCAGGTTTGTTAGAGTTATCGATTGGAGTAGGGACAGCTACGATATAGAAAGACGCTTCTTTCAAAATATTAAGCGAATCCGTAAATGTAATGTCACAACCTTCAAAGTCACTGGATGGTAATTCGCCACTTGGGTCAATGCCTTTTTTCATCATATCAACCCTTTTGCTGTTGATGTCGAAGCCGATAACTTTTACTTTTTTGGCAAAGGCAAGTGCAATAGGCAGGCCTACATATCCTAGCCCTATAAGGGCAATCTTTGCTTTTTTGTTCAGGATTTCCTGGTGCATGGTTTATTTGTTTTGTGCAGCGTAAATTCTTTCTATCATATCTACCACTTTCATTCCTTCCATTGCATTCGTGGTTACTGAAGAATCTCCCTTCAGTGTTCGTACAACGTTTTCAATTATATAATGGTGGTTGGCGGCGGAGCCTTTATAAGCACCATAATCATTAGCTGGATTGGTAGGGGCTAATACAGGCATTGTGTAATCTTTAATATGACAATACTCTATCTTATCCATGTATTGACCGCCTACTTTTACAGTGCCATTCTGGCCAATAATGGTAAGGCTGCTTTCAAAATTAGTATCCCAAACCGAGGTGGAGAAATTAATACATCCCATTCCAATGCCTTGTTTTACGAAATGGAAACTTACTACACCGCTATCGTCAAATTCGGTATTCTTAGTATGGTTGAAGTTAAAGAAGTGTGCTTTTATCTGGTCAATATCACCAAACATCCAATACATCATATCAATAAAGTGCGAGAACTGGGTGAACAATACACCACCATCCATATCTTTTTTGCCTTTCCAGGTTCCTGCTTTGTAATAACGCTCATCGCGGTTCCAATAACAGTTAAGCTGTACCATGTAAATGTCGCCAAGCTTTTTCGATTCAATTAACTCCTTAAGCCATTCAGCAGGAGGTGAGTACCTGTTTTGCATTACACAAAAAACTTGTTTATGCACCTGCATTGATTTATGAATTATCTCTTCACAATCTCTTTTACTAAGGGCCATTGGCTTTTCACATACGACATGTTTTTTTGCATCGAGCGCTTTCAAAGCATGTATGGCGTGGAGCCCATTCGGAGTACAAATATCTACAACATCAATCTCTAATCCTGCTGAAAACATAGCTTCAGGGGTATTAAAGAATGGAACGGTGTATACATCAAGCCCTAACTTTTCTTTTGGTAGAATATCGCAAAGCGCAACAAGTTCACTGTCGTCATTTCGGTCTATCATTTCAGCATGGCGCTTACCAATATGGCCACAGCCAATAACTGCGAACTTTATTTTCTTACTACTCATCTTTTATCTTACTTACCTTTCCGTTTTCCAGTTTATATTTTTCTTTGCTTTCAAGGCAGGTAGCAATTCCATTCTTATCGAATTCAAGGCGGTGCCCGAATTCACTCATCCAGCCAAATTGTTTGGCGGGGTTGCCAACTACCAAGGCATACGGTTTAATATGTTTGGTTACCACAGCGCCCGCACCTATAAAAGCAAATTCGCCAATATCATGGCCACAGACAATTGTGGAGTTAGCTCCTATTGTTGCACCTTTTTTTACCGTTGTTTTGGCATATTGCCCCCGGCGGTTAATTGCGCTTCTGGGGTTAACCACATTTGTGAATACCATTGATGGGCCTAAAAACACATCATCTTCGCAGGTAACACCTGTGTAAATGGACACGTTATTCTGTATCTTAACATTATTACCCAATATAACTCCCGGAGATATAACAACATTCTGCCCTATGTTGCAGTTTTTGCCAATCGTACAATCGGGCATAACATGGCTGAAGTGCCATATTTTGGTTCCTTCACCAATTATGCAGCCATCATCTACTATGGCAGAAGGATGTATAGTTACATTAACTAACTTACTCATAGGTGCTTTTTATAGGAGGGTAAAAGTAATGAAAATAGCTATTTGCCTGAATATTGACTGTAAATGTCTGTTATAAGGCAGTTTGGGTATATTTAAGCCTTATTATTAAAACTATGGAAATACTTATTAAGATCATAATCGGGCTGGTAGCGGCAGAGCATTTTTATTTTTTATGGTTAGAAATGTTTGCTTGGACTACTCGGGCTAAAAAAGTATTTAAAAATTTACCCGGACATTTATTTGAACCAACCAAGGCATTAGCAGCAAATCAGGGTTTGTATAATGGATTCCTTGGGGCAGGCTTGATATGGTCATTACTTATTACTGATGCGAGTTGGGCGCAGAATACTTCAATATTTTTTCTCGGTTGTGTGTTCATTGCTGCTATATATGGTGGCATTACAGCCGACCGCAAGATATTTTTGGTTCAGGGTTTTCTGCCGGTGGTTGTTTTTATATTGATGGTGCTAAAATAGGGGGTTGACACTTTTTGCCATTTGTAAACCCTTAATTTTCTGATACTCATAAAAAATACCGCTAAAAATTTTGTGAAAAGTGTAAACACCCAATTGCACATTTACTTTAATTGTGAAAGGCTGAAAACACGGGTTACACTTTTTCAATTTGTTACCCGTCAACAGGCTGATATTCAATAAAATATTGTTGAGAAAAATATACATTTTGTTACCCGTCTTTTCGTTATCAGACCATTTTAGCCTTGAGAACTTAATCCTAATACATATTTTCAAAGAGCATTTCCGCTTCACCCTCTCATTTTTTAAGGTGAGAGCGTATTGGGGTGCGTCCGACTACTGGCGGATGAGGTCGTACCTGTTTTTGCACAAAGTAAAGTTAAATCTACTGCTGGAAATGAAAAGCGAAAGCCATTGATGTTTTCAACAACTCCGTTTCTGACTTGCTCCTTACTACTAATTAACTCACCGGCTGTATAAGCGCTACATCGCCCAGATCGAATGTTTGTTCTTCCTGTGTATTTTTATTTATTAAAGTTAAAAATACTTTTAACGGATTGTACCGGTGTACTTCCTGTGCAGAAATAGTACCCGTAAAATGCTCACCACTGAAAGTCTGTAATAATACGCTGTCGTTACCCTGGCTGCAAAGAGAATCAATATAACTTGCCGCCGCTTCGATTGCCTTGCTTGAATTGGTTTTGATCATATTTTCAGTTTAATAGGTTTCTGACACTAAAATTACAGTCGAAAACTCCGATTGATTTACCCTCTTTTTAAGGGTAATTAACAGACTTATTGACAAAACAATTATTGTCAATTTCATACAATTGCCTATACATAAAGGTTTTAGGCTCTGAGTTAAGGTTATGGTAATATGAAGGAATTTAAGATCAGATAAAGTGAGGTGAGGAATTCAAATTGGTTTTAATTTTTTGATTCTGAAGTCGTCACTAACTAACACCTGATAATTTATATAGATAATCATTCATTCACAATTGGTTATCATTACTTTTGCGTTAATGGTGAATAGATTTGGTTGTAACAAAGCAGATAAGATGTTCGTCATACCGCAAATAATTTAAAGTATGCTTTTCAATAAAATAGTGTTTAAGTGGGTTTTAATAATTCCGTTTCTTTTTTGTTTGTCATGTATTGGGCAGAATAATAATGCATCGAAACAAATAGCTGATAGTACAGGTAACGGCTTTGCCTTAAAAGTATTTTTAGACTGTAGTTCCTGCGATATGGATTACTTAAGGACAGAACTGACATATATTGATTATGTAAGAGATAGGATGGAGGCGCAGGTAGATATAATAGTGTCTTCTCTGCAAACAGGCAGCAGGGGTACTGAATATACTTTTGTGTTTAAGGGACAAAGGGAATTTAATAGGAAAAACGACACATTACGATATGCTGCTACATCTTTCGCAACCGATGATCTGACAAGAAAAGGAATTGTACAGACTATAAAGCTTGGCCTTACTTCCTATATAGCTAAAACTTCTTATGCAAGCAAATTGAATATATCATACTTGGTTGACACAAATAGAAAAATAATGCCCTTGCAAATAAAGGATAAATGGAGAAGCTGGGTTTTTACAACCGGTGCCTATGGGAATTTTAACGGACAACAGCTTACGGGAACAACAAATATTAACGGAGTATTTGAAGCAACAAAGGTAACAGCAGACTGGAAAGTTAGCCTTGCTGCCAATGTTGGTTATAACTATGGCTTTTATATTATTTCGTCCGATTCAACAATTAAAAGCATATCCAGGTCTTCAGGCTTTAGCGGATTGTATGTAAAAAGTATTAATGAACATTTTTCCTGGGGCATTAATGCGAATATAAATAGTAGCACTTTTAATAACATAACGGCACAGGAAAGATTAGAACCCGGAATTGAATATTCTATTTTCCCCTATAGTCAGGCTACCCATAAACTCCTTCGTTTGTTGTACTATGTTTATGCCGAGAATTCTAAATACGAGGATACTACTATCTATGGCAAAACTCACACCTTGTATTTAGGCCAGGAATTGCTTGCTTCTATTAATTACAAAGAGCCTTGGGGCTCGCTCTTCATGTCCCTCGACGGTTCCAATTATTTTTACGATTTCTCAAAGAATAATCTCACTTTTTCTACAGGTTTTAGCCTTAACCTATTCGAAGGTTTTACACTTGCTGTTGGTGGCTATGCATCGTTGGTTAACAATGAGATCTTTTTACCTGAAGCTGGAGCCACAGAAGCACAGATATTATTAAGCACAAAGGCCCTCCCCACGCCTTATCAATATTATGTTTTTGCAGGTATTAAGTATAGTTTCGGTTCAATTTACAATAACATCGTAAACCCAAGGTTCAGCCCGAATGGGTATAATCTTAATTTCTCGTTTTAAAGGAGATACTACAGACTTGATGATTTTGTTAATACCAACTGCTTTTCACTGTATTAATTCAATTCAAAGGTAAGGTTGGCAAGTCTATATCAATTTTGTTAATTTTGTTATCTAAATCTTTTATCATGCTAGGCATAATAGTTCAACTACATTCTTTCATTCGCTGGATACTTCTTGTTTTGTTGATAGCAGCGATATTAAAATCATTCCAAGGCATGCGTTCCAAGCGCGCCTATACCGCATCAGATAACAAAATAAGTCTGTTTCTTCTTATCTCTGCCCATGTACAATTGTTGGTGGGTGTTTTGCTTTACTTTATTAGCCCGTTTGTAACGTTCACTGCAGATACTATGAAGAATGATGTTTCACGTTTCTTTACTATGGAACATTCTGTAATGATGATAATCGCCATTGCACTAATTACAATTGGTCGTGTTGCTAGTAGAAAAGCAGCAACCGATGAAGCCAAGTTTAAGAAGGCATTTACTTTTTTCCTTATAGCATTGTTGGTAATACTTGCCGGTATTCCATGGCCATTTATGCAGGTTGCTAAATCGGCTGCAATAGGCTGGTTTTAATTATTCTTTTCTATGATACAACGTGTAAAGGGTAAGGAAAAAGCAATTTTGGTTGGTGTTGGTTACAAAGAACAACGTAAAGAGCAACTTAAAGAATACCTGGATGAATTGACAATGCTTTGTCATACAGCCGGAGCCGAACCTGTTAAAGTATTTACCCAGAATATACATCATGTCGACCCTGCATTCCTTATTGGGAGTGGCAAGGTAAACGAGATCAGGAAGTATATTGAAGAGAATAAAGAGATTGATCTTGTTATTTTTGACGATGAACTTTCACCATCTCAACAACGTAACTTAGAAAAAGAAACCAAGCGTAAGATTCTTGATCGTACAGGACTTATACTCGACATTTTTGCTGACAGAGCCCAAACCGCTTATGCTAAAACACAGGTAGAATTGGCCCAATATGAATATTTACTACCACGTCTTACGGGTATGTGGACTCACCTTGAAAAGCAGCGTGGTGGTATCGGGGTGCGTGGTCCGGGTGAGTCGGAAATAGAAACTGACCGTCGTAGAATTCGTAAGCGTATAGCCTTATTAAAAGAAAGGCTTGTTGATGTGGATAGGCAAATGGCTACTCAACGTAGGAACAGGGGGCAGCTTATCAGGATTTCAATTGTGGGATATACAAATGCCGGAAAATCTACATTGATGAATCTTGTAAGTCACTCCGATGTATTTGCAGAGAATGCTCTTTTTGCAACACTCGATACAACTGTAAGAAAAGTAACATTCGACAATACTGCTTTCCTTTTATCAGATACTGTCGGATTCATCCGTAAGTTGCCTACATTCCTTATTGAAGCCTTTAAATCTACACTTGATGAAGTACGCGAGGCAGATGTGTTATTACATGTGGTAGATGTTTCCCATCCTTCTTTTGAAGATCATATAAATGTGGTTAAACAAACACTTACTGAACTAAAGTGCGGAGACAAACCGACTATTATAGTATTCAATAAGGTTGACCTGTATCGTATTCAGAACGAGGAAGGAGATATGGTGCCTCTTTCAATAGAAGGTTTTAAGAACTCTTTCATTGAAAAAAGCCATGCTCCTTGTGTATTTATTTCAGCTGCCAATAAGATGAATATTGATGAATTTAGGACTACCTTACTTACTGAAATAAAGAAACAATATAGTGTGCGCTATCCTTACCTTGTAAGTTAAATCATTAATTTCGTATTATGAAGATCGATACAAAAACAGTAGATAAACTTGCCGACCTTGCTAAGTTAGAATTCGACGAAGCATCTCGTAACGAGGTTGTTAACGATCTTAACCGTATGATCACATTTGTTGAAAAACTGAATGAGATAGATACTTCAGCCGTGGAGCCCTTAATATATCTTACCGATACTACTAATGCTATGCGCGATGATGTGGTGAAAGAAGATACTACCCAACAGGAAGCTCTCAAAAATGCACCAAAAAGGGACTCTGATTACATCAAAGTCCCTAAGGTTATAAATAAGAAATAAATTTAACGTTTATTAGCTTTTCGCTTTGGTTTCTGGAGGCTTGGCAGGTGTAATTGTTTTTGCCGCGTCAAACATATTCTGAACCTGTGCCTGGTTAAAGTTGGTTACATTACCATCGCTTCCCTGCGATTGTTCCTGTATATAATAGGTCTTGTCGCCTTTCTTTACAATTGAATAGAAATGATATTCTTCATTAACCATTTGTGTTTTATATAAAACACCGGTACTATCCTGTACTATCCAGCTCTGGAATTTATCTACATCATTTCCGGCAATATCCTTTTTCTTCCTGTCCATCGTCATACCTGAAACATTAATCAGGATGTTGAACCCTCTGTTTACAAATACATGAACATCGCCTGAAGGTAATGTTTCAATGCCGTAATGCGCTTTTTCTGTATCAGGTATGTCAATAGTTACTGGCATTCCAACGCTGTTAAGGCCAATCCGTATCATGCCCGGAGCAAGAGGGGCTTCTTCAGATTCGGTAGCTGCAGTTTCGTGTTTACATGAACTGATCGAGAACATGGCGCAAATTAATCCGCCTAGGAGTATAAATTTATACATGGGTAAGTTAATTTGATGAATAACAAAAGTATAATATTTTAATTGATTATATAAATGAAACTTTGTATAGGCTGTATCTTATGTAAATCAATGTGATTTATAGGGTGATTTGCCAATATTTTGTATGCCTGATAATTGTATATTTGTAGAATATGGAATATGAAATTAAGCCAAAGGAAACGATAAGTTTAGGTTTGAAAGAACTGTGGCAATATCGTGAGCTTTTTTTCTTTTTTACCTGGCGCGATATAAAAATAAAATACAAGCAAACTTTTTTCGGATTTGCCTGGGCCATTTTTCAACCATTATTATTGATGATAATATTCACTTTGTTTTTTGGTGGTAGTTCAAGAGAAGGGTTACCATATACCGTTTTTTCTTTATCGGGCCTCATCTTATGGAATGTGTTTTCTTCAGGACTTACTAATGCGGGCAACAGTATGGTAACGAATGCCAATATTATTAAAAAGATATATTTCCCAAGGCTCATCATTCCTATTTCATCGGTACTGGTTTCACTGTTCGATTTTATAATGGCATTTTTGGTTTTTATTTGCATTCTTATTTACCAAGGTATTCACGTTTCATTTGTAATGTTTCCTGTTATGTTGGTTGTTAGTTTACTTATAACCTCAGTCTCTACATTTGGTATCGGTTCTTTATTAGCAGCGCTGAATATAAAATATCGCGATTTCCGCTATGTTATTCCTTTTATGGTGCAGGCATTGCTATTTGCAACACCGGTTATATTGCCCATATCTGATATGGCAAAAAAATGGCATAATATTGAATATTTGCTTGCTATTAACCCAATGTATAGTGCTATTGAATTATTCCGTTCAGGCTTTAGCGATCAACCATTGCAAGTTAATTTGATACTGATTAGCCTTGGTTCAGCACTTTTCTTTTTTATTGTGGGGTTGTATTATTTCAGAAAGACTGAAGCATATTTTGCGGATATAGCATAGATGAAGCCGATACTTGAAATAAGAAATATAAGTAAGACGTTCCGGATCCTGCATAACAGGCAACCATATTTAAGCCTGCGTGATTCTCTTACATCGGTATTTAAATCAGGCAACTCAACTTATGAAGAGTTTCATGCTCTGAATAATGTCAGTTTTAATATTGATCAAGGTGAAAGCATTGGAATAATTGGTAAGAACGGAGCTGGGAAATCTACTTTGCTTAAAATACTTTCTAAAATAACTCCCCCTTCATCGGGCAGTATTTTATCGCGCGGCAGAATTGCCAGTTTACTTGAAGTGGGGACTGGTTTCCATCCTGAATTAAGCGGAAGAGAGAATGTATTTCTCAATGGTTCCATACTTGGAATGAAGCAAAAAGAGATCAAGGCTAAGTTTGATGAAATTGTTGAGTTCAGTGGAACAGAGAATTTTTTGGATACACCCCTTAAGCATTTTAGTAGTGGTATGCAATTACGGCTTGCTTTTGCGGTTGCAGCGTTTCTTGAGCCTGAAATACTTGTTATTGACGAAGTCCTTGCCGTTGGTGACGTAGAGTTTCAAAAGAAGTGCATGGGTAAGATCGAAGATGTGGGAAAAAGCGGTAGAACTATATTGTTTGTAAGCCACAATATGGGGGCTGTAATGAAGCTTTGTTCCCGATCAATTTTATTAAACGATGGGAAGCTTGTTGAGGATGGAGATACCGGGAAGGTAATATCTGAATACTATGCTCTGAATGAAACTCTTGCTGAACATGTAATACTTTCCGACAGAAAAGATCGTCAGGGTAATGGAAAATGCAAATTTCAAAAAGTATGGTTTACTGATAGAAATAGAAAGATCATCACTTCTTTCAATTCAGGAGATTATGTAAATATACACGCATTTGTAAACTCTGACTCTGATGCGGCATTAAGTCTGTTTGTATCCGTTTCGTTTTGTAACAATGCGGGTGAACGTTTACTGAGCCTCGGTTCAGGCTTATTGGGTAAAAAGGTTGTCATTAAGGGACCTACAGAAATAGTATGGGGTATTAATAAATTACCCCTGACGGCTGATGATTATTATGGAGAGTTATTCCTGTTTGAGGCAAATAATATGTACGATAATGTTGAGCGGGCATTTAAGTTTAATGTAAACGAAGGCGATTATCATGGGTTTGGCCATATGCAAACCAGGAAAAGAGATATGTTCCTGGTTGATTTTGATGTGAACTACATTAATACTTAAAGTTTTTATTAAAAAATGAAATTTGTATTTATAGGCGGATGTGGGAGATCAGGTACGACACTGGTTCAAAAGATATTGCTGACACATTCTCGTATTGCAGGGGGCGGCGAATTTGATTTTTTGCCGGGTTTATTAAAAATATACAAGGAAATGTGTACTCCAATGCGACTTGAACGCCAACAGTTTTTTTATACACAACAAGCACTTTCGGGATACTGGGGTAAATTCGTTGATACTTTGCTGGCAAATAACATTGATAAAAATAAGTATGATTATTTTTCTGAGAAAACACCAAGTAATATTTCAGTAGCAATGCAAGAGCTTGAACTTTTTCCGGAAAGTAAGTTTGTATATGTATACAGAGATGGGCGAGATGTTATTAATTCATTCATGGAAGTTAAGAAGCGCGCAAAAAAAACTGACCAGCCAATACATATAACTTTAAAACAATGGGCTTTTAAATGGAACGAAGCTTCGTTTCAATATATGCAACTTAAAGCCGATACAAGGTTTAAAGGCCGATATATTGCTATAAGGTACGAAGACCTGGTTTCACAACCTGAAAAATCTGTGATAGCATTGATGGATTTTTTGGGTTTGTTTTATGAAAGTGCCCAGATTGAAACAGAAACTAAAAAGGCAGGATCAGTAAATATGAAGGTTGATAACATTTGGTATTCTGATAAAATATTTGAGCAAAAAATCAATAATGATAATGTGGGTAAATGGAAAAAAGGCTTGAATTTGATTCAGAAGGTAAAGTACCAGGTAATGATGGCTCCCTATCTTACTGAATTTCAATATACCATTAATCCGGTTTACATTAAGATAAATGATATATTTAAAAAGCTTTACCATAGTTTAAGTAAATAAATCTAATAACATACGTGAATAAAACTATTCCTTATTTATTTCAAATTAAAGGCATTGGCAGTGAAATTAATGGTTACATTACTGTTGCCCAATCACCTGAAATTTCATTTGATGTAAAAAGAGTATACTGGACATATTATACGCCTGAAGATATAGTACGTGGGCATCATGCCCATAAGAGTTTACAACAGGTAATATTTGCGATAAACGGAAGTATTGTATTTAATCTTGAAAACAGGCCTGGAGAGAAGTACAGGTTTGCCTTAGATCATCCTTCAAAAGGGTTGTATATACCACCCCTATATTGGAGAACTATAGAATTAAGCAGGAACGCAGTATTGCTTTGCCTGGCTTCAGAAAAGTATGATGAGAATGACTATATAAGAGACTATGATGTTTTCAAGAAAGAGAAATAATACATGAATATTAGAGAAGTAAATAATCTTGAGTACGATGGTTTATTTCAGCCTGATCATATGTTTAATAGGGCGTCTTTTAATCACCTTAATAGAGATAAGGCAGAGCAGGTAAAATATCTTGTAGTATCTGAAGAAGGCAACGCCAAAGCGGGAATAATAGGTGGAATAAAAAACAAATGGTTTCTTTCACCATTTTCAGCCTCCTATGGAGGGTGGTGCTACAAAGGCAACCCGGATATTGTAAGAGTTGAAAGCTCTTATGATGAATTGGAATTATGGGCGTCTCAAAATAAATTAGAGGGAATTAAAATTGTGTATCCACCACTTTTTCATGATGATTCTGCTGTGTCGTTAGCTCTTAATGTAGCGTTAAGAAAAGGATATGAACTGAAAATTGTTGATCTGAACTTCCAATTTGATCTAAGCAAGTTTAATGATACTTACTTGGATTCTATTGCGTACAATGCCCGTAAGAATTACAAAATAGGAGATAAGAGCAATTTAATAGTTACTAAAGTAACTGAGCAATCACTTATTAGGCAGGCTTATGATATCATTAGCCTTAACAGGCAGCAAAGAGGTTTCCCTCTTAAAATGGCATTTGAAAACATTGAACAAACAATAAAAATTATTGATGCTGATTTTTTTATTGTATATAATACGGGCAATATTGCCATTGCGTCTGCAATGGTATTTAAAGTAAGAAGTGATATAGCACAAGTAATATACTGGGGACATAATATGGAATATTCGGCTTTGAAACCGGTTAACTTTCTTTCTTATGAACTTTTCAGGCACTATAAGCAAATGGGGTTAAATTATTTAGATATTGGGCCTTCAACTGATGCCGGCATACCTAATGTGGGACTTATAGAATTCAAACAAAGTATTGGATGTGATATTTCTCCTAAATTTACGCTCGAGAAAATATTGGCATGAGAGACCTTGAGGATTACTATAAAAAATATGTAGATGAAAGTTTTGATCATATACTTTCTGACTACAAGAAAAAGCATATCGAGATAGAGCTTTTGAAAAAGCTAAAGCCTAAAACTCTGGTTGAAATTGGTTGCGGAGTGAACCCTCTTTTTATTGATTACGAGGACTTTGAGCAGCTTACTATAATTGAGCCGGCAGATGGTTTTTGTGCTTTCCTAAGGGATAGCCTGAATGGAAAATTTGCTCATTTAAAAGACAAAGTAAAAATCATACAAAAAATAGTTCAGGATGTGGAGGTGTTAACCCCTCCTCCTGATTTTATAATGTGTGTCGGATTAATAGGTGAAATTCCTCAGCCTATGGATATTATTGACAGTATATACAGAATTTCAGGCCCTGATACATATATATATATTAGTGCGCCTAATGAAAATTCATTTCATAGAGTGCTTGCTAAGGAGTCAGGTTTAATTAATAGCCTTAATGAGTTATCTGAAGAGCAAATAAAGTTTCAACGATTTCATGTATTTAGTAAAAAGACAATGATAGATATGGCGGTAAAAGCTGGATTTGATGTGATCGATTCAGGCTCATACTTCATTAAACCTTTTACTCATAAACAAATGAATTTCCTGGTAAAGGAAAAGCTTATTGATATGCGAGTTATAGAAGGCCTTGGGAAAATGATACAATATATGCCTGAATTGGGCGCAGAGAATTATGTCTGTGCAAAGAAAAGGTTGAAATAGTATGGGGAAATCTACTATATATCCACTTCCGGAAGATGTAATAAATTCTCATCCACGGGTATTTCCAAGGTATTTACTAAGCCCATTCAATACAGAATATGTAGAGATCAATCATGGTTTATATGTAAAGTATAGAAAGCCTGGCCTCAAAGATAGCGTGCTCGATAAATATTTTGATGATAAGAAACAATATTCCTATTTAACAAAAAGAGGATTAGAAGGAATATCCATGGTGCTGAATCATCTTGAGCTTAAACATGAAGATGAAGTTTGTATTTTAAATACGTCAGGTAGCCCTTATGTAAGCGGTTCAATTACCAGTGAAATAGAAAAGATATGTAAGTGGAAGCGTGAGATAAATAAAAAAACAAAATGTATTTTTGTTATTCATGAATTCGGGTTTCCGGCAAAAATTCCCAAAATAATTCTCAATTCGAATTTACCTATTATTGAAGATTGTGCGTATTCTCTCGGTTCACAGAATGAAAAGAATAATATAGGAATGTTGGGAGATTATACTATTTATAGCTTCCCCAAAATATTTCCGGTGCCATATGGAGGTTTCGTCCGATCAAAGAAAAAATTAAATACTGTGTCAAGCGTAACAGAGTATTCGAGGAATTATTTATTAGTTCTATTACTATATTACTTTACTAAACAAAAGAAATATATAAAAGCGAAACAAAAGAATTATAATAAATTTGTTGAGCTGATGGCAGGACATGGCATAGAGCCGAGATTCGAATTGAATAAAAATAGCATTCCGGCTTGTTTTGTTTTTAAATTGAAGCAAACAGCATTAGGTGATAAGCTGAAAATTGAATTAAACAAGAAAGGAATAGAATCTACAGTATATTACGGAGGTGATGGTTTTTTTGTGCCATCGCACCAGAATTTGAGTTCAGCCGATATTGAGTATATTTATAAAAATATTTGCCAGGTGCTAATGTTAAAGCCAGTAATTATGGGTAAATAAGAACAAGTAGTATACCTGTGAATATGATAGAAATGAAGGATTTATTTGTAAAGTGTTTAATAATTAAAAAATAGATAAATGGCTAACGAAAAAAACACAAAGGCATATATTGAGCTCCTTAGAAACGAGCGAAAAAAAATATTAAATGTCTTGAGAGAAACTTTTTTCACTCAATTAGATAATACTATTGTACATAAACAAGTAATTCCTTCAGCATCATACTCACCTTGGGAAAGCGATAAGGACTTTATTAAGGTATATAAACATGCAAAAAGTAATACCCTTGTAGATATATATAGGTGTTATGAATTATGGAGCCTCGCATTAGGGACGCAAAACCTGGAAGGAGACATACTTGAGGTAGGAGTGTGGAGAGGTGGAACTGCGGCTATATTAGGAGAAGCAAATAAAAAATCTAAAAATTCTGTTTTGTACCTTGCAGATACTTTTAAAGGTGTGGTAAAAGCGGGTAAGAATGATACTTTGTATAAGGGCGGCGAACATGCTGATGCTACTGAAAATACTGTTAAAAAACTATTACAATTGTGCGGAGTTAGTAATTATCAGTTGCTAAAAGGTATATTTCCGGATAGTTTTGGAAATAAGCTAAAAATAAAGAAACTAAAGGTTTGCCATATTGATGTAGATACTTACGGATCAGCAAAGGGCGTGTTTGAGTATGCATGGCCTAAAATGGTTTCGAAGGGAATAGTAGTGTTCGATGATTATGCTGCCTGGGGTTGTGAGGGTGTTACTAAGTATGTAAACAGCCTTAAGCTTAATGATGGGGTATTTATACATAACCTGAACGGGCACGCTGTAATGATCAAAGTATAAAATCATTGAGTTTATTGATGTTAAACTATTTTGATTAGTAAGGCTTCTGGCATGTTATTACAAAATCTATTACCCAATATGATTAGCAATGCAATTATAAATGAAGAAGAGGCCTGAGAAAACTATATCATTCTTTTCACTGGCTGTCTTAAATAAGCAGATCGAGCAGGAGATATTTACACAGTTCAAAGAAGTGTATTCTTCAAATAATTATATCCTCGGAGAGCAGGTGAAAATATTTGAAAATGCTTTTGCAAAGTTTTGCGGCACAAAGTATGGTGTTGGAGTTGGCAATGGATTAGATGCACTATTTCTATCACTTACTGCATTGGGAATTGAGAAGGACGATGAGATTATTGTTCCTTCCAATACATTTATAGCTACAGTGCTTGCCATTTCCTATACCGGGGCAATACCGGTTTTTGCAGAGCCTAAAATTAATACCTACAATATCGATCCGGGCAATATTGAAAAGGCGATCACTAAAAAAACAAAAGCGATCATAGCTGTACATTTATATGGACAGGCCTGTGAAATGGATAAAATAATGGCAATTGCAAAGAAGTATAAACTATATGTTATAGAGGATAATGCACAGGCGCAAGGGGCAGAATGCAATAATAAAAGAACCGGAGGTTTTGGGATATTAAACTGTACTAGTTTTTATCCAACAAAAAATATTGGTGCATTAGGTGATGGCGGAGCAATTACTACAGGTGACAAAGTATTATATAATAAGTTATTACCCCTTCGTAATTATGGTTCTGCCATAAGGTATTATAATGATATAATAGGCTATAATTCAAGACTGGATGAGATGCAGGCTGCTTTTCTGAATGTGAAATTAAAGTACCTGCAGCAATGGAATAAGGAAAGAATACAAATAGCTGAAGAATACAATAAACTACTTAAAGGAGTTCGTGGAGTAATTCTGCCTGTTATAGCTAAAGGATGTACCTCAGTATATCATCAATATGTTATAAGAACTTCCAAAAGGAAACAATTGCAGGAATACCTGCAAAAAAACGGAATTGGAACTCTGATACACTATCCTGTTCCGCCTCATTTGCAAAAAGCATATAAACATCTTGGTTTTAAAAAGGGAACTTTTCCTATTGCAGAAACGATAGCAAATACTTGCTTGAGTTTACCCATGTATCCCGGCTTACGTAAACAAGACATTGAAATTGTTACGGAAAAAGTAAATGCCTTTTTCCGGTAAACGATTGCAATAATAGTGTAACTAAAAAATGAAAACGACACTTCGTGATTATACAGAGAAAATTTATGAAGTGTTGATTCATGAGTATTTACAGGTAAAAAATAAACTCTCCGTTATTCAAAAAATTAAGGCCCTTGCGGAGATATATCAATTTGCATGGAACTTTCCTTTTGGCAGGTTTTCAGACGCAAGGCTGGAAAAAGAATTGCAAGAGATATTTAATATGAGTGGCCTTGCAGATATTGAAATTAATGCAGCGAAATCTGATAAGATACTTCATGTGGTTTCTTCTCTATACGGCCATGGAGGCCATACCAGGATATTATTAAGCTTTATTGAAAATGACACAAAGCACGAACATGAGATATTAATAACCTGTCAATCCATCCCAATTCCTGAATGGATAACAGAAGTTTTAAAAAATAATAAATGCCGCTTAACAATTCTTCCGAATACTTATAATTGTATTGAAAAGGTTAAACACTTATTAGAGTTTATTAAAAGTGGCTACAAGGCATTAGTGTTATATAATGATCCTAATGATCTTGTCCCTGTTATAGCCTCATTCCATAAGGATCTACCACCAGTTGTAATCTATAATCATGCGGATCAGGTTATGTGGCCTGGTGCCTCAATAGGAGATTTTATAATAAATTTTAGAGAAGCAGGTGAAAAATACACATATGAGTTTCGGGGAGGGCGAAGATCAGTAGTTATTCCATTTTTATTAGAGAACAAAAATAAATCACTGAATAAAACTGAGGCTAAAAAAATAATAAAATCAGAAAAGTATAAATATTGCGGAGTGGCTATTGTTTCCCCATATAAGCTCAGGCCAATACTCGGTCTTAGTTTTTATGATTTCCTGTATGATTTTCTTGTGACTCATCCTGAAATTGTGTTCTATCTAATAGGTCCGTCAGAAAAAGATTGGCATAAATATTCACGCAAGAATATTCCTGATAACCTAATAATAAAAGGCATAATTGAACAGCCTAAGGAATATATGTTAGCTGCAGATTTTTGCTTTGAAACCTTTCCGCTTGCAGGTGGATTAGGATCTGTAGATATATGCCAGCATGGCGCAGTTCCCTTTTTTTATAAAAACGCAGTAGAAATAGCAGCACTTGTAACTGTATTGGATTATTCAGGGTATTTACAAGAAGGAGAGCAATTGATGCAATACGATTTTAGTGATACCAACAGCATTAGCAATTTTTTTGGAAATGAAGTGAGAATGGAGATACATAGTAATGCCGTAAAAGCATTTATTGATGATAATTATAGCCCGGATAAATGGAATGGCAAAGTGAATGAATTGTATGAGCTATTGCGTAAAACGAAGCATAGTATTGATCTGGTTAAACAAAGCTCGGTTGATAGGTCATCGGATGCAGTTTATTTCAATAATGTGTTTGCCCGCACAAAAAGAGATTTATTGTATTCTTTGCTTAAAACCGGAAGATATAAATGGGTCAGGGCTAGGCTTCTGTATCAATTTAAGTTAAGCAGGTGGCAGGAAGTTATGATTGCGTTTCTCAAATTGAATTGATGTTTTTATTTGTGGAAATTGTCCTGACTGATAATGAGAACTTATAAGTAAACAAAGCAGTTAATTAGCATAATTTTAGTAACTTTGTGTAATACCATACTATTGTGAAGCCCAAGCTGTTTTTACGATTTTTATTTTGTTTTGTTTGTGCTGTGTTTACTATGCAAGGGTATGCCCAAACTATAGGCCCGTTCTATGGAATGACCTCAGCCGGCGGATCGGTTGGAGATGGACTGATATTCAAGCAGGATGTAGTAAAAAAAACTGATACAGTTGTTTTTAATTTCACAAATAAGCTTAACGGTATTAGCCCAAATGGTAGTTTGGTTCAGAACGGAGGCCTTTTTTATGGCCTTGTATATTGGCCTGTTTCAGGCCCTTCAGGGTCATTATTTAGTTTTAACCCTATTTCAAATACTGAAAATATTTTGTACTGTTTTCCTGATTCAACGGGTGCTCATCCTAATGGAAGTGTATTAATTATTGGTGATAGTGTATTATACGGAACCACATATGCAGGTGGAAGTTCTAGCAAGGGTGTAATATTTGGTTATAATATCAAAAAAAACCAGTATTCCGATTTATATGATTTTAGTCCTACATCTGGTTTTTCTCCTTTGGGTAACCTTATCCAAGCTTCAGATGGATTATTGTATGGAATGACAAGTAAGCAGTTCAGTTATTATGGAACTATATTCAGTTTTGATCCGGTAACCAAGACATATAATAACGTACACTATTTTAATGTGACAAATGGCTCTACGCCTTCAGGTAGTTTAATACAGGCTTCGAATGGTTTATTGTATGGCATGACAACCGAAGGCGGAGTAAGTGATAGTGGAGTATTGTTTAGTTACAATATTGCACAGGATACCGAAATTGCTTTGGTCAACTTTCAAGGATTATCAGGAACGTACCCTTATGGTAGTCTGATTCAGGCAACTGATAACAATCTTTATGGAATGACTTCCTCGGGAGGAACTGCTGATAAAGGGGTTATATTCAGGTATAATATAACTACGAATAAAGACACCACCCTCTTTAATTTTAACGGAACAAACGGATCTGCTCCATACGGTGATCTTATACAAGCTAATGATGGTTTATTATATGGAATGACGACAACTGGAGGAAAATATAATTTGGGAGTGGTATTTAAATTTGACCCTGTTACTTTGAAAGAAGATACTATACTGAGTTTTAACGGCACAAACGGCTCAAATCCGTATGGAAATTTATTAGAAGCCATGAGCGGAACAATTTCAACTACACCAACACATTGTTTTGGTGATAGTTCAGGCTCTGCTGCAATTCACATAAGAGGTGGTCACTATCCTTTAACTTATGCATGGAGCAATGGCGCTACTACCGATAGTGTTTCGGGTTTAAAAGTCGGAAATTATACAGTAAAAATTACCGATCAAACGGGAGTTATGGATAGTTTTAGCTTTGCTATAAGCCAACCATCTAAGGTACATGATAGTATTGCAAAGCTTACTAACGTTTCATGTTTCAATGATAATAATGGTAGCGTAACTATTGGTGTTGCAGGCGGAATAAAACCATATACTTATTTCTGGTCATCCTCAGCAGGTACTAATGCAACAGCAAGTAATCTTATAGCTGGTAGTTATACATGTACTATAAAAGATTCAAATAGCTGTCTTGCTACGGTAAAAGTTTTAGTTACACAGCCTGCTATACTAAAAGACAGTACATCATCAGTAACCAATGTAACCTGTTACGGACATAACACAGGTATGGCGTCTGTTGGAGTTATAGGTGGGACTAAACCATATACATATTCATGGGTATCTTCATTATCTTCCAATGTAGGAACTACAACTTCGCTTTCGGGGCTTCCAGCAGCTAATTATATTTGTATAGTTACAGATTCAAATAATTGTAAAACAAAAGATTCCCTTATAATAACTACTCCTGCTAAAATTAATGCTGTAACCTCTTTTACTCCTACGCCATGTACTAAAAGTAGTGGCAAAATCAGTGTGAATGTCCAGTCTGGCGGGGTGCCTCCGTTTACTTATTTATGGTCTCCGGGCAATAATTCAAATACACTTGATACGGGCCTTGTTTCGGGTTCTTATACCTGCACAGTTAGCGATTCTTTGTCGTGTATCGTATCACCGGTTGTATATTTACCTAATGTGGGTGGACCTAAAGACACTATTATAAATTCAAGTAACAATCTTTGTTATGGCGATTCTAATGGAAGTGCAACGGTAAGAAGTAAAGGCGGTAAATTACCATATACATATAGTTGGGCTCCTGAAGGGGGAAATGATACAATAGCAAAAGGACTTGTGGCTAGTACATATACATTTACAACTACAGATAATACAGGTTGTACTGGTAGTGCAACCATAGTTATAACACAACCTGGTCAATTAAGAGACAGTATCGCTATACAAACAAATGTAAGTTGCTTTGGCAGAAACACCGGAAGTGTTAAAATAGGGATTGTGGGTGGTACAATGCCATATAAATTCAATTGGTCATCGGGGTTGGCGAAAGGCGCTTATGATAGTTCGCTTGCCGTTGGTACTTATACTTGTATGATATCAGATGTAAATAATTGCCCTGTCCCAAATATTGTAGTTACAATAACCAGTCCCCCTGCTATAAATATAGACACTTCTGCAACTATTGCAACATGCGGGAAAAATAATGGATCGGCAAGTGTGATAGTAACAGGTGGTGTAAAACCATATAGTTATACCTGGAGTAATGGGCAGACAAAGGCTTCAATAACAGGTGTGCCCGGAGGTTTTTATTTAATGGATGTAACGGACTCTATGCATTGCACAAGTAAAATAAGTGTTATTGTGCCCGATACCGGAGGGCCTAAAGCCAGAATAGTATCACAGGTTAACGAAAATTGTTTTGGTGATAAAACAGGTAGTGCAGCTGTAAGTGCAATAGGAACTCCTCCATATTCTTATCGATGGAGTAGTAGAATTAATGATACAGATTTCATTGTAAGTAATCTACCTGCCGGAACATATACTTGTGTGGTTAAGGATTCTTCCGGCTGTATTGGTGATGCTGTTGTTAATATTGTGCAGCCAACTGCTATAAATGCTATTATTAAAACAATTGGTGTCTGCGCAGGTTCATCGGGTGGTGGTTCTGCCAATATTAATGTATCAGGTGGTATTCCTCCTTATTCTTTAAATTGGAGTACGGGTTCTACTAATGATTCGATCACCAATATAGCTACTGGTTCATATTTCTGCAAGGTTACTGATTCAAATGCCTGTGTCGTATATGCTATGGGTAATATAATACAGGCAAAAAATATTACCATTGATACCTTGGTTGTTCAATCGGCATGGTGCAATGGTTGTGGTAACGGATCAGTGCAGGTAAATGTTTCAGGTGGAATACCTCCGGGCGATAGTATTTACTATTTTTATGTATGGAGCAACGGAAGTACCGGAGATTCTATAATTAATAACCTGGATACTGGGGCGTATAGTGTTTGTGTTATAAGCCCCTATGGTTGCGGAAGTGTATGTGATTCAACATCTGTTGTAACAGCAATATCTCCCGTAAACAATCTTCTTAATACTATCAAGGTATTCCCGGACCCTAGTACCGGAATTGTTTACTTTAAAATGCCTCTCGTTGGGCAAATAGCTATATCTGTTATGAATGTAATAGGCGAAGAGATATATACAAAGGAATTTAATGTGGATGTAAATAACGAAGTTATAAATGTTGACCTGGATAATATGGCAAGCGGAATATATTATGCCAAAATTTTAAGTGATAGAGGTGTAGCAGTCAGAAAAATAGTTTTGCAGAAATAAAGGTTTTCAGATATTCTTTCTCTTTGGTGTTGGTATGGATGTATCTATTATTATTATCAATTATAATACTTTTCAATTTACAAACAAATGTATCAGGTCAATATATCAGTATACCAAAGGCCTGCAGTTTGAAATTATATTAGTTGATAATGCTTCGATAGAATGCGATCCATTATTATTCAAACAAGAATTTCCTGATATTATATTAATTAAAAATACAACAAACGTTGGCTTTGCAAAAGCGAATAATATTGGCATTCAGTCTGCAAAAGGAGATATGATTCTTCTTTTGAACAGCGATACTGAGCTTGTTGAGAACTCTATTGCCAAGTGCAGTGAAAAATTGAAGAAACAGGGAAATGAGACCGCGGCTATTACATGTAAATTGATTTATCTGGATGGTTCTATACAAAAACAGTGTAGCCGCTTTCCAACTATCTCGTCTAATTTACTTGAATTACTCAGGATACATAAATTTTTTTCTCAAAAGAAAACTTCAGATATATTATTCGGTACATACTTTAGTCATGAATCGGATTGCATTCCAGATTGGATTTGGGGCACTTTCTTTATGTTTAGAAGATCTTCTATGCAATTATTGCCTGGAAAAAAATTAAATGAAGATTACTTTATGTATTGGGAAGATGTTAAGTGGTGTTATGATTTTAAGAGTATTGGTAAAAACGTATTTTATTTTGCCGGTACGCAAGTCATACATGAGGTAGGTCAGTCTTCAAAGAACACGGAATCACGAATGAAACTAATTATATTTAATGAATTGGATTGGGTAGCTAAAACTCACAGTAAATTTTACATGATAGTATATAGTATTGCAAGAGGGTTTAATGTGCTATTTAGTGGCTCGCAAAACTCAAACAGAAGTATATATTTTAAATTATATCTGAATTCAGCATTCAGAATCTTATAATATGAAATATGGTAGTTTATTTCTGTTGAGAATAGATAGAAATAGCTCACATTATTTATTAGCCTTTGTGTGAGAGTCGCTTAAATTGATCGACATTATATTTAAGTGAATATTGGAATCCCTTATAAAGATACAAGCCACATAATAAATTGTAACATTTAAATAATATAGAATCAGTTATGTTTAATTGTTCGCAAATTTTTGTAAGATACTTGATAGTATTAAGTGGAATTTTTTTAGCGAGAATGTATTTGAGTGATTTTTTTAATTTAAGTTTTGTTGTGTCACTCATCTTTATGTAATTGTTTTCAGTATTAAGCCTTTCCGATTTTTTGAATGGAAAAAGTTCACACATTAAGGCATACCCCTGAATACCAGTAAATTGACGGACTAACCATTTCTCCATATCTGTTCTGTCCTTTTCATTATTAATATTGATATTAGAGCAGTCTAGTAATAGTAAAAAACCAATTTCTTTGGCCCGTATTGTGAATTCCTGATCTTCACAACCAGCAAAAGGAAAATGAGTATTAAATCCACCAAGAATGGAGAAATCTGTTTTAAGTATACTCATGTTGAAACTTGCTAATGAATCAGTTTTATATAAATTAGGGGAAATAGACCTTTCTTCTTTTATAGCCAAAGGCTTATAGTCATTGATCAGTTTATATCGTCCAAAGTGTGTGCTTTTAAAAAGTTCAAGCATAGTTTTATCATAGTTCCAGGTTCCTGATACGATGCATCGCTTATACCTACTATGTATTTCAACGTGTTTTTTTATGCAATCCTCTCCAATTAAAATATCGTCATCAATAAAAAGCAATAATTCATTTTGCGCTACTTCAGCACCCATATTTCTTGCGCTTGCTGCTCCGTTAGATGTGTTTTTAATAATTTTAACCGAAGGATATTTTTGGGATAAAACAACTGGTAATTCTTCGCCGTCATTAATAACTATAACTTCAAGATTATTTAAGTTATATATTTGTTTAGTATATATTGAATGCAGAGTTTCCTCCAGAATTGAAGAACGATTTTTAGTTGGTATTATAATACTGACGTCCATGAATGCGAAGTTACAAAAAATGCAAATGTTTGAATAAATAGATAGCTGTCTGGTTAAAAGATAATAGATACAAAATGGATAAATTTGATTTTAGTACATAATGACCCATATTGTTCATCTATTTGCAAATAATTCTTCTGTGCCATATCTCAATTGGTTTGCCGACCGATTGAAGAAATATCCTGGTGTTGAATTTACAGTTATTGCTCTATGTTCTGAAAGGCCAAGAATGATAGAGGATATGAAAGAGAGGGACTGCGAATGTGTCTGGATAAAATTTGATACTAGAAAAAGGAAAATGGGCATGATTAAATCTTTTTTCAGGTTATATTTTCTTTTTTTGAAACTTAGGCCCGATGTTGTAAATACCCATTTATTCGATGATTCACTGCCCGGGTTACTTGCAGCAAGATTGGCTGGCGTAAGAAAAAGGGTGATTCGGAAACAAGATACTGCCTTTCACTGGTTTTATACTCCACAATGGGTTTGGGCTGACAGGTTTAATAATTTTAATGCCACACATATAATAGCCATTAGTCACGAAGCCGAAAGATTTATAATTGAAAAAGAAAAAGCTCCGGCATCAAAATTATACATGATACATAACGGAATACCTTTTGATGAGTTTACAACACAAAACGAGAATATTAAAAAACAACTCATTGAAAAATATAAACTAGAGGGTAAAATTGTAATAGGCACTATTGCCCGAATGATAGAGTGGAAAGGGTATCAATATATAGTTGAAGCAATTAAAATTCTTGAAAAATCAAATAAGAACCTTAAGTTTTTATTTGTTGGAGAGGGAGAACAACGGAAAGACCTTGAAGAATTAGTGGAGAAGTATGGTTTGGGAGAGTATATAGTATTTACAGGGTGGATAGATCGTCAAGATATAGCTTCATTATATGGAATACTGAATATATATGTTCATGCTGCCATTATGGAGCCATTCGGGTTTGTTATAAGCGAGGCAATGGCTAACAAGGTGCCAATAGTAGCTACTAAAACAGGTGCAGCTGCTGATGTATTAGAACACATGAAAACGTGTTATTTCTGCGAAAACAAAGATCCCCGAAGTATTGCCGATGGAATATCATGGATGCTTGCGCATTCTGAATTATTAAAAGATATGGGCATCAGAGAAGAAGAATTGGCCCGAGAATTCTTTGGTATTGACCAAATGGTAGATAAGCACATGAACCTATATCTTGAATAGGGAGGATGAGAATATCAGGAATTCTTTTCAAATACAAATAAGTTATTTAACCCAACCTGAAATGTTTTATGAAGTAATAGGTTAAAACCCTCTTTTTCAAATAGAGGCTTGGTCATATTGATATCATATCCGTAATGCTGTTCAAGTTCCATTCCTTTAATAAGCCTTAAAAAGAGCAATATATTGAGTATATGATCAACGGATTTAGAAGGAACAGTAATGATCAGTTTCCCGCCAGATTTTAACCTTTCATAGCAATTTCTTGCAAAACCCGGTATGTTGGTAAGGGGGATATGCTCTAATACGGCAAGCAGTACTATTACATCAAAATCCTTCTTTTCTAATTTAGGTGTAGGAAAGTAATCTTTAATAAGCGTAAACTCATTTCCTTTTGAATCGCCTGAAATGTTAGGGTCAATGCCTACTCCTGTAATGTTAATTCCCTTTTTTATATATAAATCAAAAAGCTCTCCGTAATTAGAACCGATATCCAGTACTTCGTTACCGGCTTTAATGAAAGGAATCGTCTGTTCTATTCTTTTACTTTGCAGGTAGCGATCAAGGGCCTTCATTCAGATTATATTATTTTTTCATTTTGAATAATGCCTAAAATACTGAACATAAAACTGGAAAAAACTAATTGAACCCCTAATACTATCAATACAATAGAAGTAAATAGAAATTTAAGAGTTTTTGAAAGATCAACAATCGTACCGAAGTCTTTGCTTTTCCAGTAAAAAAATAAATTAAACATGATTGCAAGGCCACCAATAAGCAATAATCCCCCTAAAATAACTCCTCTTTCCAGTGTAAAGTAATTAAATATGCTATTGAATTTTTTATCTGTTGGCACTATTCCTTGGTTAATGGCATATATTCTACTCATGAAATAGAAAAGAATAATTTGAAAGCTAACTATTATAAACGCGGCAAAATATGCCATGGTATGAATATCCAGAACAATATGCCCTATAGTTAATGGGCCAATAAGCAATAACGTAAAGAAGAATACTGATATAGATAACAAGAGTATCCCCGGATATAAAAAAAGCCATTTAGGGCTATACATTAATAAAAAGCGTAAATGTCTCCATCCGTCTCTCCATGTTCTCAAATGTGGGGGCCTGCTCCTTCCGTCTTTATATAAAATTGTTGGCACTTCTGCTATTTTTAAATTAAACAGTGACGCTTTTACTACCATTTCAGAAGCAAACTCCATTCCGGTTGTAACTAACCCAAGAGATAAAATAGCATCTCTACTGAATCCTCTCATACCACAATGGAAATCACGTATAGGTGTTCTGAAAAACAATCTGCCAATAAATGATAAAACAGGATTTCCAAGATATCTATGCAGGAATGGCATAGCATTTTCTTTAATTCCACCTTTAAAGCGATTCCCCATAACAAGATCATAACCCTCCCGTAATTTTGCAATATAAAGTTCAAGATTGCTAAAATCATAACTATCGTCAGCATCGCCCATAATAATGTATTTACCGTGCGATTCTTTTATTGCGCCGATTAAAGCAGCGCCATATCCTTTTTCCTGAACATGAATTACACGCACTTCTTCATTTAAAGCTATTTGTTGCGACCCGTCGCTGCTTCCATTGTCGCCTATTACAATTTCTCCGTTTATATTATTCTTTCTTATGAATTCTTTTGCTTTTTGAATACAAACGGCCAGGGTTTCCGCCTCATTAAGGCAGGGCATAATAATACTTAGCTCTATAGTATCAACAGGCATTTGTATGTAATAAAGATTAGCAAATATAGAATTATCCATTTAAGGGAATATAATATTTTAAAACTAATACCAGGTATAGCAATCAATAATCATCTTATGGATTTAACCTGAGTAGAGACCAAGCGATAAAAATGTAAAGACGGGGGTCTTTCGTTTTTACTAATTTTACGTGACTATAATATTTATTATAAGTTTTAAAATCATTCGATTTTTATAAAACATGAGGAAAAACCCTGAAATAATAATTTTCATTATTGCTGTTTTTCTTTTTTTTCTGTTTGGCTACTTCACACAGATATATGAGAGTTATATGGCAATTGATATGGGGTTAAAAAACAGCGATTCTATGTCTTATTTTAAGGCAGGTATCGCTTTTTTGACTCATTTTAAAGCTGATCCCGTTCGCCCTTTGGGTTATCCTATACTAGTTGCGTGGCCCAGTATATTGGATATAAACAGGCATTTTGTTCTTTTATGGAATATTTTTTTGAATATGACCGCGTGGGCCTTGACCTCGGTTTTCATTTTTAAGACATTGAATTTATTTATTGAGAAAAAAATAGCAATAGCCGCGGCTATGTTATTTCTTTTTTGTGTAGGTGATCTTGAATATGTATATCTTATTTTATCCGAAACCGTCTTTACATTCCTCTTAACAGCCATAGTTTATTTTGTTTCAAAGTATTTAAGTAAAAAGGATCTAAAGGATTTAAGTTGGGCTTTTATATTGCTCTGTTTTTCATTACTTGTCAGGCCGACTCTAGTCTTAATATTGCCATTTGTGTTAATCATATTAATTTATCTCGGGATAAAGAACCGGGACAAAGTTTCCAGAAAAACCGGAATTCAGTATATGATTATATCTTTTATAGGGTTAAGTCTTGTGCTTATACAATGTGAAATGGTGAAAAAGGATTTTGGCTCATTTACTATTTCATTAAATGGTAAAATTGCGGAATACCGCTACTTGGGAGCATATTCAATTAGTTTGAAAAATAAAACTAACCTTATGGTTGAGTGGTCAGCTAGGGAAAAGCGGATATTTAATCTTATTGGTAATAACCGATGGCAAGCAATAGATTCATTAGGTAATGAGGATACGAAGGATCAGCTAAGAAATAATTTATCGAATTATTTGAAAGCAATGCGTATAGATATATCAGCTAACACATTCATGCCTGGAATGTTTGATATTTATAACCTGCATAAATGGTCTTTTTTTGAAACTCTGAAAAGCATTTGTGTGTTTATCAGTTATTGGCAGAACGTGATATTAAGTATATGGCTGTTAATTTGTGGGTTAGTAGCTTTTTTTATCAAGCATAGGTTAGGAAACAATATAACAGCACTATTTATTCTTAACTGGGTCATCGGAGGAACAATAATTATTGTTTCGGGAGTATGTTATTGGGCATATAACAGGTATAATGTGGTTTGCACTCCATTGGCAATTATGAATATAGCGATTCTCTTTGCAGCGATTATAAAGAGAGGACAAAGTAAGGCTACGCTCTACTAGATAAAGGCAAAATTTTTTTTACTAACCTTATTATAATTGGAGGATAAACCATAATTGATTTTATTCCGTATTTAATTGCTTTTCCTGTATTATGTGCATCCTTATACAAACTACCCGAAAGCGTGAGGTATATATTTGCGATAACCTTGTTTCTGAAAGTGCCTTTGGCTGCAAGATTATTTTCTATTATTTTATTAATAATATAAATTTCATCCCGTTCAAGTAGTTCTACTTTTTTACTCATGCTTCCCGGAGTATCTCTGTATTTGACAAGTGCTTCAGGTAAATATGCCCCAATTGCATCTATTGACAGTTGAATTTTCATGTATCTATCAGCGCAATTTGATAGGTTTTCGTCAAATCGTATCCTATCTTTAAATAGAGATGCCTTTCCGATAATGTTTGAGGGTAGGGTAGGTATAACTTCTTTTCGCCATAGTAATGCTTCCTGATATAAATTCTCGGTCTCAATTCCTTTATGAATGTTTATTTCATTTAATTTACTATCGCATAATATCACATCTGAATATGCGAAATCAATTAGTTTATTTTTACTTAAAATATCAAATTTAGCCTGTAGGTTATTTGGCATTAGATAGTCATCGGCATCCAGGAAACCGATATAATTGCCTTTTGCTTCATCAATTCCCTTGTTTCTTGCTGCTGATACACCTTTGTTTGCCTGGTTGATAAGCCTGATCCTGGGATTGCCCAGGAATTCTTTAACTATTTCTTCCGTATTGTCATTAGAACCATCATTAACTATAATTAGCTCCCATTCAGTTAACGTTTGTTGTATTACAGACGAGATAGTATCATGCAGATAAGAGGCAGAATTGTATGCTGGAATTACAATGGTGATTTCGGTTGCCATTAATGTGAAAATGCTTAAGCAAAAGTATCAAAACACCCCTTATATTTGCATACCTTCACCAAAGTTTATAAACTTTTCAGTTTGAAGACAAAAGATAGGGAAAAGATATTGTTTATTACTCAATGGCAGTATGAAGATGCCCTTGTTCAGACATATACGTTGCCTTATATTAAAATCATAAAAAAGATTACGAACTGTATCTGCTTTTTAGTGTGTGTTGACAAAAGTATCGATCGGATAAGAATTATAAAAAAGGAGTCAATTGTTTTAATTTGCTTACCCTTGAATAAAAGAAATCAATTTATGGCTTGGGGGAAGAGCCTTATTGCTTTACGAAAAATAATAAAAAATAAAAGTATCAGGCAATTGCACGCATGGTGCACTCCCGCAGGCTCATTGGGGTTAGTATTGAAGATTTTAAGCAAAAATGTAAATATTGTAATTGATAGTTTCGAACCCCATGCCGAGGCTATGGTTGAAAATGGTGAATGGTCAGCAAACGGAGTCAAAAACAGGTTTTTGTTTTTTATGGAAAAGTTGGAGGCAAAAAGGGCAAATAATTTAATTTTGGCTACTCCTGGGATGATAGAATATATTCGTGAAAAATATAAGGTAGAAAGAGAAAAGTATTATGTTAAACCTGCTTGCGTTGACCTTGATAAGTTTTCTATGAATGCAGTGAAGGATAAGGATCTTTTGACCCAATTCAACCTTAAGGACAAGATTGTGGGGGTATATGCAGGAAAGTTTGGTGGAATGTACCTTGAGGATGAAACGTTCGGGTTTATAAAGAGTTGCGAGAATTACTGGGGAGCAGGTAAGTTCAGGTTTATTATTCTTAGCAGTACAACAGAAGAATATATACATAATAAATGTGATGAGTTTGGTATTTCAAAGGAAGTAATTGTGAAATTATTTGTTCCCTATAATAAGGTTGAGAAATACATAGGTCTTGCCGATTTCGGTATTTGTCCTATCAAGCCTGTTCCTTCAAAAAAATTCTGTACTCCTATTAAAAATGGTGAATACTGGGCTCTTGGATTACCAATTGTAATTCCACCAAATATTTCAATTGATTCAGATATTATAAAAGAATATAATGCGGGCGCAGTATTGCAGAGTTTTAATGAGACAGGGTATTTGTCTGCAATCGGGCAAATTGATTCTATTCTGACTTCTAAAAGCAGGATGGAGATTTACGCCCAGATACGGCCTGTAGCTGAAAAGTACCGTAACTTCAGTATAGCTGAAAAGGTGTACACAGCAATTTACGCTTCCTGAGGATGAGTAGGATGTGGATGCCTTGGAGCATATACCATATAATAAATAACAGGAAGGATCAACAGTACAAGTATCGTTGCTGAAACTAGTCCACCTATCATAACTATTGCCAACGGTTTTTGTGCTTCAGAGCCAATACCTGTACTTATTGCGGCAGGGAATAGGCCAACCATATCGATCATGGCCGTCATTATTACAGGTCTTACCCTGTTTCTTACACCATTATAAATTGCATCGGTCAAGTGTTGTTTTTCATGTATATTTCGTTTGAATTCGACAAGGAGAATTACACCATTCTGAATACAGACGCCAAATAGTGCAATAAATCCGATACCTGCTGAAATACTGAAGTTAGTATGTGTAATAAGCAATGCGAAAATTCCACCAATCAAGGCAAATGGGACATTTAATAAAATAATAATTGAGTCTCTGAAATTGCCAAATGTCATGAAAAGTATAATAAATATTAGAAGTAGACTTATGGGTACTACCTGTTTAAGCCTGTTTACAGCTCTTACCTGGTTTTCAAAATCGCCTACCCATTGCATTTTATATCCTTTAGGAACACGAACGTTTTTCATTTTACTTTGCGCTTCCGCAATAGTGCTTCCCATATCTCTTCCACGGACTGAGAATTTAACTCCTATATAACGTGAATTGTCATCTCGCGATATCAAGGAAATTCCGGTTTCCTTATCAAGTGTAGCAATTTCTTTTAATGGTATTTTACCTCCGTTAATAGTTGGCACCATTAAGTTACCCAGATCTTCAACTGTTTTACGGTATTGAGGTGCATAACGCACCCTTAGATCAAATTGTTTTTCGCCTTCAAATACTTCCGTTGCTGTTTGACCGCCAATGGCCATTTGTATAATCGCATTTGCGGCGGCTGTGCTAACACCGTAAAATGCCATTTTATCCTGATCGAGATTTATGTCCAGTTCGGGTTGGCCAAGGTTCTTCAATATTCCAAGATCTGCCACGCCTTTAACATTCTTTAATACGCTATATACTTCCCTCGCCTTCTCATTTAATATATCAAAATCTTCGCCCGATATTTTGACTGCTAATGCTGCATTCATACCCGATACTGCCTGTTCGACATTATCACGTATGGGCTGCGAAAAATTAAACACAACACCTGTGTATTTACTTACCAATAGGTTATTCATTTCGCTTATCAGCGAATCTTTTGATATTTTTCGCTTCCAGTCATCTGCCGGATAAAGTGAAACGTCACACTGAATATCCGAAAAAGCTTCAGGGTCTGTACCGTCATCAGGGCGCCCTGTTTGTGAAAGCACACTCTGTACTTCCGGAAATTTCTTTAAATCGTGGCGCATACTATCTGCCATTGCAGCACCATCGGTAAGTGATATTCCAAGTGGGGTCTGGGCCTTTACCCATAAAGAACCTTCATCAAGGCTTGGTAAGAATTCAGAACCCAGAAATACAGAACAGCTCAAACTACCAACTAATATTATAAGGGCAACTGCAAGGCTGGCTTTCCTGTGTTTAAATACATAATCAAATAGCTTATTGTAATTCTTTTCAATACCAATAACAACAGGGTTATGCTTTTCGTATACGTTTTTGTTAAGCATAATATGAATCATAACAGGAACAAGGGTAAGGGTGAAAATAAGTGCACCCAATATTGCAAAGCCGAGTGTATAAGCTAAAGGAGAAAATATTTTTCCTTCAACCTTTTGGAATGAAAAAATAGGAATTAAGGCTGTGATTATAATAAGCTTGGCAAAAAGAATTGCCTTACCCATATCAATGCTGGTGTTTTTTATCCAGCCCATTTTTGCATGCTTGTTGAATTTTTCTTTGCCTAGTTCGCGGTAATGCCTGTCGAATACCACAAAGCATCCTTCCACCAAGACGACGGCCCCATCTATTATTATACCAAAATCAACCGCACCCAATGAAAGAAGATTTACAGGCATACCTTTTAACTTCATACAGATGAAAGCAAATAATAGTGATAAAGGAATAATAATGGAAACAATAAATGTGGCTCTCCAGTCAGCCATAAAAAGAAATACAAGTGCCATTACAAGCACTATTCCTTCAAAAAGATTATGAAGCACGGTGCCTGTACAGAATTTAATAAGCGTTCCCCTATCATAAAACGGAACGATTTTTACACCTGCGGGCAGGATGCTGTTATTAAGTTCATCTACTTTTTCTCTTACGCCATTCAATACATCGCTCGGGTTTATACCTTTTCTCATTACTACAACCCCTTCAACAACATCTGTATTAGTATCAAGGCCCACTTTACCGAGCCTTGGCATAAAACTTACGCGAACATCGGCAACATTTTTTACCAATAAGGGAGTGCCATTTGTATTTTTTACAATAATGTTCTTTACCTCATCTACATTATTGATTAACCCTATCCCACGCACCACATACGATTGTTCTCCTTGTTCAATTACATCACCTCCGGCATTAATATTGCTATTGGATACGGCATTATAAACATCTTGTGCTGTAATGTCATATTTGTTTAGAAGATTCGGGTCAACATCTATTTCAAAAATCTTTGAGGGGCCACCATAAGTATTAATATCAGCAACGCCGGAAACTGCACGAAGTTTATGATCAACCACCCAGTTTTCTAATGTTTTTAGTTCAAGGACAGACTTATCCTTGCTTTGCAGTGTAAACCTGTAAATCTCATCCGTCGGCCCGTAAGGTGGCTCTACCGAAGCCTGAACTCCAGCAGGTAAGTTTACATTTCTTAAAAGATTTGTTACCTGCGCGCGCGCATATGAATCGTCGATACCATCATTAAATATTACGGTTACCTGCGATAAACCAAACATGGTTACGGAACGCAGATTGCTTTTTTCCTGCACGGAATTCATAGCAATTTCTATTGGTATAGTTACCTGCTTTTCTACTTCCTGTGTACCGCGGCCAGGCCATTGAGTGATAATAATTATCTGCGTATTTGTAACATCCGGATATGCTTCAATAGGGGTGCTGTTATAGCAAATAGCGCCTATTACAGCAATAACGAGCGTACCGAACAAAATGAAGATTTTGTTCTTAAGAGAGAATGCTACCAGGTTCTTAACAAAATTATTCATAACTTCTTCCCTCTTTAATTATTGGCCAAATACATAAAGGCTTCCTTTTTTTACAACCACTTCACCTGCTTTTAATCCCTGGTTTATATAAGATTGTTTTAATGTATTTCCTTCAAGGGTAACTTGTCTCTTTTCAAAAGTGTTGTTGCCTTTGGCAATCATTACAAAGAAATTATTATTGTCAAATACTAATGCTTCTTTTGAAACTGCTACAGCTTGTTTATGTTTATCTACATGAACTGCTACAGTGCTGAACATACCTGGTTTTAAAAGCCCATCAGGGTTATCGAGCACGATACGCGCCTCAAGTGTACTTGTAGAATCAAGAATGTTACCAATCTTAGAAATGGTTCCTTTAAATGATCTGTCGGGATAAGCAACCGGAATAATATCAACCGGATCATTCACACTTACTTGAGGTATGTCATTTTCATATATGTTAGCCAATACCCAAACCGTTTCCAATGATGAAACAGTGAACAAAGCATTTGTATTATCAGGACGGACATTAATACCTTCACTAATAGATTTTGTAACGATAAACCCTTCTGTTGGAGAAATAATCCTGTACTCCGCATTGTTGGCTGTATCATTAACTCCAAATGTTTTCAGGTAAGTCGATATTTTATTCAGGTTATCCTGTGCAGCCTTATAATCATTCTGTGCCTGCATTACATCTTTATCAGAATATACCTTGGTTTGATAAAGTTGCTGGGCAATATCTAAATTTCTTTTAGTAGTTCTCAATTGAGCCTGTGCCAGATCATACTGTCCTTCGTAGTCACCTATATCGGCACTTCGCAAAACCGCAAGTACTTGTCCTTTCTTTACATAATCTCCCAGTGATACATTTACTTTTAACACATTCCCGCCTGCCAATGCATAAACTTGCGCCAGGTGATCGCGATCGAAAGAAACCCTGCTGCTTAAAATTATATCCGTTCTTTCTTCTTCTGTTTTTGCAGTGTCAAGGGTAATTTGCTTCATTTGTTCATTGCTTAATTGAACAATATTAGCATTCGGCTCCTCTGAAGCGCTTTCCTGTACTTCTCTCTTACAGCCTCCTATTATAAGGAGGGAAAAAGCGATCAGCATAAAATATGTAGTACGTAGCATAGGTTTATTTTATTATGTCGATGCCGGTTGAGTAATTAAGTTCATGTATTGCATTAAAGTAATGCATACGAAGGTTAAGTAAATTGGTCATGCCATCTATATAGGTTGTGGTTTGGCTTAAATAATCGAGTAAGCTTATATATCTTTTCTCATAGTTCTTGAAAGCATTATCCATCATTTCTTCCAGGTTCTGCTCATAATGTGTATCTATTTTATGTAGTTGGGTGTTCAAGTGAAATAAAGTGCAATAAGCGGTGGTTACTTCACTTTGAACTTTATAGGTAGTAAGGCTATCACTCAATTCAGCCTGAGATTTTCCATATTTTGCTGCAGCCACATTCCATTGGTTTCTACTGAAAATAGGTAGGTCCATTCCTGCAGATACTCCCCAATACGAAGGTACGACTGAACCGGCACCAATATTAGAAACTCCCAGAGTAAGATCAGGAATGGCTGATGCATGTTGTAATGTAAGATTCTTGTCATTGTATTCAATACCGGCATTTGCAAGCATTAGATCAGGACGGTTCTTCATTGCGCTGTCTTGCAATGAACGATAAAGAGGTATAGATATTGAATCAGGCACTACAATCTTTGCCACAATGTATTTTTTTCCGGGATATGCGAGTAGGACTCTTAAATCTTCTTCGTCATTGTATATAGATTGCTGTGAACCTATTTCCTGGGCTATTACATCCTGGTATTGCGCCTGTAGCCTAATTACATCATCACCAGCAGCATTTCCTTTATTGTACAATTGTTGCGTAATATCAATTAGGTGATCTATTTTGGTTTCTTCTGTGCGGTACATTTTTACTAGCTCCTGGTTTGTATACAGGTCAGAAAGATCAGTGTACATCTGGTATTTCAAACTTCTTAATAGATCGGCAAACTGAAACTGAGCCTGTTTAATACCAACGTTAGCTAACTTGGCTGTTGCACTATGCCGTCCACCTATAGTTATTAATTGCTGAAGTTGAAATGTATTATCGACTTCTCCACTAGCCGGATATTCATTGTCAAAAAATTTCTTGCTTCCCTGGTTATAGAGTGTGGTACCATAAGTAAGATTAGGGTTATACCATAGTTTTGCTTGCAAGTAATTTGCCTTTGCGATACTTACATTGTATTGTGACATAAGAAGGTTTAAATTCTTATTTACAAATCTTTGTTCCGCATCCGCAATGGTAATGGAGATGGTGTCCTGTGAAAATGTTTGTTGTATTTGAGCGTACGTAAAACAAGCAGGAATGATTTCTAAAATGCAAATAAGAAAACCTATATGCTTTACCTTGTTTTTCATATCCTGCAAAGTTAGAATACGAGAGTGGTTCGGGAATTAAACCCGGATTAGAACTTCATTAGAAATACACAACATAATTACAGTGGAAGATGTATCAGGAAAGTTGTTTCCTTATACAATTCTGAACGTACTTCAATTGTGCCATTATGTAATCGTATTATCTTGTCTGCCAGTGATAAGCCGATACCTGTGCCTTTATGCCCTCCTGCATTGGGTGCACGGTAAAAAGGGGTGAAAATGTTTTTTATCTCATCTGTTGCTATTCCAATACCCGAATCTTTTATGGTGATTACTGTCTCATTTTCAGTGCAACCCAGTTCGCAATACACCTCTTTGTCATTCGAGAATTTTATGGCATTTTTCAGAATATTACTTATGGCAATGAACAATAATCGCCTGTTACCGTTAATAGTAAATCTCGATTTGTCGGCCGGTAATTTATATTCAAGTTTTACCTGGTTGGGTTTATCTCCCCATTCATCTACCACTTCCCAAAGCACCTCATCCAACTGAATTTTCTCCATCTCATCATCATCCATATTGGCCTGGGCAAGTTCAAGTAAACTATTTATGAGTTGATTTAGTTTTTCAGATTCTTTTACAATGCCATGGAGAACATTTTTATAGTCCTCTTTTTCACGGTCATTTTTCAATGTTATTTCGGCATTTCCAAGAATAGAGGTAAGAGGTGTTCTTAGTTCATGTGAAGCATAAGTTATAAATGACCGCTGCGCTTCAAAGGATTGTTCAAGATGTTCGAGAAGGTTGTTAATTGTAATAGAAAGCTGATTTATCTCGTCATTTTTATATTGTGTTATTGAAAGCCTTTGGTTGAGGCTGGTAGCTCGGATTATCTTAACATCGTTAATGATCTTTGAAATTGGCTTTAATGCAATAGTTGCAAATAACCTGCCTAAAAAGAATGTTATAATAAGCGAAGACAGGAAAGAGAATAACATGATCCATCCAAGCCTTTTCATGTTTTGATATCCCGTGTCGTCAATTGCAGAAGCGATAACAACAAAATTTCCGGAGTTGTCCTCATAGTACAGTCCTGCAACCTGCTTATTTCCCTGAGTGAAGTGAATTTCCTTTTTTTCTATAACAGTGTTTATTACTTCTTTTGGCCAACTTACACTGTCTTCTTTGATAAACACAGGTTGGAAACCGGCATTATATATACGTATTACTTCATGCGATAATACTTGTGGATATTTCTCAACTACTTTCTTGAAACTCTCCTGCGACATATTGTCCTGTGCAAGGTAAAGCTCTCCCATGGTAAGTGCTCTGTCATCCAATTTGGTGTAAAAACTTTCCTGTCGGTTTTGCCCAACCAAATAATAAACGCCAATAAGCACAACAAAAAGCAATATGGCGAACATAAAAGTGAATTGTGCCGCAAGCCTGTCTTTAACCTTCATCGAACTAATTTAATGTTTAAGCCTGTTCTTTTAAAACATACCCCATTCCTATAACCGTGTGGATGAGTTTCTTTGAATAATTCTTATCAATCTTACCTCTCAGGTAGTTTATGTAAACGTCAATGTGGTTTGTGCCGCGATCAAAGTTTATGCCCCAAACCTGTTCAGCTATATATTTCCGCGATAATACCTTATTGGTATTTGCCATAAGTACTTCAAGCAGAATGAATTCTTTTGCTGTGAGTGATATTTCTTTACCACTTCTTGAAACTGTTTTATTAGCAGAGTTTAATTCAAGATCAGCTAAATGGTACGTTTTACCTGACGTGGCTGTTTGCCTGCGGGTTAGGGCCTTAATTCTCGCCAACAATTCATCGAAATGAAACGGTTTGGTTAAATAGTCGTCCGCCCCATTTTCCAATCCAAGCACTTTATCGCTTACTGTTCCAAGTGCTGTAAGCATTAATATGGGAAGTGTTTTTTTTTGTTTCCTTACCTGGCCGCATATTTGCAATCCATTGTAATGAGGTAAAATTATATCCAGAATAAGCAGATCAAAATCTTTTTCTATTGCAATATCCTGCCCGGCTTTCCCGTCAAGAATAACAGTAATAGTATGCGACTGCTCTTCAAGCCCTGTTTTAATAAAATGGGCTACCTCAGGTTCGTCTTCTATAAGCAGTATATTCATACGAGGTGTAAATTTAAAATAAAAAAGCCGCTGCTATGCAACGGCTTTTTTATGTTTTCATGAGTTGGGTTGTTCTGTCTTACTTTGCGGCTTTATCGTCTTTTTTTTCAGCCTTTTTCTTCTCAGGTACTTTCTTAATGACTTTCTTCTCATCTTTTTTGTCTTCTTTCTTTACTTCCTTCTTCTCAGTCTTTTGTTGTTCCTGAATAGCGTAATTATATGTTATTGCATAAGAACTGCCTGTAAGTATCAGCCCCATTATTAGTATGCTAAGTTTTTTCATAATTCTGTGATTAGATTAATTTGATAAAACAAAAGTAGTGACGGAATATGAAGATAAAATGAAGAAGGGTGAATACAGCATATTATTGCTCCTTAATTAACTGCCCCGAACCTTTGATATTGCTGTCTATAGTTGGTGAGCCAACGTAGTAAACATTCCCCCTCAGGTTAATATCGACTATCAATAGGTTGCTGGCATTAACATAACAATCACCGGTAGTAGTTGTAGAGATAAATGTATAAGAAGTTTTAAGATTATTACAATACAGAAAACCTGTACCTCCATTAGCAGTGCATAAAAAATCCTGGCAAAAGCCATTAAGTGTCACATCGCCGGGGCCAAACATATGGCCAAGTATCTGGTTACAATGAACTAAAAGGGTTATATCTCCCGAGCTAGTTGTTTGCACTTGCATGGAATCGGTTGTCAGGGTATCGGTAGAAGTAATATTACCAGATCCGGCGTTAAGAAGATAGGTAGCCCTTGGCATTGTGATATAAACAGTAATTATGCTTTTCCTGTAACTTCTTAGCCAATTGCAGATATTGTTGTTCTTAAGGGTTAGAATGTTATTTGCAACTGTGGCAGAAATATTATGTGTAAGATTACTTCCACCTTGAATAATTACCTGCTCCGTGTTTCCCATTGTTATAACAGCGTTAATATCATCATTTACATGGACTTGCTCAAAATAGGGCAATAGCCTTGTTTCTTCAGCAGGGTTGCCTGCGGCATCAAAACAATCGCACACAGGAGCTTTATGGCACGACCATATCAGAAGGCTTGATAATATTAACAACACTATGTTATAGCACTTTCTCATAATTTGTATCCAAATCCCCACTCAACATAATCAGCTGCTGCATAGTGGGCAAGTAATGTAATATTGGCAATGAAGTGTTTTGAAATAGTATATCGTATTCCGAGGCGGTTATATTCGTAACCGTGGCCAATACTCTTGGTATATAGGTAAGCACCCAGTTCATAAGGGAGAGACAACTTACCCAGGACTAATTCGTATCCTACTTTAACACCTAATTGAGCATTTTCAATATTACTATGGATTGGTATAGAGTCCTTAGCTATACTATAAAGGTTTGCGCTATTATAAAATACATCTAATCCTCCCCCGATTTTGTTTTTTCTGTTAATAGTATGGTATGCAATATAGCTGAATGTCATTGCACCATAATGGGGTCCTCCTGGAGGTTCTACTTTTGATTCACCAATGCCAATAAAAAACTCCTGTATCAGTTTTTTGTGGTTTGATGTATCTGGGTGGGGAGATACTGCAAGCATCTTGTTCCCCTTAATACAATAAGATAGGCCCGTATTTATGGTGAGAAGATTAATACCCAGGTTGGGAGTATTATAGGACCCGTTTGAGCAGTGTGTTATTCCAAAGCCGGTTTCGAGGCGCAAGTCGTTAGATATGTAATAATGATAAGCCAACCGAAGGTTTATCATGGCATTAATATGCGAACCAATAAGTATGTTTTTATGATTGGTTTCCTGGTTAAATATAACAGGCAGGTATGCGAGCCCAAGGCCAGCCCTCAGGAAAAGGCACTCTTTGTTGCTCCGTTGCAGGTGAAAATTTATGAAAGGATATAAACCTATTTCATTGCCCAATTGTGCCGGATTACCTAACCAGGCATAAAAGAACGATACTCCCGTTTCGGCATAGTGATAATCTTGTTGCCATTGCTGGGAACCGGAAGGTTTGCTGAAATAATCGGCCTCAATTGCCGGACAATGTCCCTTTAAAAGCACCACCATATCCTGGGTATATATTGGTAGTATAAAGCCATAATGTGCATTAATACTTAGCCACGTTCCTGTGCGAAGACTATCCTGCCCAATACATTTATACCCTGAGAACAGTATAGAAACTAATAAGGGAATTATAAACTTAACCTTCATACGCAAAGATTATCGTATTACCATGGCCGAATCATTAGTCCACCTGAAGCTTTGAACCATATTATATACATCTTTCTTTATAAATTGGAGAACAGGCTCTAATGA
>OLMA01000162.1_pt1 | contig 54389 bp, 45 predicted proteins | sample 1604671 | NCBI WGS metagenome assembly OLMA01 (sample SAMEA104055725, study PRJEB20765) | soil metagenome | biome: Arctic tundra; feature: Polygonal ground; material: soil | place: USA | collected 2011-09 | depth 0-0.5 m | reverse complement strand
TGTAATAGGGGTTGCAAATGATGTTCCTGCATCTGAACCCACTCCACCAGTATACCATGCTACTGCCGCGGGGTCTCCCTGGGCCACAATATCAGGTTTTATTCTGCCATCAGACGTTGGTCCCATTGAACTAAATGGCGCATACGCCCCGTTTGATTGAACAGCCCCAACCGTTAAAATACTATCAGCATCGGCAGGAGTACTTATGTAATGCCATGTATCGTTACCATCGTTACCGGCAGCAACACAAACTACCATACCTTTTTCAGAAGCTATTGTGGCAGCTATGCTGGCAACGGCCGTGCGTCCGTTCATATCAGCATAGGTGTACGTATTTTTAGGGTCATCCAGTATATTATATCCTAGCGAAGAAGAAATGATATCTGCGCCTGCACTATCAGCATATTCGGCTGCCGATGCCCAGTTGTCATCTTCTATCATATTCTCAGAATACAAATCTTCAGTCCTTAGTAGATAAAAATCAGCATCTACGGCATCGCCCATCATTTGGTTTGGCAATATACCTGCAATGCAAGAGAATACCATTTCGCCGTGATTATCACTGTTGGAGTCATCATATACTTTAGGTATTTCCCAAACAAAATCCCACGTACCTAATATCTGGCCACGGTTTCTTACAGAATCAAATGCAGGTAAATTATCCGCAACGCCAAAACGTGTATCTATAATAGCAATCCTCTTTCCCTTTCCACGAAAACCCATTTCATTAAGGCAATCCACATGTATCATATGCACTTGGTTATACGCCGACCCATAACTTGCAGAATCCATTCCCATAGGGTTCAACCGTTTGTTAAACAACCTAAATTCCGGTTTGGAAGTTTTGCTTTTTCTGGGTTTTATTATAGTTACATTTTTGGTGGACTGAACAAATTTGAGGGCACGTATCTTAGGCAACATAGTTGTTGTATCAGGGCAGGCTATACTTATGGCATTGAACCAACCGGAGCAATTAAACAATATAGCGCCTATAGCCTTAACACTATCAATATATGCAGGGTTAGGTGGCAAATCATTCATTTTAATTGGGATATCATATTTGGTACGCCGGTAAATAGCACGTGGTGATAAATAAGCGGATGGGTTACTTATAGAATAGGGGCTATTCTTTTTGTCAGTAAATACAATCCAGAATTTATATTGAGTTTGTGCTTCAACAAAACCAACAGAATTTAAAAAAAGTAATACGAAAAGTATTTTTTTCATAGATGAAGCACCTTTGCTTATAACAAATATAGTAAAAATACGGGCAGAACTACCGAGGGAAGAAGGGGTGTTGAAAATCCTACCAATTTTCTCTTTTTATTTACGTGAAGCAGATTTAAATTTGTGTTGCGCAAAAGGAGTAAGTAAGCGAACCCTCTGCGGATCTCTGCGCTTGTATTTTACTCCTGTATTCCTCTGCGGTTAAAAAAATTATTCCACAGAGTTTCACAGAGAACCCCAGAGAAATAATAAGACGGGTAACAAAACGTGAAAAAATTTGACAATATCATTATTGATAATCAGCATGTTGACGGGTAACAAAGTGCAAAAAGTGTAACCCGTGTTTAATAGGGGTATGGAGTAAATAGTAAGGGATAAGAAATGTGTAATAATTGTCCTTAGTCAGATAAGGAAAATATGTTTCATAATTCGTGGCAAAAATTAAGTTTTACGGCGGTTAATAACCAAAAAAATGATAACAAAAAACAAGTCCTTTATTTGCCTTTTATTGTAAACTGTTGTTATTTACAATGGGCATATTGATAATCAGATACTTACAAAATCAGTTTATTGTTCCTATTATTGATAATTCATTGTTGTTTTATTGTTAATTGAATGAAAAAAAGACAGAGTTATGAGAATCTTAAACAGTTTCTTATTTTTGTAGCTTATATACCCATAGACCTATGGAAAAAGTAGCGGAGAAAAAGAAGCCGGCAGAAAAATTCTCGAAGGATCAATACCTGAAATGGTATGAATCAATGTTATTGATGAGAAGATTCGAGGAACGCGCACAGCAAGCTTATATTCAACAAAAGATACGTGGTTTTTGTCACTTATACATAGGTCAGGAAGCTGTTGTTGCAGGTGCTGTTAGCGCTATTCGTTCTGACGATAATATGATAACCGCTTATCGCGATCACGCACATCCTATTGCCAAAGGCATGGACCCGAAATATATTATGGCTGAATTATTTGCAAAGGCTACCGGTTGCTCAAAAGGCAAGGGAGGTTCTATGCACATGTTCGATGTTAAGAATCGTTTTTTTGGTGGCCACGGCATTGTAGGCGGCCAGGTTCCGCTTGGTGCTGGTATTGCTTTTGCTGACCAATATAATAAGAAAGACAGAGTTACTTTATGCTTTATGGGCGATGGCGCTGTAAGGCAAGGCGCTTTCCACGAAGCCCTGAATATGGCTATGACATGGAAATTACCCGTTATCTTTATTATTGAAAATAATAATTACGCAATGGGTACTTCGGTAGAAAGAACAAGTAACGTAACAGACCTTTGGGAATTAGGAAGGGCCTTTAATATGCCTTCTTTTCCAGTTGATGGAATGAAATGTGAAACTGTTCATGAAGCTGTCGCTACTGCTACAGATAGAGCAAGAAAAGGCGAAGGACCAACATTACTTGAAATAAAAACCTATCGTTACAGGGGGCATTCAATGAGCGATCCGGGCACTTACCGTACTAAGGAAGAAGTGGAAACATATAAGGCCAAAGATCCAATCGAATATACGCTTGAAGTACTAAAAAAGAATAAGTGGATAAACGATGAATTGATTGAAGCTACTGAACACAAAACAAAATTGCAGGTGGAAGAATCAGTGAAATTTGCTGAGGAATCACCTTACCCCGATCCTTCTGAGTTATACAAAGATGTATATATGCAGACCGATTACCCATTTATAATGGACTAATGCTAAAAAAGATTTAACCCTATGGCGGAGATTATACGCATGCCCAAACTAAGTGATACTATGACCGAAGGTGTAGTAGCGCAATGGCACAAAAAAATTGGTGATACCGTAAAAAGCGGCGAACTGCTGGCTGATATTGAAACGGATAAGGCCACTATGGAATTCGAGTCTTTCCAGGAAGGTACTATACTATATATCGGAGTAGAAAAAGGCAAAGCAGCACCGGTAGATTCTATTCTTGCTATTGTTGGCAAACCCAATGAAGATGTAAAGGCGTTGATTGCCGGTGAAGCAGCAAAAGCTCTGGCAGCAGAGCCTAAAAAAGAAGAACCAAAGGCGGCAGAAACTAAACCTGCTGAACAACCAAAGGTAGCTGCAAGTACTTCTGTGCCTGCTCAACAATCGGCACAAAAGCAAACTACAGCCACTTCGTATACAACAACTGCAATGCCTGAAAACGGACATTTGAAAGTGTCTCCGTTGGCAAGAAAACTGGCAAAGGACCGTAACATAAATACATCTTTTATAAAAGGCAGTGGCGATAGCGGAAGAGTAATAAAACGTGATATTGAAAATTATTCCGGAGGTGCTCCTCAATTTGTGGGAGTTGAAAGTTATACCGAGGAACCTGTTTCGCAAATGCGTAAAACCATTGCGAAACGACTTGCTGAAAGTAAATTTACTGCACCGCATTTTTATCTTACCATTGAACTGGTAATGGATGAAATGTTGAAGGCAAGAGAATCTATAAACAGTGTTGCTCCTGTAAAAATATCTTTCAATGACCTTGTGGTAAAGGCTGTTGCAACTGCGTTAAGAAGCCATCCGAAAGTAAATTCTTCATGGAGAGGTGATACAATACGCTACAACAAGCATATTCATATTGGCATAGCTGTAGCGGTTGAAGAAGGGTTATTAGTTCCGGTAGTGCGTTTTGCAGATGGTAAAACCCTTTCTCAGATCTCAACTGAAACCAAGGCATATTCACAAAAAGCAAAAGACAAAAAACTTCAACCTGCCGATTGGGAAGGGAATACGTTCACTATTTCTAACCTTGGCATGTTTGGCATAGAAGAATTTACCGCAATAATAAACCCACCCGATGCCTGTATACTTGCAGTTGGTGGTATAAAAGAAACACCTGTTGTAAAAGACGGTCAAATAGTTCCAGGTCATACTATGAAAGTGACCTTATCATGCGATCATAGAGTGGTAGATGGTGTAACAGGCTCAGAGTTCCTTCAAACATTTAAGTACTTAATGGAAAATCCTGTCCTTTTACTTGGAATGCAGAATATATAAAGCTTGGGATTAAACTATTACAAGTGTTTAGTGTCTTACTAAAAAATATGAATATGAAAAAACTCATTTTAACTTTAGGCATAATTCTTACCGGATTATTAACTGTAAACGCACAGGATGCAGGAGTTGAACGACAATCTACTAAACTCGTAAATGAGTATGCTTCAGTAGCCCAAATGACACCTGATCAGGCAGCGAAAGTAAGGCCAATACTGGAATCTTTCCTGGCCACAAGAAAAGAGAACAAAGAAAAATACTCAGGCAACCCACAGGCATTAAGAACAGCCAACAAGGCCAATAAAGAAAACATGAGAACACAGCTACAGGCTGTTCTATCTCCTGACCAGATTCAGAAGATTGAAGATTATAACAAAGAGAAAAAAGAAGAAAAGAAGGGAGCTTCTCAACGCCAACAATAATAGATAAAATGTCTTCTATTTTGTTTATTGACTTCGTTTTTTACGTATAGGACAATTATGATAGGTTGTCATTGTTAACTTTGTAAGGAATACGTAAAAAACAAATTGAACCTTATAACCGGAATACTTAAAGCGCTATTTGCTATTTACGCCATATTGGTGATTGTTGTATCATGTCTCATTGTTATACCCGCTTACCTGATCGTGTTCAATTTTTTCCCTAAAGATAGCGCACCCTATACAGCACATAAATTATCAAGATTTTGGGCAAGTTTTCTTTTAACATTCTTCTTTATTCGTGTAAAAGTTCAAGGCAAAGAATTTATAAAACAAGATCGGGCTTACATATTTGTTTGTAACCATAGCTCCCAACTTGATATTCCATTATTTGCAGTGGCATGTGTAAATCCGTTCAGGTTCCTTTCAAAAATTGAAGTGACCAGAATACCAATATTCGGCTATGTGGTGAAGAAACTATACATAACAGTTGATAGAAAAAATAGAAACGATCGGGTTACTAGTGTTGAAAAAATGAAGCATTCCTTACTTGAAGAAAAAATATCAGTTATTCTTTTCCCTGAAGGAACGCGTAACCGAACCGCAAAAACCCTGCTTGATTTTAAAGATGGAGCATTCCGTTTAGCTATAGAAACACAATTTCCAATTGCGGTATTAACTATATTGAATACCAAAGATTTTTTACCTGCCGGTAAATTTGGATTGAAACCCGGAACTGTATATGCAAGGTGGAATGAACCCATACAAACCACAGGTATGAACATTAAAGACGTTCCGATGCTGAAAGAAAAAGTAAGAGATTTGTTATTGAAAAACCTGAAGGATCATTAAAACCTTATACCGATAACCAACACATCGTCTAACTGCTCGTTCTTGCCCTTCCAGTTAATAAATTCCTGTTCAAGTAAATTTTTTTGTTCCTGCATTTTGTTTGTGTGGATACTTTGCAGGAATTCTCTGAACCGTGAACTTTTATATTTTTTACTCTTTTCCCCACCAAACTGATCCTCAAATCCATCCGTAAACATGTAAATAACATCGCCCCTTTCTATTGTCAGTTCGTGGTTTGTAAAGGCCTTTAATTTCTCCTGGCTTTGCAGTCCTATTGCCTGTTTATCACCATCGTAATTAGCAAGTTGATTATCATGAATGTGATACATGACGTGGTTTGCCCCGGCATAATTGAGCTTCTTCGTTTTTGGATTGAAGGCGCAAACAGACATATCCATGCCATCATTTATAACGATCTCCTCCATATTTTTATTGAGCGTTCGCAATAATTCCCTGTTCATATAGTCTAACACTGCTCCGGGAGTATTCACTTCAGGGGTATTAACTGTTTGATTGAGCAAAGTATATCCGACTAAACTCATAAAAGCTCCCGGCACACCATGCCCGGTACAATCAACTACGGCAATCACACTCAATCCTTCGCCTGTTGCAGCAAGTTCATTATTCACTGATGATTTTACAGATGTGTACCAATAAAAATCTCCGCTTACAATGTCTTTAGGCTTATACAGAACAAACATTTCAGGAAATGATTTATTCATAGAAGACATAGAAGGCAGTATGGCATGCTGTATATTTTTAGCATATGTTATACTATCTATAAGGTCTTTATTTTTTTCTTCGATAATATCGCTTTGCTTCTTAATCTGTTCTTGCATTCGTAACCGCTCACGAATATCTCTTGCTGAAATAAACATAACGGCTTTGCCGGCCAAGTCTTCAACCTTAGCACTGCATTCAACATCTATCTTTTCGCCTGATGCGCTTATAAAAGGAAGGTCGGAATATATTAAACCCTTTTGTTCATATACTATAGCAATCACTTCAGAGCTCCTTCCCAGTTGGTCTTTAGAATGAATATCAAATATTGTTTTATTTACAAGTTCTTCGAGCGGGTAACCCAACATCTCCTGGGCTGCAATATTGGCATACATGATCTTACCATCCAGAATATCAATAAGTAAAAGAGTATCGTTAATATGCTGGAATATATTCTGGTAACTTTTATTCTCCCTCTTCAATTTTAAGTTACGCGCAAGTTGCAATAAAGCAAAAGCTGCAAGCCCAACAGATGCAATAAAAATTATATTACTGGTATTATTCATTTAATTCCCTTCAATTGACTGCAAAATAGGGAATATGTCTGATAGTTTCACTACTTCACCAATTTTCTCAGGGTTAGAGCAATATCTTATTGTTCCCTTTTTATCGATCAGGAATGAAGCCGGTAGGGGTACTTCCTTATCATTTGTATAATTATTTGCGTGAAGCAAATGTTCAGTTTTAATTTTAAGCTTATATAAATGAGTAACATTTAGGTCAGTATCAGAAAGAATATGAAAATCAAGTTTCAACTCTTCCGCCATTTTCCTGTTTACGCCGGTAGGGTCAGGCCCTATAACTAAAAGGAAAACATTTTTTGCCCTGAATTGAGCACTCTCTTTCATATAAGTTCGTAACATGATATGGCATAACGGGCACCATTCACCACGCACAAAAATCAGCAATATGTTGTTTTTTCCTTTAAAGTCAGTAAGGCAAACCTGTTCATTATTTTCATTTTGCAGGCAGAACAAAGGCGCTGGCTCACCTGCCGCCAATCCATGTCCTTTTTTTATTCTTCCTCTGATCTTTAAACCATCATAGAACATATCTAACACCATAAAGCCATTGGCTAAAAAGTATGCGACAGGAAATAGTTTTGCATCGGAACTGAGATTATGATTTGTTTTTATTTCAACTATATATAATAAGATAGAGGTTATCAAGATAAGCGGCTCGATCCATAGCTTTAAGGTATGTCCAAGTTTCTCCATCCAGATATTCCTTATCATTAAGGCGATGAAAGGAAACAAAATATATGGAACAGACAACAGAAGTGAACTTCCGGAAAGATACAAAGCTGCAATTCCGGCAATGTGGCAAATAAATGCTGTAAGTACCGCTAATTTAGATTGAGTATATATCAGGTAAACATAAGTAGAGAATACCGCCAAAGTACATAAGGCATATGCCGGAAATAGTTTATCCCTGATTATGAGGAGAACTGCTAAAACCAAAGCGATCATTCCGATCGAACCGAATACATATCCTATTCTTTTTCTCACAAAACCGATTTCAACAAAATTACATAATCTATAAATTCCAATTCTACTCTATGCTTTTACATACGAACATTATATAATCACAGTTTCAGGCTATAGACAGACTAATAGTGAGTAAATGTTCGTTTTAGTAATAATTAACGCTATAGATTTAGCTTTTACCTAAATGCTGCGTATATTTGATGTACAGAAATGAGCTCTTCATACCAGATACTAATAAACAAGCTTGATGAATTTATTCGCAAGTATTATAAGAATCAACTTATAAGGGGATTATTGTATACGCTTACACTTGGGCTTTCCTTTTATATTTCGCTAGTAGTTGCGGCGTATTATGGCAATTTTGGTATACCCATAAGGACAATATTGTTTTATCTTTTTATAAGTGCGGTCGCATTCATATTAATTCGATTCATTCTAACGCCATTCCTAAAACTGAAGCGCATTGGAAGTGTATTAGAATATGAAGAAGCGGCAAAAATAATTGGTAAGCATTTTGGCGAAGTGCAAGATAAATTGCTCAATATTCTTCAACTGCAAAAACAAGCTGAGTTTTCATCTGTAGCCTTGTTAGAAGCCAGTATAGAACAAAAAACGAGGGAAATAAGACCAATACCATTTACTGTTGCCATAAATATTGCAGAGAACAGGAAATACATCCGTTTTCTTATGTTTCCGCTTTTTGCTATTCTTTTTATCTGGTGGGTACGGCCTAACCTTATTGGACAAGGTACACAACAAATAATTCATTATAACAGCCATTTTACTAAAACTGCTCCTTTTCAATTTGTAATTGAGAATAACAACCTTAATGCAATTGAGCAAAAGGATTTCACACTAAAACTAAAACTAACAGGGAATGAAGTACCTGACAATGTATTTATTGAATATCAGGGAAGTAAGTTTAAAATGGATAAGCAATCTCCGGTATCTTTTGAATATACTTTCAGGAATATACAAAAAGACATAAAGTTTTCATTCAGTGCTTCTGATTACGAATCGGATGAATATAGGTTAACTGTTCTTCCTGATCCCGTTCTTATGAATTTTGACGTAAAACTTCATTACCTTGCCTATATTGGCAAAAAGGATGAAATTATTCACAATACTGGTGATCTGGCAATTCCACAGGGAACTATAGTAAGCTGGCAATTTAACACCCGAAATACTGATAACATAAGGGTGCGTTTTAATGATTCTTCCAAAGTCTTGACTCCATCAGGAACAGATATGTATTCTACCAGTCGGAGATTTATGCAAAGCAGCAGCTATTCTATAGCAACGATAAATAAATTCCTGACTAATCTTGATTCAGTAAAATATGCAATCCAGGTAATACCGGACCTTTATCCGGCAATAGAATCTGAACAGAAACAAGATTCGCTTTCCTCAAAACATCTTTATTTCAACGGTTCAATAAAAGATGATTATGGATTCTCACGATTGGCATTCCATTATAGGATATACAACTCCCAGGATTCCTCGGAAAAAGCAAGTATCACTCATTTAACTGATATAAGTATTGCCCATAATACTACCCAACAGCCATTTTATTTTTATTGGGATATGGATACCCTTAACGTTGCGCCGGGAATGCAGATTGAATATTATTTTGAGGTATGGGATAACGACGGCGTAAATGGTGCAAAATCTTCAAAAACAAGTGTGATGTATTACAAAGCACCGAGCCTAGACCAAATAGCAAAAACAACAAATGATGATAACAATAAGACTAAGAATGATCTGAATAAAACTATACAGCAGGCTTACACATTGGAAAATCAAATGGAACAGATGCGGGCTGATATGTATAACAAGGATGAACTTAACTGGGCTGATAAAAAGAAAGTAAAAGACATTCTGAACCAACAAATGGAGTTGGAAAAGAAAGCTGAAGAACTTAGTCAACAGAATAAAAAGAATACGGATAAGCAATGGGAATTTCAGAAAAAAGATTCCGACATAGTGCAAAAACAGGAAGAGATACAAAAATTGTTTGATCAACTGGCAAGCGATAGCTTGAAGAAGAAGATAGCTGACCTGCAAAAGATGATGGATCAGATGAATAAGAACCAGGTGCAGCAGGAGCTAGACAAAATGGCCATGAATAATCAGGACTTGAAGAAAGAACTTGAACGCACATTAGATCTCTTCAAGCAGATGGAGTTTCAACAACAGCTGACCCAGAATATTGAACATCTTGATTCACTATCTAAGAAGCAGCAGCAACTCAGCGAACAAACCCAGGCAAAAACCTTACCAAACATCGAATTGCAAAAACAACAAGATGCTTTAAATAAAGAATTTGAAGGAGCTAAGAAAAGCCTTGATGACCTGCAAAAAAAGAATGATCAATTAGAGCAACCTACTGGTTATAAGAGCCCGGAACAGCAAACCCAAAACACACAGCAGCAAATGCAAAATAGCAGCCAGCAGTTGGCGCAGGGTAAGAATAGTAAAGCTTCCCAATCGCAACAAAAGGCAGCTCAACAAATGCAACAAATGTCCAGTGAGTTAAGTAAATTTCAATCACAGGAACAAAAAGAAGAAGAAGAAGCTGATGAAAATTCGCTTAGAAACATTTTAAATAATTTGCTGGATCTGTCTTTTGCACAAGAAAACCTCATGACCAAACTAGGCACATCGGGAAGTAACTCCATGCAATACTCAGATGTGGCTAAAAAGCAAAAAGAGCTTCAGGATAATGCCAACAACATAGCTGATAGCCTTTATAAACTCAGTAAAAAATCTCCGGAAATGTCCAGGTATGTTAACCAGGAAATGGATAAGATCAATTATAATATGAAGGAGGCTGTAAGTGAGTTGGAAGAGAGGCAGGGATTTTCAGCAAGCAGCAGAGAACAGTATTCGATGACATCAATTAATAACCTCACGCTAATGCTTAATAGCAGCCTAGAACAGATGAAAGCTGCGTCAAAAAATGGTTCTCCAGGAAGCGGAAGTTGCAATAAGCCAGGTGGTAAAGGCCAAAAACCATCTATGTCGATGTCACAAATGCGGCAAATGCAGCAGCAACTTTCAAAACAATTAGACCAGATGAAGGCCATGATGGGCAAGCAGCCTGGGCCAAAATCGGGGCAAGGAAATGAACAAATGAGCGAACAATTAGCAAAAATGGCTGCCCAACAATCGTATATTCGTCAAATGATGCAACAGACCCAGGACCAATCTACTCAAAATAAAGGGGCAGGCGAACTTGGTAATATGGCAGAAGAGATGAATAAAATAGAAGAAGACATTGTAAATAAGCAAATTACAGATGCTACTTTACAAAGACAGGAAAACCTGGTAAAGCACCTTCTTGACTATGAAAAGGCAGAAAAGACAAAAGGACAAGAGCCTGATTTTCAGTCACATGCTGCTAAAAATCAATTTTTTGGTAACCCAAACCCATTTTTCCAGTATAATAGTCAAAAAAGCAAGCAGAATGAATTGCTCAAAACTGTATCTCCGGACTTTAACTCCTTTTATAAAGATAAAGTAAGTGATTATTTTAATTCGTTTCAGGAATGAAAAAGAGCTCTAAGGAAAAGGTGGTACAGAAAAAAAAATCTGCTAAAAAAAACAATACAAAAAGAATGCAAAACCAGCAGTTAGAACTTGATTCAGCATCTGAAAGTATTCATATTGTTGAGAAACTTATTGACGCTATTTGCGCTAATTACAAAGTAAATGAAGACCACTACGGGAATATACTGGTTGCAGTTACAGAAGCAGTTAATAATGCTATATACCATGGCAATAAAGCCAACCCCGGTAAAAAGATACGCGTAACATTTTCTTCCGACAATAAAGCCATTTCATTTACAGTACGTGATGAAGGTGAGGGATTTGATTTTAAACACCTGCCCGACCCTACAGACCCCAAGAATATTGATAAGCCTTCTGGAAGGGGCGTATTCCTGATGCATCGTCTTGCCGATGACGTTAAGTTCTCTGAAAAAGGTCGTTGTGTTTCCCTCAGTTTCGATATTCTTGCCAATTAAGAAATATTTGTGCCTTCTACGGAAATAATATTTCAAAGCGAAGAGGATTTTGATTTCTCTTTGAAGGAAGAAAAGAAAATAAAAACCTGGATTAAAAAGATCATTAAGCAGGAAGGAAAGACCTGCGGGCAACTCTATTATTTCTTTTGCAGCGATGAGCATTTACTAAACATAAATAAAGAATTCCTTAACCACAAAACGTATACTGATATTATCACCTTCGATTATTCTGAGAAGAAAACAATTTCCGGCGAAATATTTATCAGTATAGACAGGGTCAAGGAAAATGCCAGGAAATACAAAAAGACTTTTGCAGATGAGCTTCGGCGCATTATAATTCATGGCGTGCTTCACCTTTGTGGTTACAGCGATAAAAGTGCTGCCGCTAAAAAAACAATGCGCAAAAAGGAAGATGAGGCGTTGCTTCTGTTTGAAAAATAGGATCATTTTTTGGTCAAAACCACAAGGTTCATAAACTATTCATTGTTAATAAAATTTTATACAACGCATTATTGCAGTGCTATGCTATGTTACTTTTGCACGCATAAAAACCTAAACACACATTGTTATGAAAAAATTATTATTTGTTGCCCTTGTTTCCGGAGTTGCTCTTGTAGCATGCAAAGGAGGAGATAAGAATGCTGATGCTAACAAAGCAAACGATTCAATCGCAGCAAAAAATCACCAGGATTCTTTAATGAATATGGCTAAAATGCAACATGCAAAGGATTCTGTTGCCGCTTTACCTAAGGATACAACAAAGAAGTAAGGGAACTAAGCTACAGAGCTTCTTTCAGTACCATCTTGTTACAGTATAATTATATATAATACAGAAAGCCCTGGCATGGTCAGGGCTTTTTGACTTTATAGAATGCCTTATTAATTTTTCCGTATGAGAAAACGCATTGTTATTGCAGGAGTATTGGGTACAGTATTTTACTTGTCTTCATGTGTGCCACAAAACAAACTAATAGAAGAGCAGAACAAACGCCAGGCCGCTGAAACTGCTGCTGCTGCTGCAAAAGCAGCCGACCAGGATTGCGAGACCAAGAAAACTGAAATGCAAACAAGATTGGACCAGCTACAAAAAAGCGTAACTGGACTTATGCAGGATACAACAATTACGGGTATAGGTTATCGTGATATGACAACAAAGTATGACAAATTGAACCAGATAAACGAAGAGCTTCTTTCGAAATATAACCAAATGCTGCAGGGAAGCCAGGCAGATGCACAGAAACTGTCAGGCCAATTGCAGAATACCGAAACACAATTATTGCAAAAGCAAGATCAGTTAAATACATTGCAAATACAGTTAGACAAGGAAAAGGCTCACCTCGATTCATTAAACATTAAATTGCAACAAAGAGAAGCAAGAGTGAATGAATTACAGAACATATTAAAGAGAAAGGATGCTGCTGTTGACTCGTTGAAACAAAGAATACAGAATGCACTTATAGGCTATGCTAACAATGGAATATCGGTCTATGAGAAGAACGGAAAAGTATATGTATCCATGGATGAAAAGCTTTTGTTTGCCAGTGGCAAAACAGAAGTACAATCCGAAGGAGTGAAAGCATTACAAAAACTAGCCCAGACGCTGGAAGCTAATCCTGATATAAACATTAATGTAGAAGGTCATACCGACGACCAGCCTATGCATGGCAGTGGTGAAATAAAAGATAATTGGGACCTTAGCGTAATGCGCGCCACTTCAGTAGTGAAGATATTATTACAGGACTCAAAAGTGGATGCACATCGCATATCTGCTTCGGGTGTTAGTGAATTTGATCCTGTTGATGCAGGCTCTGGTGTTGATTCACGTAAGAAGAATCGCAGAACAGATATTATACTTACTCCTAAGCTGAACGAACTATTTAAGATACTGAACGCTCAATAAGTATTTTACTTATTGTATATTCTTGAATACAGCGTAACTCCTGTACTCAAGTATATAAATGGCTTTGTTATCGTAACCACCGGTGTCACTCACTCTTTTCATATCAAAACAAGTGTGGACTCCGTTGTACCTGGTATCAGATAAGTGATTCTGCATATCCGTACCGTATTTGCCTAATAGCCCGATATAAAAATAAGCTATATCAAACCCCTGGCAAGCGTAATAGCTTGGCTCTGTATAATAGTCATAGCGATAGGTCCTGATGAATCTCTTTGTGCAACTGTCAGTATAATTCACATAGTCGTTCGAAGGGAAGTGAAAGTTCAACGTATCCAGATCAGACATATCAAGGTTATCGTTATTCAACCAATTGTGCATTCCAAATAACACAATCGAATCGTCGTCGGCATACTTTGAGTTGGCAAGCTTGTTCACCAGTTTTGCCACGAATGATGCACCTTGGTAAGGTACCACAATTACATTGTTCTTGCTTTGTTCAATCTTGCGTCCCAGTATCTCAAGGTTATCAGAATAGTCTGCAATGTTGGCAGAATCATTCTTGCCCAAAGCCAGCATATTATCTTTAAACCGCTTTTTAAAGTTCTCGAAATAAACCTCGTCAGCCGCATCGCGGTGGTGAAGCAGGATAATATTACTGTTCCTGTAATGAGCCGTAACAAAGTCCGCCATCTTCTCTATTTCAGTACTTGATGAAGGCGTTGCCTTACTTGTCAATGCGTTAGTTTGAATAATAGGATTATCTGATACTATAGGCGATACAATAGGAATATTATGTTGAGCAGCATACCTCGCAACCCTTTTAAAATGAACTGTCGAAGGAGGTCCGATAATTAAATTTGTCCGTGCAAAGGCAGCGCTGTTAAGTATAGAATCGAACCTTGGAGAAGATGTATCTGCAGAAGATGCGATGTTGTATAAATGAAGATCAACTTTAACGCCTCTCTTTTCTAATGAGTCAAGAGCTACCATTGTGCCCTGGTAAAAGTCAGATGATATTTGAGTATATAAAGGCAATTGCGCAGTACCATCGAGTAAACGGCTCATGCGGATAGTATCTGCGTTCTCTGATGTGAATGGCATAATAAGCGCCACATTATACCTATTCAAAAGCTTAGACCTGTCTACCGGCAGAATTGGTACAGGTGTTACAGGTTGTTGCACAATTGGTTGTTGTTGTATTACAATCGATGGAGCAAATATTGGTTTGATTGATGGCTTTCTTGCGCTATCAATGTGTTGTTGGGTTACTAAATTCTGGAATGCTTTTTTTTCTTTTGCTGTATCACGCGGTGGATTTATAGTTAGTAGTTTTGATACTGCTGGTTGAGTGGGTTGAACAGGTTGCTGTGTTACTGTTTGTACTATGGGTACTCGCAGGTTCTGGCCCACTTGCAGGCCTTTTGTATTCAGTTCCGGGTTAAGGCTATCTAATAAGGCCATACTCACTTTGTATTGCTTGCTCAGTGAATACAGTGTTTCCTTAGCTATAACTTTATGGTAGGTATATTTTCCGTTTGCTTTACCGGTATTGGTATCTACTGTTTTATTTGCTGGAGCAGCAGAGGTAATAGTCGATGCTAATGGAATACGCAAGGTGTCTCCGGGTGCAATGCCTTCCATTGCCTTAGGGTTTTCCATTACGATATCACGTGCAGCAACATTAAAATCTTTAGAAAGACCATACACCGTTTCTCCTTTTTTTACAATATGTTGATAGAATTTCTTGCCATTTTCAACTACCGTTTTATCTGATGAGGTTTGGGCAAACAGCTGTCCCGCAAGCAATACAAAAACGAAGGCTATGGATTTATATGGATATCTCATCTTCTTATTCCCACTCAATGGTTGCAGGTGGTTTAGAGCTAATATCATAAACCACGCGGTTAATTCCTCTTACTTTATTTATAATCTCGTTCGATATTTTCGCCAGTACTTCGTATGGTAAGTGGCACCAATCTGCCGTCATACCATCGGTAGAGCTTACAGCACGCAAGGCAACTACATTCTCGTACGTACGTTCATCGCCCATAACACCTACTGATCGTACGGGTAATAATATTACACCTGCTTGCCAAACCTTATCATACAAGCCACTCGCTCTCAGGTTCTGAATAAAAATGGCATCTGCTTCCTGTAGTAATTTTACTTTATCTGCTGTAATATCTCCCAATATTCGTATTGCCAAGCCCGGCCCCGGAAAAGGATGACGACCTAAAAGGGTATCATCCATATTGAGTGTCTTGCCCACACGGCGCACTTCATCTTTAAAGAGCGAACGAAGAGGTTCTACAATTTGAAGTTTCATATAATCGGGTAAACCCCCAACGTTATGGTGCGATTTAATGGTCATAGAAGGGCCTTTTATACTAACCGATTCTATAACATCGGGATATATAGTGCCTTGTGCCAACCACTTCACATCCTGTATCTGGTGGGCTTCGCGATCAAACACTTCTATAAATACACGGCCTATTGTTTTACGTTTCTTCTCAGGGTCTTCTATGCCGGCAAGCTCTGAATAGAAGCTTTGTTTAGCATCTACACCCTTAACATTAAGGCCCATGTGTTTGTATGATTCCAACACACTTTCAAATTCATTTTTGCGCAATAGGCCGTTATCAACAAAAATGCAATACAGGTTTTTACCAATTGCCTTATGCAGTAATACCGCAGCTACTGAGGAGTCTACTCCGCCCGACAGCCCTAATACCACCTTATCATTACCTATTTTATCTTTTAATTCTTTTACCGTTGTATCTATAAATGATGCAGGAGTCCAGTCTTGTTTGCAACCACAAATGTTTACCACAAAATTCTTCAGCAATTTGGTGCCTTCGGTAGTGTGATACACCTCCGGATGGAACTGTATGCCCCATACCTTTTCACCATTGAATGAGAAGGCTGCTGCTTCAACATCTTCTGTACTTGCAGTTAGCTTAGCACCTTCAGGCAATTGCAATATAGAATCGCCATGCGACATCCACACCTGGGTTTGAGCATTAAGGCCATTTACCAATTCGTTTTGTTCAGCTACAAGTTTTAAATGCGCTCTTCCATATTCACGGCTGCTGCTCTTGCCTACTTTGCCACCCCATTGGTGAGCCATTAATTGTGCTCCGTAACATATACCTAATAAAGGAAGTTTGCCTCGTATCTCACTCAAAGGCAATGCAGGAGCATCTTTATCATGCACCGAAAAAGGACTACCCGAAAGTATTACACCTTTTATATTGGGCATGCTCTTCATTGCTTTTTCAAAGTGGTTGTATGGGTGTATTTCACAATACACATTGAGTTCGCGAACCCTGCGTGCTATTAGCTGGGTAAATTGTGAACCGAAATCGAGTATTAAAATGCTCTCTTGCATTAGGCCGTTTTGGCCTGCAAAGATGCAATAAAAATGGCTATTAGGCTACGCAAATTTTGTACGCCTTTTTGTCATTTTATTCACATAGCTTCTATTGATAAAAACAATAAATAACAATAAAATGTTTTGCTAAATTCTATAGCAACATAAGTATACAAATAATTGAATATCAACATTTTATATAGATAAATTGATCGCTAATTTTCTTTCGTGTCAGAATGACAGAGTAATATTGATTATTTACATATTTATTAAAAGCCAGACAATCTATTTATGATACTCAATAATAACTCAATTTATAAGTGCTTCTCTTGTTTTATGCCTTTTTCTTCCCCCTAATATTTACCCGTATCATTCCGTATGCGGCAGATACATTGCCATTGGTAGTCTTTCCCAGATAGGTAAGTATATCGGTAGTACCAAAGTACATTTGCACAGCATGGCCGGCACAGAGTGAGATACCAAACGGAACTGAAGTTCCATAATATGTTGTAGTTGCAATGCCGGCATTCAAGATCAATATTTTCCAAATGCCAACTTGCGTGCCCAAAGCAAAATAAGGCCCGGCTAAATTGCTTGTTGCCGCATTAAGCGGGAAGATAAGATCAGATGAAAATGCCACTTGTCTGCTTAGTTGATATGCTGCGCCTAACCGTAATTTGGACGGTAACATCATAGTTACATTAGTATTTTTTTTAAAGTCGACTACCTTGTTACTATCGAGTTTATTAATTGTTTTTTGAATGCTGTTTAAGCCAAATATGGTAGTATCGGCTACGGTAAAGGCGCTCTGGTGCCAGGTAATTGAACCAAGATCGGTTGCAGAAATACCGAATGTCCACTTTTTATAAGTAGCGCTAACTCCAAGGTCTGCTGCCAGTCCGTGACCTGGATTAGTATTTGCTAATGGAGAGAAGGCAGGAAAATTATCTGGTACTGCATATTCTGCATTAATGCCATAAGCATCTACATCACCATTGAAATAGCTTTCGCCCCATATATACTTAAGACCGATGCCTCCATATATTTTAATAGCATTACTATCAGAAACAGGTGTTTTTGGTTCTGTATCCACCTTGTCGCCCATATAACCCGAATACCTCACATTGTAACTCTCATAATAATCAGCTTCAGAATTTTGTCCGCCTATTTCAAATAATTCCCTTCCAAAGGCCAGGTTAAACTCCCGGTATTGGTATAATTCCAACGATGTGCCTATCAGCTTGTGTAGGGCAACAGAATCTCCGATATACCCCTTCTGTGTAATAAGCGAAGCCCCACTGGGGCTTAATGTGAAATTGCCTACTGCTTTATCGCACAGGTTTATGGCAAAGGTTCCTATTTTATCAATTTTAATTGAAAAGGCAAACCAGTTCATATCGGCAAACAGGCTTGGCCCATGACCCGAAGCAAGCATCTCTTTGGCTGCAGTCGGTTGATTAGTATCGTTCTTATTCAATATGGTTTTTATATCGTGGGTGCTCAATCCACCGGACTGTAAGCCCACTCCGAAATTGATAAGCGAAAAAGATATCTTGTCGTTGTTATCCCATCCCAGGTTAGCGGGGTTTATGCCTATCGCCTCCCAGTCGTTAGCCATTGCGGTTAAGGCTCCGCTCTTTACTAAACCCTCCGGAAGAGCATACTGGGACTGAGCCCAGCCAATATACGGGAACAGAAAAAGAATAAAATAAACGAGAGTACTTTTCTTCATGCGTCTTATATGTATTATAAAACGCTTTTAGGCTGTATAAGGTTACGATTTGCGACAGAAAGCGATTTACTCCTCAGTAATTACCGCCATATTATATTCGAGTGGGTTAAATTCATTTTTCAGCATGTCAAAAAACTCAGTATCATATTGAAGGTAGTACGGAATAAAACTATCGTGACGTTCCTGCAATGAACCATCAGGGAAAAGTTTTTCTTTTATTTTCCGTATCTGGTTAACTGATGTTTCATCTTTTTGTTTTTGTGCACGGATGAGTTTTGTTTCAATGCCTTTCAAGGCGTTGTATTGTTTCTGTAGTTCAGCTTCAGCTAATGACGTAAGGGTTGGATCAATCGTCTTTATTTTCTGTGAAATTCCGTCGTACACCTGTTTTAATTTTTCCTTTTCTCCTTCAAATTCTACATTATTATTCTCAATCACAAAGCCTTTTATTAGCTCGTCAGTATCTTTAAAAATACTCTTTGAATCTACTTTCAGTTTATCCATTTTAGTAGCTGTTGTTTTGTCAATTATCATGGCAAAATTGCGTGGCATAATCACAGGGAACTGCGCTTTGTGGTAATCAAAAGATGCTTTCAATTGCAACCAATAAGCCACTTCTGCAGGGCCACCTATGTATGCAATGTTGGGCAATATCATTTGCTGGTAAACAGGCCTGAGCATCACATTGGGGCTGAACCTATCCAGGTGTTGCTGTGCTTCAGCCAAAATTTGTTCTTTCGTAAATGTTGCACCTCCATTCACTATGTGATAATTCTCTCCCTGCTTTTCAATGCGGTTACGGCCTTTCTCGTTTATATAGAAAAGATTTATTTCTCTTGCATGAATTTGCGGCTCTATACCTAATGCAGCTAATTGCTTATCTGTATTTGTAACATACGCGAATGAGCTTTGTTTAGTAAGGTCATCGATAATTACAGGAAGAAAGAGTTTTTTTAACTCAGCATTATCAGGGTCTACAATTACTAAACCATATTTACCGAAAAGTGTATTTACCAGGTCGAAAGTTGCTTGTCCTAAATTCTTATTTCCGCTATATGCGTCAGCCAATATCTTCTTCAGATCATTGCTCTTTTCACTTTCTCCCATTATAGAAAAAAGTCCATCTAATACAGGAGCAAGTGTCTCTATTGATATCCTTCCAACTGGTCCTCCTGAAATGCTATCGCCGCTCCACTCCACTTTCTTACCAAAGAGGTAAGTATGATTTATTTCTGCGAAATCATGGTCTTCACCAGCCATCCAATACACTGGCACAAAGTTGTAGTGCGGGTATTCCTTCTTTAATGAATCAGCAAGATTAATTGCTGTAATTATCTTATAAATAAAATAAAGAGGCCCTGTAAAAAGGCATAATTGATGGCCAGTTGTAACAGTAAATGTATTTTTATCTTCCAGCAGTGAAATGTTCTTTACTACAGAGTCAGGTGCATTTTTATATCTTTCTTTGAGTGCCTTTACCAAAACACTGCGATCAGTATTTATGTTATCGCGGTCTTCTATTGCTTTTTTAAATCCGGCAAGTGTTGGCTTATATTTGTAGAACGGATCGAGATATGATTCTCCTTTTATATAATCAGTAAACGCCTTAGAGAACAAACCCGTTTCTTCGAAAGAGATAGCTGTTTTCTTAAAGCTCATAGGTTATTATTTAGCTGGTATTCCGAACAGGTCATATTCTTCAGCCGAGGTTATTTTTATATCAGTAAAATCACCAATGCGAACATAAGTATCACCTTCTGCTTTTAGGTGGACTTCGTTATCTACTTCCGGCGAGTCGTGTTCTGAACGTCCAATAAAGTACTCTCCTTCCTTGCGGTCAAACAGCACTTTCAATGTCTTCCCGATCTTCTTCTTATTCAGTTTATATGAAATGTCACATTGGGTATCCATCAACACTTTTGCACGCATAGCCTTTATTTCCGGTGGAACATCATCAACTGCTTTATGCGCATGCGTATCTTCTTCATGCGAATAGGTAAACACACCCAGCCTGTCGAATTTCATTTCCTGAACCCAATCAACCAGTTGCAGGAAATCATTTTCTGTTTCTCCCGGGTAGCCTACTAAAAAGGTGGTACGCATAGCAATGCCGGGCACTTTTTCGCGTATGGTCTCTACCAGCTTGGTTGATTTTTCCTTAGTAATTCCTCTGCGCATAGCCTTCAACACATTATCTGAAACATGCTGCAAAGGCATATCTAAGTAATTGCAAACATTAGGATGCTCTTTTATGGCGTCTATAATATCCATAGGAAAGCCACTTGGAAAAGCGTAATGCAGTCGTATCCAATCCATCCCTTCTACTTTCGCCAGCTTATGTATCAGTTCCGCAACATTGCGCTTACCATACATATCAAGGCCATAATAAGTAAGATCCTGCGCAATTAGCATTATTTCTTTCACACCTTGTTTCACCAATCCATTTACCTGTGCAACTAACTTATCCATTGGCACAGAAATATGTTTACCCCTCATTAAAGGAATAGCGCAGAAAGAACATTTGCGGTCGCACCCCTCTGATATTTTAACGTACGCATAATGATTTGGTGTGGTGAGCAAACGCTCACCGACCAGTTCATGCTTGTAATCTGCTTTCAGTGTTTTAAGTAAACGGGGAAGATCACGTGTTCCGAAATAGCCATCTACCTGTGGAATTTCTCTTTCCAGCTCGGCCCCATAACGTTGGCTAAGACAACCAGTAACATAGACTTTATCAATCTCGCCATTTTGCTTGGCATCAACATATCGTAATATAGTATCTATGCTCTCCTGCTTGGCATTATCTATAAATCCGCAGGTGTTTATTACCACTATCGGGGCATCGCCCTCTTCATGCTTAACCTCGTAATTGTTAGCCCTTAATTGTGCCATAAGCACCTCAGAATCAACCAGGTTTTTTGAACACCCAAGTGTAACTACATTAACCCTGTTCTTTTTGAGCGTCTTCGTCTTCACTTTATCATTTAAAATGCGGCAAAGCTACGCTAATTTAAAATGCTAGAATATTAAGCCTGTATTGCCTTGATTAGCTGCCATAATTATTTGCTTTACTAGGTTTTGTTTCTTACCTTTGCATACTAAATCAATTCTTCCATGAAAAAGCTTTCCTTATTTATAGCTTCCTTTTGCCTTTTATTAAGCAGCAGTGTTTTTGCCCAGCAAGATTGGGTAAAAATGATGCAGGATGGTCATTCAAATCTTAAAGATGTTAAGGCTGCCTTTTACTCTTGGTACAGCACGCATAAGCCTGAAATTGACAAGGACGCTGCAAAGGGCGAAGAGCATGAAACGGATGGAAACTATCTTATTTTCAAACGTTGGGAATGGTTAATGCAACACAGTACCGACGCATCGGGAAAAATGCCTGATATGGCTGCTGTTGGAAAGGAATACGAAGATTTTTTAAAACAACAGGATAAAAAAAGCACACACCAGATACAAGCTACTGCCAGCTGGACCTATGCCGGCAATACCGGTATACCTACAGGAGGTGATGTGGGTAGGATAAACCGATTGCGTTTCGATCCTAATAACTCTACTATTGTGTATGCCTGTTCACCCTCAGGTGGCCTTTGGAAATCGACTAATGGTGGCACAGGATGGGCTCCTATGAGCGATCATTTACTGGCGATCGGTACCAGCGACGTTGCCATTGATCCTACCAATTCAAAGATCATGTACCTGGCAACAGGAGATGATGATGGTATCGACGGTATTTTTGAAACCCCTTCTTCTATTGGTGTTTTAAAGAGTACAGACGGTGGCGCGACCTGGCAACAAACATCTTTAAACTATACTATACAGAATAGCGGTCCTTCAAGGACAGTAATAAATGAAATAATTATTAATCCAAAAAATACGAATGTAGTTTTTGCGGCTTCTACAAACGGGCTGTACTATTCAAACAATGCAGGAATAAGCTGGACCTTGGTGCAAAGTGGCAATATTAAAAGTGTAGAATTTGAACCCGGTAATCCAAAGGTGGTTTATGCTTCCAGCTCATCAGCCGGATTTTATCGTTCAGCTGATGGAGGCAATACATTTAAATCTGTTACCATGCCAAGCTCTACTGGCTCAGGAAGGATGCAGATAGGGGTAACTCCTGCAGCTGCTAATTACGTATATGTAGTTGCCGACAATGCATCAAACTATTCTTTTAATGGACTCTGGTTATCTACAGATACAGGGAAAACATTTACACTTAAGACTTCGACCCCCAACCTTTTAGGATTCTCAAATGGTACCGGAGGGGATGCTACTGCAGGGCAGGGATGGTATACATTATCGTTAGCGGTTTCACCAACCAGCGCTGCAACAGTTTTTGTGGGTGGTGTAAATATCTGGAAATCGACCAATAGCGGTTCCTCATGGACAAAAACAAGTTCATGGACCGGTTTTGGAGGAAGCTATGTTCACGCTGATATACATAATATCGCCTTCTTACCAGGTAGCGGTACAACGATATATGCAGGTGATGATGGTGGGGTTCATAAAACAACCTCAACCGGTTCAACCTGGTCAGATATTGGTGCCGGACTGGAAATAGCTCAGCAATATAGTATCGGCCTTTCAGGAAGCAATTCTACAGAGTGGATAACCGGATGGCAGGACAATGGTACTAACCTTGCAAATGGTGGTGCATGGTCTGAGCCTTTGGGTGGCGATGGCATGATGTGCTTTATAGATTATTCAAATAACAATTATATGTATGGTGAACAATACAATGGTTCATTCAATATGTCATCCAATGGTGGTGCTGGCTGGACTCCTATTACCAATGGACTTACAGAAACCGGTGCATGGGTTACTCCATGGTTACTTGATCCGCAAAATTCTGCAACAATAATAGCTGGTTTAAGTAATGTATGGAAATCGACTAACCGAGGCAGCAGCTGGACTAAAATAAGCACGTTCGGCAACGGAACATCTACCTTAACAGCAGTAGCGGTTGCGCCTTCGAATGATCTGTATATATATGCTCTTGGTAATGGCGCATTGTATGCAACTACTGATGGTGGTACAACATGGAATAATGTTACGGGAAATCTACCGGTCGGTTCTGCAACAAATATTACTGTAGATCCTGCAAACCCTTTACGTGTATGGGTAACTATAGGTGGGTTCACAAGCGGGCAAAAAGTTTACCAGTCGGTTACAGGAGGTACTACATGGACCAATATTTCAAACGGATTACCAAATCTTCCGGTTCTATGTATTGCTTACCAGGGAGCAGGGATAGATGGTATGTATATTGGTACTTATGTTGGTGTTTATTACAGAGATACCACAAACACAGCAGGTGCATGGGTTGCTTATAATACAGGATTACCGAATGTGATCGTCTGTGATCTGAAAATATATGCACCGGGCAGTAGTTTACGTGCTGCTACTTATGGGCGCGGCACATGGCAAATAGGTTTATACCAGCCAGCTGGTATTGCCCCTGTAGCTAATTTCACCGCCTTCCCTACTACATTATGTGCAAACGGAACTGTTCAGTTTACTGATACTTCATCGAACCAGCCTACTTCATGGCAATGGAGATTATCTGGCGCAATACCTGCCACCTCTACCTTACAAAATCCACAAGTTACTTATTCAACTGCAGATACATTCTCTGTTACCGAAATAGTAACTAACGGAAGCGGAACAGATTCAATAACCAAAACAGCGTATATAAAGGTTAATCCACTACCTGTAACGCCTACTATTACCCAAAGTGCTGATACGCTCTTCTGCAATCCTGCAACCTATACGTTTTATCAATGGTTGATAAAGGGTTCCGCTGCAGCTAACGCAACTACTTACAGACTGACGGTTTCAACAACCGGTGTATACCGTGTTACTGTCAGCGATAGTAATGGTTGTTCTGCTTATGCTCAAATAGTAGTAACCAAAATTGTTTCGGGCATAAACGAAATTTCGTTGAACGATTACATTAACGTGTTCCCTAACCCGACTACCGGAAATCTTAAAGTACAGTTTGACATTCCAACCGACGGACAATACGATCTGTCTGTTACTAATGTATTGGGACAAACAATGTATACTAACACCTTACACCTTGCAGGACAAAGCACCCAGAACATTGATATGTCGGGCCTTAGCAAAGGCATTTACTTCTTATCCATTAAGGGACCAAATTCTACTGGAGTGAAAAAGATAATGCTGTACTAATAAAATATATAATTTCATACATGAAATCCCCTGAATTACAACCAGGGGATTTTTTATTTTAAATTTATACCCCAGCCCTTACTGCGTCATATCTATCTTCGCAGGCGCAGTCTTTAGTTTATTTACAATTTTTTTATAGGCAGACTGTTGTCTTAGCGAATTAAAATTTGAATCTGCCGCCATTCTTCTTACATCAGTAAAACCAAGGCGCACTGCATCGTGCAAACTGCTCATTGCCTTGTCTGGGTTGCTCTCGCGCGCATATAGCTCTGCAAACATATAACTGTGTTCCGGGTTGGTGGGGTCAACCAGGCCGTACAGGGTTAAAAAGTGTGCGGTGGCAGCATCGTCTGTAGAACTTATGGAATGGTTAGCGCCCATATACACCGCAAGGCTGAGAAAGCTTAATAAACGCTGTGTTTGCAATGAAACAGGCGAGTTGGAATCTTTAGCAATAATGGTGTGCATCTCCTTTATTTTATCCTGCCACCAGTTCTGGTCCTTGTCCGAAAGAAATTGTATATAAAGCCCCTGCATCCTGGCTTCATCTATTTCGCTGGCATGTTTTTCTTTCTCATATCGGGCATATTTTTCCGAACTTTCCATATCGTGCACAGAAGCTAAATATTTATCTACGTTTGTAAGGCCACGTAAAAAATTCAATGCCTTCTTATCCACCAGGTATTCGTGCATCGCTTTATCCTGGCCTGCATTCTTGCTTAATTCTTTTGTAAATTCCTGCTCAACTGATTTTATTATGGAATCATTTTTTGGCATGGTATTGTATCGCATAGCGCACAGGTCATTCCACTGAAAAGCTTGCTCTATATCGCTTACCGGCGGCCACTGATGCTTGCCTTTAAAAACAATTAACTGATGCGTAAGCGGACTTCCATCTAATTGCCTGTCCAGATTCCTGAGCTCTATATTATTAAAATCTCTTTCTCCAACAAATGAAATAAGAGAAAAGGGCTGGCTGATTTGTGGTTGATTCTGCGGAAACCCACCACCACAAGCCACTACACCTGCAATACCCCCATTGAGTGCCAATGCACAAGCTACTCTTGCCCCACCTGAGAAACCAAATACATATATGCGGGAGTTATCGATAGATACGTGTTGTGCAACATCTGCCATAAAGGTCTGAGCCACCCTGGCCGATGCATCCATCTGCATTCCATTCTTCGATTCGTACGTTCCAGCAATAATAAAACCATACCTCTCTGCCAACGATTTGTATAGTTCCAAAGGCAGATTACCTACTCCATGCGGATCGAAGAAATAAATAACCGGCCATTTTTTTGTTGCTGTATAATTAGTCGGAATATAAATAGCATATCTCTGGGTCGGAACATCATTACAGTGAACCGTATCAATAAGCACTCCCTTATCTAAGGGCGGCAGCTGGACATTACTATGCTTTACCGTGTCCACCTTCGCAGATGAAGAATTCTCATTGGAAGCAGATTTTGGATTCCCGTGGCAACCGCACATAAGCAAAGCGCCTAAAATAAATATCTTGTAATTGTTCATATACTTTCATTAATCAATTGCAAGGGCAAGTTACTTTTTTTCTAAACTTGTATAAATTATGCTGGCAGAAATTATAACCATAGGTGACGAAATACTAATAGGGCAAATTGTTGATACCAATTCTGCCTGGATGGGTACTGTCTTAAATGAGAATGGTATAAAAGTCCACCAGATATCATCGGTATCGGACAACCGCGAACATATACTTAAAGCTCTGAAAGAAGCCAGTGAACGGGTCGATATTATTCTTATTACCGGTGGCCTTGGCCCTACGCGCGACGATATTACCAAGCATACCCTTTGCGAATATTTCAATACTAAACTTAGGCTCGATGAAAGTGTATTAGAGGATGTAACTGCACTTTTTAGAAAATTCGGCAGAGATGTAACACCTATTAACCACAAGCAAGCAGAAATACCTGAAAACTGCATTCCACTTCACAATAAGAATGGAACTGCTCCTGGTATGTGGTTTGAAGAAAAGGGAAAGATATATGCATCGATGCCCGGAGTGCCTTTCGAAATGAAGGCATTAATGACTGACGATGTTATTCCAAGGTTAAAGAAGAAATTCACCTTGCCTATTATCATACATAAAAATGTGCTTACACAAGGCATAGGCGAATCTGTATTATCAGAAAAAATATCAGACTGGGAAACATCGCTAGCCAAAGAAGATATTAAACTGGCTTACTTACCATCTTCATCTATGGTACGACTGAGGCTTAGTATACAGGGTGCCGATGCTAAAGTAATGCAGGAAAAAATAGATAGAAAAATTAAAGAACTTAATAAGATAGCAGGTCAGCATATTTTTGGCTACGATGACGAAACACTTGAAGGAATTATTGGTGAACAACTGAAAAAAAGAAAACAAACCGTATCGACAGCTGAAAGTTGCACGGGAGGCTATATAGCTCACCGCCTTACATCGGTAGCCGGAAGTTCAGAATATTTTACCGGGGCTGTTGTAAGTTATTCTTACGAAATAAAAACTACCGAACTTGGGGTTAGCGAGGAGATTTTGAAAATGCATGGGGCTGTTTCTCAACCCGTGGTTGAACAAATGGCTAGTGCAGTACGAATAAAAATGAAGACTGATTACTCTATAGCAGCCTCGGGCATAGCGGGCCCTGGCGGAGGAACAGTTGATAAACCGGTTGGAACCGTATGGATTGCCATAGCAACCCCAACAAAGGTTTTCAGTAAGTGTTTTCAGTTTGGTGGAAACCGGGAAAGGAACATAATTGTTACCGGCCTCACCGCTCTGAATATGCTTCGAAAGGAAATTCTTGCTTCCGAGTAAACAAACCTTATTTTTGCATTTGTGAACGCAATTGGCATTATACCCGCACGCTATGCATCTACCCGTTTTCCGGGTAAGCCTTTGATTGATATACAGGGTAAGACCATGATTCGTAGGGTATACGAACAGGCCAAACAAAGCAAAGTACTAAACTCAGTTGTGGTTGCCACTGACGATGAACGTATTTTTAAAGAAGTAGAAAGTTTTGGTGGTGAAGTTGTAATGACATCAGCCCATCATAAAAACGGAACCGAACGTTGCGTTGAGACATTAGAAAAAGCTAGTAAAGCAAAATGGGATGTGGTGGTAAATATACAAGGCGATGAGCCTTTTATACACCCAGAACAAATAGATAAAGTTGTAGCCTGTTTTAAAAATGAATCAGTTCAGATAGCCACGCTTGCTCGCTTTTTAAATGAGGAAAAAGAGTTGAACAATCCTTCTACAATAAAAGTTGTCCGTAAAGCAAATGGTGAAGCATTCTACTTTAGCCGCGCGCCCATACCATATTACAGAGATGCAAATGGTGAAGAATGGGTAAAAAAACACCAGTACCTCAAGCACATTGGTATTTATGCTTTCAGGGCTGAAGTAATTAAAAAAGTTGTAAAGCTTTCGCCCTCTCCGCTGGAACTTGCAGAATCGCTGGAACAATTGCGTTGGATGGAAAATGGCTACCCCATTTTTGTTGATATTACTGACAAGGAAGCAATATCGATAGATACTCCTGAAGATTTACAAAAGATTCGTTAATTTTGGGCAGATAAAGAATATGCGCATAGAGGAACACATAAGCGAATTGTTATTTGAGCACGACTGTGTTATAGTACCTGATTTTGGTGGCTTTATAGGTAATTATGCACCAGCAAGAGTAGATGAAGTAAAACATTTGTTCGAGCCCCCACGCAAAAAGATATTCTTCAATAAAGGCCTTACCCAGAATGATGGTTTACTTGCCAATCATTTATCTATAAGAGAACAGCTTACCTATGCTGAAGCCCTGAAACAAATTGCAGGCGAGGTTGGCAGATACAGAAACGAGTTGAAAGATAATAAGCGCATTGTTTTTGAGAACATTGGCGTGCTATATCTCGATGAGAATGGCAATACCACTTTCCAACCCGATGACAAGGTTAACTATTTACCCGAAGCATTCGGGCTTTCTGCATTCTATCATTTACCGGTTGAAACTGAGAAAGCAGAAGAAAAAGAAAGCGTTGTAGTTCAAATGCACCAGGAAAGGTCGCGCTTAAGGCCTTATGCTATTGCAGCGGCAATCGGTGCATTGGTAGCCTCAACATTCTGGTTTACATTGAATGAAACCAACCTGAGTAATTATTCAAGCCTTACTTCATTCAGCAAAAAAGAAGCGGCAAGCTATATTCCTTCTGCTGATAATACGATTGCTAAATTAAATATAGCTATAGCGAAAGACAGCCTGACCATATTTGTGAAGCAGGCTCCTGTAAGAGTAGATATATCTTCTGCAGATTACCATATTGTAGCGGGTTGTTTCCGTATTTATGAGAATGCCCAGAATATGGTAAGCATGTTACAGAAAAAGAATGTAGATGCTGCTATTGTAGGCAAAAACCCACAAGGCTTATATATAGTAGGCTGTGGCAAGTACAACTCATATAACGAAGCTGAGGCTCAACTCGATACTTTCCGCAAAACCGTTGAGGCAAATGCCTGGGTATTTGCTAAAGGAAAATAATATTACTTCTTAGGCCCCCTATTTTGTGGAGGATTGCTCGGGTTATTTGGATTATTCGGCGGACGACGTTGAGGTGGTTTAGGCTTATTAAGAACAGGTGCCCGGCCAACTACATATCCTACTTCTTTCTTTTCTTCCTTCATTGCTTCTTCCAGTTCAGCAGGTTTTTTACCAGCCTTATTCAATTCCAGCACTTGCTTAACACGCTCTACGCTTAAGGAAATGAATTTATCCGGAGCGTCGAAATAGGTATACCAAAGTATGCGTTTAAAAATATCGGTTTTTTGATGCACTGCTCTTCCCTTTAACGATTCCAGTTCTGAAGGTTGAGGGAAATCTTTCAATGCATCAAGGTAACTATCGAGTTCGTAATTAAGGCAGCATTTAAGCTTGCCGCATTGCCCCGCAAGTTTCACGGGGTTCAGTGCTAACTGTTGGTAACGCGCTGCGGTAGTACTTACCGAACGGAAATCCGTCAGCCAGGTGGAACAGCATAATTCTCTTCCGCAGGAGCCAATACCGCCTAAACGTCCTGCTTCCTGGCGTTCACCTATCTGCCACATTTGTATACGTACCCTGAACTCAGAAGCAAATGCCCTGATAAGCTCGCGGAAATCTACTCTGCCCGGAGCAGTGTAATAAAAAGAAACATGTGATTTATCGCCTTGGTATTCAATATCATTTATCTTCATATCAAGCTTCATGCTAGAAGCAAGAACACGTGCACGGACAAGTATCTTTGGCTCCAACTCCTGAACCTCACGCCATTTTTCAACGTCGGACGGAGAAGCTTTTCTAAGTACATTTTTGATTGCCGGATCAGCAGGATCAACTTTCTTTTTACGCATTTGCAAGCGCACCAGTTCACCTGAAATAGATATTACACCTACATCATAACCTGTTGCAGCTTCAACCACAACTATATTTCCAACAAGCAATTGCAAGCCATTACGGTTGCGGAAGAATTCCTTACGGCTGTTCTTAAACCGTATTTCAACCATGTCGAATGGCTTTTGCCCTGCAGGTAGTTCCATATTGGCAAGCCAGTCAAATACGTTCAGCTTGTTACATCCTCCACCCTTAGTAGAGCAGCCGCCGCCGTCACTTGAACCTCTGCCTGTTGAACATCCACTACATCCCATATCTTTTCTTTAGCTGAAGAACAAAAATACTCATTCAGGGCAATTAACAAAGGAAATTGAAAGAAATGCCTGTTTACCTGATGACTGTAACGTTACCTATCTTTTTATAGGTGTACCCGTAATACGTGATCGCATTAATGAGATATACGTATGTATCCTCCTGAACCTTTCTGCCATTTACGGTTCCATCCCAACCACCGTCTAATGTTGTCCAGTGATAAATAAGTTGCCCCCAACGATCGAATATATATACTTCAATACTCTTGTAACCAGTAAACTTGGGTTGGAATATATCATTCAACCCATCGCCATTCGGGGTAAATGCATCTGGCACGTATAATGTCGGCAATACATCAACTTTAATAGAATCATAGGCATAACACCCGTCGCTATCCGCAACCTGTATATAATACATTCTATTGCTATCTATTGTTACTGATGGGGAAGAACATTCGGTACAGCTTAATCCTGTTGAAGGAGTCCAAATGAATGGAGGAGTACCGATAACATTTAATGTAATATTTTGCCGAGGCAATACCATCATACTATCAGGAGTAGCTTGTACCCATGGAATTGGCTTAACAACTATAATTGAAGAATCAATACTTAAGCAAGGGCCATTTCTGATTGTTACAGTATAGGTGGTTGTAGCACTCGGCCTTGCAACAGGATTAAACGTGCTGTAATTAGTAAGTCCACCATAAGGTCTCCAGGTATATATATAATCACCACTATCTGCATGTAGTTGAACGATCTGGTTCAAACATATTGCAGTATCTGATGATGTTACAGGCACTTTAGAAAATGCTAATACCTCAACACTATCTTGGCCTCTACACCCATGTTTATCCGTAGTAACAACAAAGTACGGGCCTCCGCTGAACACTTCTATGGATGAATTTGCGGAGCCAGTGGACCAGATATATGAAACATAACTACTATCCGTCCGCAAGGCTATTGAATCACCCAGACACAACTGAATGTTGCGAGGAACAACCTTTGTATTGTTAACATAAACAGGTACTTTTACTGTGTCTGTCATTACACAAAAACTATCCTGTGCTGTAACATAATATGTAGTAGATATATTTGGAGATACTTTTTGATTTTGTAAGGTAGAATCTTTCATTTGAGCTCCCGGAGACCAATAAAAGGAAACTATTGAGGTTGCGCTTGAGGTCAGTGCAACACTATCTCCCCTGCATATATAGCCTGCAGTTGCATTTAAGGTAAATGGGGTAGCCACTTTAAACTTAACAATTGCGTTATTGCAATTCGAGCTCCTGTTGCTATCAGACCATGCCCCAGGCGTAGTTGGCATATCAGAACTGCCTTCACAACTTTCGCATATAGCCTGGTATATTACACCATTCTTATCAAACCTGCTTGTGCCGCCATCTACGTGTTGTTGACTAACTGGGCCTCCAAAAAATGTAGAATACCATAAGCCCACAGCGCCTCTTTGCATAACCATAAAATAAAAATCATATCCTTTGGTTGTAGGCTTATACGCATTGGGAGTAATTGGCAAGCCTAACGTTGAACTAGTTGAAACATTATAGCCATATAATCTTCCTCCCCACCCTGAAATATAAATATTCGAACAGTCATCGACTAAAAAAGCAGAAGGCGCAATATCAGGCACTCCACGGCCCGAACCAAACATAGTAGAAAGTATGGTTTTGGAAAGATTCGGACTTAATTCATGTATGAACTGGCCACTGTTTGCATTAGAATATACTCCGGGTGTTACTGGATAATGTCCGCTTGTCTGACCGTATACATACACATTATCGTATTTATCAGTCTGTACAAAATAGGCCTGGTCATAACCTGAAGTTCCCAAATAAGTAGATTGAAGAACTTTGGCTCCTGTTGACGAAAGATGTACAATGAAACCATCAATATTGCCGCTATACGATGGCTGTATGGTTCCACCGGTAACCGGGAAGTCTGAACTTGAAGTACCACCTACCACATATATTTCGCCTTTACTGTTCAATGCAATATTATATGCCGCATCAGCAGAACTTCCACCAAGATAAGTGCTCCATACCAGGTTTGTTAAATTAGAATCGAGTTTAAAAACACATCCGTCCTGGATGCCTTTCAATGAAGCCTGGTAGGCGCCTTTGCTGGTAGGGAAATTAGTAGAGGAAGTAGACGAAGCAACATAAATATTGTCAGCAGCATCAATCATTACATCTCCTCTTCCATCATCGGCATAATTATATTTAAGCGATCCGCGATAACCTTCAATAGCTGAAATATTTACACCATCATCTCCAGAGCCACCAACATACGTCGAGGCCAATAAATGCGCCCCGCTCGAATCGAACTTACTTACTATTATATCTGCACCCCCATTCTGTAATGTATCGTATGCGCCTTTAGTAACAGGAAAATTAGTAGAATAGGTACGACCAAGTACAACGAGATTATTCTGGTTATCTACTATTAAACTATTTGGTTCTTCATTATCACTTCCTCCCAGGTAAGTAGAGAATAGAAGTTTTGTACCATTCGGATTAAACTTGGATATAACAATATCGAAACCTGTATTATCGGGTGACGGCCATATGTTCCCACCACCGGTGCCACCGCCACCCCAGGTAACCTGGAAAGCGCCAGGTGTAACCGGGTAACCAGGATTAAAACAAATTCCTGAAGTATAGCCATTGCCTGCCTGGTCGTAGGTTGCGCTCATGCCCCAGTTATCGGCAGTAGACCCTGTGTAAGTCGCAAATACAAGCGTAGGGTCAATAATTAAAGGCTGGGAGGCATCGTGTTCGCCTACTTCAAAACTTAAAATATCATCCTGCAAAGTAAAACTGCAGTCTACTCCTTTCATGCTTCCATTTACCATTTGATAAGCAATGGGTGGGGCCTGCACTATATCTCCAATCTCGGTATGAATTACGAGTTGGCCATTGTTCAATGAAAGTCCGTTTTGCCCTGTATATTTTAATTTTATTTCAGTTGCATTGGTATAAGGATCTACTGTGAAATCGTATCGTACATTATTCAGGTCACTAAATACCTTTACCGATACGCCCGGGTATAAATTATTATAATTCACTGAGCCAAATAATCCTGCATTTGAAACCCATGTATGTCTATCCGAACCCAAAAAATAATTGCTGTATACTTCCTTTTTATCATTTCCCTCAATTGCAGCCGGCATACAGTTCACAAACTCTACCTGCACAGCCTGAAAAGTCATAATAAATCCAGCAGTATCTATGGGCGTTGTATTATCATGCGGATGTAAACGTGCCAACCCACCGGGCGGATAGAACAAATATGTAAAAGCATTATTCTCAAGGAATATTCTTCCACCATTAAAGTCACCCTGGAAAAGAACTTTTTTATTCCATTGGCCTTTATTTTCGGTATAATTTATATACGACTCGGTTGCTGCCACTGTCTTAGCAATAGCTTTCTGGTTAGCTAAACGATCAAGGGCTTGAGAAAATCCAATAAAATTCCCTGCTAATAGAAAAGTGAAAAAGAATACTATTTTGTACTTTTTACTCATTATGTTCTAATCAACCAAAGAAGAACATATAAAGATACGAAATTCAAACTCTAAATCCAAATCCCACCATTTGGACTATCCATAAAGCAAAAAAGCCCCCTTTACAGGAGGCTTTTCATGCTGTTAATCAATTACTTATTATGCCAAAGAAGCTTCTTTGGTTTCTGTAATTGCAAATTCCTTCTTAATAGCATCTACATAGTCAAGTTTTTCCCAGGTAAAGGTCTCATACTTTTTACCGTTTACTTCCTTTGTACCAGGTATGCGGCCTATATGGCCATACGCCGCAGTTTCAGAAAATATAGGATTACGTAAACCAAAACGTTTAACAATAGCGGCCGGACGCATATCAAATATCTTGCCTACTCTTTTTGATATTTCACCATCGCTCACTTTTTTGCCTTCGTTATCACGGATCTTGGTAGTTCCTTTAGTATCTACATAAATAGAAACCGGTTGAGCAACACCAATAGCATAAGCCACCTGTACTTCTGCTTCAGATGCAACACCTGCAGCCACAAGATTTTTGGCGATATGGCGAACTGCATAAGCAGCTGAACGGTCAACCTTTGAAGAATCTTTACCTGAGAAAGCACCACCACCGTGTGCGCATTTTCCTCCGTAAGTATCTACAATAATTTTTCTTCCGGTAAGGCCGGTATCACCATGCGGTCCACCAATTACAAACTTTCCGGTTGGGTTAACAAAATACTTTATATCATCTTTAAACAACCTTCTAACCTTAGAAGGAAGTAATTTTTTTACACGTGGAACAAGGATGCCAATAATATCTTCACGTATCTTTTGTTGCATTGCAGCTTCTGAATCAAAATCGTCATGCTGAGTAGAAACTACAATGGTATCAATACGCTCAGGCTTACCCTTGTCACTATACTGTAATGTAACCTGCGATTTTGCATCAGGCCTTAAGTATTTCATTTTCTTGCCTTCTCTGCGTATAGCAGCAAGTTCCCTGACCAATAAGTGCGCTATTTCAATGGTTAAAGGCATGTAATTATCTGTCTCAGTACATGCATAACCAAACATCATTCCCTGGTCGCCAGCGCCCTGGTCTTCTTCTTTAGCACGTTCAACACCCTGGTTAATATCGGCAGATTGTTCGTGTATGGTTGATATAACACCGCATGAATCGCCATCGAACATATATTCAGCCTTAGTGTATCCGATTTTACGAATAGCATCGCGCGTAATTTTTTGTACATCAATATATGCTTTGGTCTTTATTTCTCCACCTACAACGGCAAGACCTGTGGTAACAAAGCTTTCGCATGCCACTTTAGAGTTCGGGTCTTGAGCAAGTATTGCATCAAGTATTGCATCTGATATTTGATCAGCCACTTTATCAGGATGTCCTTCTGATACAGATTCGGAAGTGAAGAAATATGACATATTGTATGTTTTTTTGGTTTTAAGAATGGCGAATATATGCCTTTTTTGAATAAAAACAGGGTTTTGTGCAAAAATTTGCCAAAAACATTAATGCCCTTTAAATGGTTAAATTTGTATAAAATAGTGTATATGAAAAAGTGACTTATGGTTCTGTCCTTCCTAAGTATATATATAATAGGCTTCTCTCAATCTAGTCTTAGTCCAACTATAAAGAAATTTAAAGACGATACTATTGTATGGAAAAAAGATTCATTGCTTTCTCAAAACGACTTTAAAGGTAAAGGCCATGGCAGAAGTGGGGCTGCAGGATATACTACCTCTTCTATATTTATTTATACCAATGAAGTGAATGGGCAATTGGTGTTTGAAGTGCAGGCGCTATTTATAAAATCGAAATCGTTTTTAGTGGAAAACTCGGAATATGTATTGAGGCATGAGCAATTGCATTTTGATATTACAGAACTGTATGCCCGCAAACTGAGAAAGATGGTATCGGATAAAGACTTCAGGAAAGTGAGTAACATGCAATCTGTCATTCAGAATATGTACAGTAAAATAGTTGAGCAATGGCAGAAAGATGAACAGCGTTACGATGATGAAACCACACACGGCATTAATGCTGCCCGACAAAAAGAATGGGTTGATAATATACACGCCCAGTTAGCTGCATTTGATGCTTATAGTAGTCCTGAAGTGAATATTGTGAAGTGAGTTATTTTATAGCTACCATCTTTTTAACGCCTACTAAAAGCCTTTGTGCATTACTAAGCCTGGTTTGATAATTGTATCTTTGTGGCTGCACTTGGTGAAAAGGTTTGTAATTCAACTGTAAACTTAATGATACGAAAGATATTTTTATCAGTACTTCTTTCTACAATGTGTATGATTTCTGCAGCACAAACTAACAACTCAGGAAAAATTATCGGAACATGGGGATTCACAGATAAGGCTGGGAAGAAACAACAATATACTATTGCAGCAAACACTTGGACTTGTTCATCACCAATACCTTATACTGGGAAGTGGAAGTTTATTAAAAATAATAAAATCGAAATAATTTTTAATGATAAGCCAAGAGAAGAGATATTTATTGAAATTATTGAGCTTGATGATACGACAATGATTATTAAGCAAAGTGAGCATAACAGCATGCGAAAAGCTGTAAAGTATGTTCTTAAGAAAGAATAAGTAATACCCTACAGGAGTTTTGAGCCGGATTATTTAGTTAAAGCCTCTTTAGGGATTTGGGACAAAAACATTGAACTCCCTTATTACTTCACCTCCACCCTAATTCCCAGCTCTTTTAATTGCGCGGCATCAATAATAGATGGGCTATCCATCATCATATCGCGTCCGGCGTTATTTTTAGGGAAGGCAATAAAGTCACGGATAGATTCCTCATTGGCAATAGTCATTGATGAAAAACGATCTAAGCCAAATGCAAGGCCACCGTGTGGAGGAGCCCCATATTCAAAAGCATTTAATATAAAGGCGAATTTCAATTCAATTTCTTCCTTACTAAGGCCAAGGGTATTGAACATTTTCTCCTGGTTCTTCCTGTCATGTATACGAATAGAACCACCACCGATTTCAACACCATTAATTACAAGATCATATGCATTGGCACGTATTTTACCCAACTCACCTGTTTCAAAAAAGTGTTCATCTTCTTTCTTCCACGATGTAAACGGATGGTGGCAAGCATTCCATCGGCCTGCTTCCTTATCTTCTTCAAGCAATGGAAAATCTACAACCCATAAAGGCTTGTAATCACTCTTTGAACGCAATCCTAATCGTATACCCATTTCGAGGCGCAATTCACATAAAGCACGACGTGTAACAGCTGCGCTACCGCTTACAACCAAAATAAGATCGCCGGGTTTTGCTTCAGCAGCATCGGCCCATTTTTTCAAATCTTCAGGTCTATAGAATTTATCTACCGATGATTTCAATGAACCATCTGCTCCGTACTTTACATATATCAATCCTTTAGCGCCTATCTGAGGGCGTTTTACAAATTCTATTAACTCGTCCGTCTGGCTGCGTGAATATTCCGAAGCATTTGGTACTGAAATACAGCCTACAGTTTCTGCCTCATCCAATACTTTAAATCCTTTACCCTTTACGGCAGAAGTAATGTCGTGAATAAGCATACCAAAACGCGTATCGGGCTTATCATTACCATAATACTTCATTGCATCGGCATAGGTCATACGAGGGAATTCTCCCATCTCTATATTCCTTACCGATTTGAAAACATGTTTCACCATGCCCTCGAACATTTGCAAAATATCTTCCTGTTCTACAAATGCCATTTCACAATCTATCTGTGTAAACTCAGGTTGTCTGTCAGCACGCAGATCCTCATCGCGGAAACATCTTACTATCTGGTAATAGCGGTCGAAGCCTGCTACCATTAATATCTGTTTGAATGTTTGTGGCGATTGTGGCAATGCATAAAACTCGCCCTGGTTTACCCGCGATGGAACAATAAAATCTCTTGCCCCTTCCGGTGTACTTTTTATTAAAAAAGGAGTTTCAATATCAGCAAAATCTTTGCTATTTAAATATTCGCGAACAGCTTTAGAAACCTTGTGGCGATTGAGTAAGTTGTTCTTAATTGATTCACGGCGAAGATCGAGGTAACGATATTTCATCCGCAATTCCTCTCCTCCATCTGTATTTTCATCTAATGTAAATGGAGGGGTTTTGGAAGCATTTAAAATTTCAAAGGAGGACACAATTATTTCTATTTCTCCTGTACTTATTTTAGCATTCTTGCTGCTGCGCTCAACTACTTTCCCGGTAGCACGAATAACAAATTCTCTGCCCAACTTGCCGGCTTTTTCTCCCAGTTCTTTATCTTTATTTGCATCAAATACCAATTGCGTAATTCCGTACCTGTCTCGCAGATCGACAAAGGTCAATCCACCCATTTCCCTGTTCTTATGTACCCAGCCGCTCAGGGTAACTTCCTGGCCTGCATTTTTTATTGTAAGCTCTCCGCAAGTATGTGTTCTTAACATAGTATTTTCTTAAGGTTGCGAAATTACAAATAAAAGCCCTTTGCTACATAACCGATAATAAGCGCCGTCACACTGAGCCTGTCGAAGTGTTAGGATATCTCGATAAGTTGTATATGACTACGATTACAATAAATTATTTTTGAATGGTATAGAGAGGAATTATTTTGCGGAACTGTTCTTCAGTTTCCTTGCTTTTATCTTTACAATTTTATTGCCTTGCGCAATAACTATATAATCATCATTCTCTTTGGCTTCCTTTATAAGATTATCGACCGCCAACTGAATTCCTTTGAGAATTTTTTCGCGAAGTACTTTTCTGTTTTTCATTTCCCTTTAGGCTTAATTCGATTCCAAAGCTCGTCATTATAAATGAATTTATCAATCCCCATTTCTCCTTCCGCTATAAGATTAACGTGAGAATTAGAATTATCTATGATTTGCCAATAATTACATATGGGAATAAATATCCGAAACAAATTTTCTAATCCTCTTTTATAGCGCCTTTTAACTATGTCATTCGGAATATGATGTCCGCCTTTTTCCACTCGTCTTTTAATACGTTCTATTGCTAATTCGGGAGAACTCAGCCAGAAATACAACAGGACTACCTCGTATCCTTTAGCCTTACACAACTTAATAGTTTCTTTATAGCTCTTGGTTGAGAGTGTGGTTTCAAAAGCAAAAGTAGATTTATCTTCAATTAGCTGGTATATTCTGTTCAACATCAGTCTTCCTGCTTCAAAAGCCACCTTTTCAGGCTGAAATGGCGATAACCCTGCCGCTATGCTATCCGCATTTACAAACTCTTTGCATTTTAATATGCCGGGCAATACTGTATATGAAGCAGTGGTTTTTCCTGCACCGTTACATCCGGCTATAATATATAATGTTGGCATTATTATGTCAAAGATATATTTTTTGTATTCTTGTAATATCACATTACGTCGATGAAAAAAATTCTGTTTCTCTTATTCACACTATTAACCTTCACCTGCTTTGCCAAAAGCCCAAAGGATACAATTTACAAAACATACAATTTAAAAGGCGGCTATACGGTCGAAGTGAAAAGTATTGGTGCAGATTCAAATGCAACCGTTTTAATTAAAGGTAAGAATAGTAATGTATTAAATTCTGCTGAAAAAGCATTGGGACTGGATGTACTAGGCTATGTATATGCTGACTTTGACAATACCTACATTATGATGACCCATGTGGATGTGGAGCCCGTAAAATTTGAAGTAATAGATAAAGCACAGGGGCAAACGATCATATATGGGCAGTCTCCTTTCTATAAGGACACTGTAAAACAACTAATGATGTTTGATGGCATGTACGGCAAAGGACGTGGTAAGCTGGTGTTGTTTAATTTCAAAACCAATAAGGCTGAATATTTTCCTGCACCAACTGATACACCTTGTTTTTGCTGCTTTTGCTGGAAATTGGTTGGATTAACAGATAGCGAAGTAAAGATTCAGTACGAGAATCTGAAACACGAGAATGTTATACGAACCTATTCAAGAAAATAAAAGCAATTTATTGTTGCTTAATATTCTGATCTGATATCTTGTATTTCCCTTCTTCTTTTACTACTGTAAAGTCCTCAACCGTATTTATTTTGCTGCGTTTCACTTTATATTCCAGGTTAACACAAGGCTGGTCGTTAGCATCATTTGCATTGACGGCAGAAACACATTCCATAGAAACAAAATCGCCTACGACGTCATGCAACTGTTTAAACTTCGCTTCCCTTTGTTGGGGTGTTTCATTTAAGTTCATCTGCTCGCTATAGTATTGGGTCGCTCCGGCATAATCTCCGGCATTAATTTTTTGTTCTAAAGCTTCAACGGAGCTTTTGGCTTTATTCTGGTCAATACTACAGCCCGCTAAAACAAAAAGTGTAAAAACCAATACAAGTTTTTTCATGGTTTAAAATTATTTGAATGAAAATAAGATTTATTTAACGCCGACCATCCTATCTTTCGATGGATCCCAGACTTTTAACTTTAAGCAGGCAGCAATATCCTTAAAGGAAAGTGAGGTTCTTTTAGGGTGTTGTAATTCCGGAAAGTTATGCATTACTTCGGGTAAGCGATAAAATGGTATGCGTGAATTCATGTGGTGAATATGATGGTAACCGATGTTGGCTGTAAACCAGTTCATAACAGGTCCCATATCCATAAAGCTCGATGATTCAAGGGCAGCCTTTTCATATGCCCATTCAGCATTATCGTGAAATTTTACTGTTGGAAAATTGTGCTGGGCATAAAAAAGATAATCGCCAAGGCAACCGGAAACAAAAAAGGGAACGAACATAGAGAAAAGCCATGCCTGCCACCCTAAAAAATTAATTACAACTACAATAAGGGCAATGTGAATGATCATGGCTATGAGTGAATCGTAATGTTTGCGGGGATTATTTAAGAACGACCGCATTGAAATACCATAAAAGAACATGGTAAAGTATCCGAACAAAATTACCAAAGGATGCCTTGACAAAAGATATTTACGCTGTTCAGCAGGAGAAAGGCTGTCGAACTTTTCGCGGGTAATGATTAAATAAGAACCTATGCTGGAAGAAAAAAGCTTGGAATTATGCTTGTGATGATAATCGTGTGAACGTTTCCAGATACTGACAGGGGCAAGCGACAAAAGTCCAAATGCAGAAAAAACAACCTTACCCATAAATGATTTGTTGAGTATGGCGTGATGCTCAAAATCATGATACAGAACAAACATACGTATGGTTATAAGTCCAGCCAAAACACCAAGTACAAAACGAATAGGAATATTTGTAATAAGTGCAGCACCAACATATGCAGCAGATGCGAGGATCAATGTAGATATGACATAGAACCAACTTTTGGCCTTGTCCTCGACGGCATATTTTTTAGTGGCAAGTATGAGCTCTTTCCCTGTTAACATGATTCCATTTTCCTTATACAAAGATATGACAAAATCAAGCAACCTGTCTTTTATGTTTCCACCTGCGGTGAGACCACAACCATACCTCTGGCTGAGCAATTATATCCTTCTCAAGGCGGCGCGTGTGCATTTCTGATATCTCGCCATCTCTTGTTGATTTAGGATCATTGCATAATACTTCAGCATGAATTTCGTAATACCCACGTTTTACTCTTTTTATACAAGCATATACAATAGGGTAATTCAATTTCCTGGCTATCTTTTCTGTACCGGTAAACACAGGCGTATCCTGGTTAAGAAAGGTTGTCCAGTAAGCCCCTTCGGGCGAAGGTGTCTGGTCTGCAATGAAAGCCGTTGCGCTTACAATATTGCGGTTAGCCACCATATCTCTGAAGGTTTCGCGCATGGCAATTAACTTCGTACCGAATCGCGTACGCATATCATATATTAGCTTATTAAAATGCTTATTACTGAGCGGATGGTATATTACATATAACTGGTGTTTGCATAATAAACTAAAACTATTGCCTGCCCATTCCCAATTCCCCAAATGCCCCATTACAAGCACAACCGATTTTTTTTCACTGGCCAGTTTATCAAATACCTCCTGTGCTCCGGGTGCGAATGAGAACCGCTTTAACATTGCTTTTTTACTGATGGTAAGTGTTTTAAAGGTTTCGAGGAAAAGGTCGCATAGGTAATGGTAGAAATCCTTACATATCCTCTTTAATTCTTTTTCTTTTTTTTCAGGGAATGACTTGCGCAGGTTCTCCATTACTACTTTTTTACGATAACCGACCACATAATACAACAGCCCATAAAAGCAATCGGACAGAAGGTAAAGTAGCGGAAAAGGCAACAGGGAGATGAGGTAGAGAAAAGGAAGAACCAGGTAAAAAACTATTGCAGACACTCAGTTGTAATTAATATGCCAAAGATACAGAAACAGTAAATAAGAAATGTTTGAAGGCGAAAGGCTATATTTGACAATGCCATTTACATTCTCACATCCTGCCGCCATTTTACCGGCTAAGTATTTTCCCGAAAAATGGATATCGTTCACTGCATTGGTAATAGGGAGCATAACCCCCGATTTCGAATACTTTATCCGTATGCGTAATTTCGGGGAATATGGCCACACATGGACAGGCATATTCTGGTTCGATCTGCCACTGGCTTTTGCCCTGACCTTTATTTACCATGCTTTCGTAAGAGACGGATTAATAGACAACCTTCCGAGAATATTAAGGAAAAGGCTTATTCGGTTTAAGGGCTTAAGCTGGCCTAACTATGTGAAAGGACACTTTTGGGTAGTGCTTGTTTGTTTGCTTGTCGGAATCACTTCACATATTTTATGGGATGGCTTTACCCATCGCACCGGTTACTTTGTTGGTTTGATGCCCTGGCTGAATGAAAACACTTATATATTTTGGGGAATAGGGTATTCACGTTTTTATGTATTACAGCAAATAAGTTCCTTGGCCGGGCTTATCCTAGTGTTTTATGCCCTATTCCGCCTGCCGCCCGATGAAACAGTAGGAAGGAAAAGTATTATCGCTTATTGGCTGATAGCAGGAACCTTAACTGTTCTTATAGCAACCATCAGGGTTTATTTTGGCTTACACAGGTTACCGTTGGAACAATTTCACTACATATTCAGTATTGATTTTTATCTCAATTACTTTAACCATCGTTTGGCTGAAGACTTTATCATGACAGTCATTTCAGCTTTTATGATTTCACTTGTCCTTACTCCTTTTATTGTAAAGGAAAAAGCCACCAACAGTTAAACTATGCGTATTACAGGTTTATGCCTTACAGGGAAATTGCATGAATTCGCTATAAAACACTTTTGATGGGCTTTTTTATGTAGCTCCAACGCCATTTTAGTCATAGATACGCCTTTTACAGTTACTACAGGGTGTAGAATTACTTCCTTAAATTGTCCATTGCCCTCTTTATCTTCGGTCATGGTTCCTGCGGCCTCATCTTCATAGGCGATTACAACTACGCCTGCATCGGCGCAAAGGTGCAGGTACCATAACATGTGGCAAGAGGAAAGAGAGGCTACCAGGAGCTCTTCAGGGTTATATCTTGTCTTATCGCCCCTGAAAACAGGGTCTGAAGAAGCTAAAATATCGGATTTGCCTTTGGCAGATATAATATGGTTGCGGGTATATGACTTATAATCGGTAGTACCGGCGCCGTTAATTGCTTTCCATTCAGTTCTGGCATTAAATATATGTTTAGTACTCATTACCAGGTTAGTATATGATTAAAACTAGTTTGTTAGCACCGCAAAATTAAGCACATTTTTTACCCATCGCATCTCCAAGTAAATTAAACTTAATAATAGCCTATTTTGTAAGGAATATTGCCAAATACTTGTTTTCTATCCGGATTTTTTTTATTATCTTTGCAAACTATTTCAGATTATAGAAAAAGGTCCTATTGCTAAGTTAAAGAACAAGAATGGTATTTTTTCGTCCGATAGTCAATTCTCACATTAATTTCCAACTAAATTTTTCATACTATGAAAAAAGCTAGGGTGCTATATGTTTCCCAGGAAATATTTCCTTACATGGGAGAGAATACAATGTCAAACGTTGCCCGCTTCCTTCCGCAAGGAATACAGGAAAGAGGAAAAGAGATACGTACCTTTATGCCACGCTATGGCTGTATAAACGAAATACGTCATGGCTTACATGAAGTTATCCGCCTTTCAGGTATTAATCTTATTATAGACGAGGATGATCATCCATTAATTATAAAAGTAGCTTCTATACAACGCGCAAGAATGCAGGTTTACTTCATAGATAATGACGACTACTTTCAACGCAAGGCTACTTTCAACGATGAACAGGGAAGGCTTTTTGAAGATAATGACGAAAGAGCGGTGTTCTTTTGCCGTGGTGTTATTGAAACTGTGCGTAAACTGAGCTGGAGCCCTGACATTATTCATTGCCATGGCTGGATGACCAGTTTGTTCCCTATGTATATCAAGAAAGCTTGTAAGGATGATCCTTTATTTGAAAACTCAAAGGTTATCTATTCATTATATGGTGACAAATTTGAAGGTTCTCTGAACAAGAACATGGCTGATAAAGCCGTTTGGGATGGAATTAGTGAGGAAGACCTTTCCGTTATCAAAACTCCTTCTCACAATAATTTGTCAAAGCTGGCCGTTAACTGGTCTGACGCAATAGTAAAAGTAGATCCAAATTTAGATGCAGACGTACTTAAGCACATTAAGAAATCGGGCAAACCTGTGCTCGAACATACAGAAGAGAATTATATGGATGCCTATTCAAACTTTTACGACGAAGTCCTTGAAATGGAAGAAGCGCTGGTTGATGAATAAATTGTCTTTCCGGGCCTTAACATCGGTAAATATGGCAACAGCCTGCAGCATAGCAGGCTTTGCCTTTTTAGCTTCATGCTCGCAGGATAGTGGCATTGGCAGGAATGTATTGCCAAGCAATACCTTGCAAGCATCTTTTGTTGATACTTCAACGGTAGTTACATCTTTAGTATTGGAGGATAGCGTAATAACTAGTAACAGTTCAATATACTTGCTGGGTAATTATACCGATCCTGTTTTTGGCCCTACAAAAGCCTCCATTTATACCCAATTTATTCTACCGTATGGAGATGGAGCCAACCCTTTTCTTGAAAGCGGTTTTGTAACCACAGCGACTCAAAAAGTAATATTGGATTCTGTTGTATTCGCAATGCCTTACGGAAGTTACAATAACTATAATTACTACGGTACATTGGGGCCACAGACTATACAGGTATACGCCCTAAAGCCTAAAACGCGTTTAGTAGCAGATAGTTCATATTATAACAATGCGGTATTGCCTTACGGAACATTGCTTGGCGAGAAAAATGTTGTTCCGCAATTACTATCAAGTGATACAGTGAGATACCCTGCCAACACAATAGCCTATGTATCGGGACCACGGTTTACAATTAAGCTAAACAAAGCATGGGGACAAAGTTGGTTAGATACCGCTTTAAGTACATTCTCCTGGAACTTAAATAACCATCCTCAGAGTGATACTATGGTACTAACAAGCGCTGCCTTGCAACGTAACTTTCCTGGCGTTTATATTACCACGCCAAATTCTATGCAATTTCCGGGCCAGGGCAATTTGTGGTATATGGACCCTTATTCAGGAACCGCCGTTAATGGCATAATCTTTTATATCCGAGTAATTAATCCAACAGATACAAATTATATCACCACCAATTTCTGGATAAACAGTGGGACTGTTACGTTTAATCATTACGATCATGATTATTCCGGCACTGTATTTCACGGTAAGCCTAATAAAAAAGACTCTGTTTACTCACCTAACTTTATTTATGTGCAAGCCGCAGGAGGTGTAATGGCTAAGATCGATTTCCCATACATTATGAACTGGGTGAAAAAGAATAAGATAATTGTAAACCGTGCCGAGGTAGAAATTCCAATTGACGCAGCAGATATAGGAGGTTTTGCTCCACCTGACCAGCTTTATTTAATAGGAATAAATGATACTTCTACTGTTGCGGCAACATCTACGTTTACTTTACCTGATGAAGGTTCAGCCAATTACGGCGGCGTTTACGATGCATTCAATCAACAGTATATATTCGACATAGCCCTTTATATACAAAATGTACTTAATGGGAAAACCAAAGATCATGGTTTATACCTTGTCCCGGGTTCTTCTTCAATAACTGCTAACAGGTTTGTAGGGTATGGTGGCAAAGGCAATGGCCCTTCGACCAAGCGCCTTCGTTTAAAACTTTATTACACACCACTCAAACCTTGATATAAAGATTACCTAAATTGTACTTATGTGTGGTATAGTAGGCTATATTGGAAATAAAGAAGCGTATCCTATCCTTATTAAAGGGCTTCACCGCCTTGAATACAGGGGATACGACAGCGCCGGAGTAGCTTTACTTAATGGTAGCTTAAACGTATATAAGTGTAAAGGCAAGGTTGCAGACCTTGAGGCTTTTACAAAAGACAAGGATAAAAAAGGTAATATTGGTATTGCACATACCCGTTGGGCTACGCACGGCGAACCGAACGATGTGAATGCTCACCCGCATTACTCACAATCGGGCAATATAGTTCTCATCCACAATGGAATTATTGAGAATTACTCTCCTTTAAAGGAAGAATTAAAAAAAAGAAATTTTAAATTCAAAAGCGAAACAGACACGGAAGTTCTGGTGCAACTTATAGAAAATATTAAGGATAACGAAAATGTGCCATTGGCTGAAGCGGTACGAATTGCTCTTAACCAGGTGGTTGGTGCTTATGCAATTGTAGTGCTTGCTAAGGACAATCCTGATGAACTTATTGCTGCGAAAAAAGGAAGTCCGCTTGTGATCGGAGTTGGCGAGAATGAATTTTTTGTAGGCTCTGATGCTACACCCATTGTAGAATATACCAAGAACGTAATATATCTCGAAGACGAGGAAATAGCAGTATTGAGAAGAGATGGTGAAATAAAAATAAAGACCATTAAAAATAAAGTTAAAACCCCTTTTGTTGAAGAACTTGAGATGCAACTGGAAACCCTTGAAAAAGGTGGATTTCCGCATTTCATGCTTAAAGAAATATACGAACAACCACGTTCTATAAGGGACAGCTTACGGGGCCGATTAAATGTTAATAAAGGCATTGTAAAGCTTGGGGGCATTGCGGACTATGAGCAAGCGCTTATAAAAGCTAAAAGAATAATTATAATTGGTTGTGGTACTTCATGGCATGCCGGGCTCGTAGGCGAATATCTTTTTGAAGACCTTGCAAGAATCCCGGTGGAAGTAGAATACGCGTCAGAGTTCAGATACAGGAACCCGGTTATAAAGGAGGATGATGTGGTTATTGCCATATCACAATCAGGCGAAACTGCAGATACATTAGCTGCCATAGAATTGGCAAAGAGCAAAGGCGCAACTATAATAGGTATATGTAATGTGGTTGGTTCATCTATACCACGTGCTACCCATGCGGGTTCATATACGCACGCGGGCCCTGAAATAGGGGTAGCATCAACCAAGGCATTTACTGCACAGATAACCATACTGACGTTAATGGCCTTACAAATTGCCCAGGAAAAAGGCACATTGCCACGCGGTAAGTTCCATGAATTATTAAACGAACTGAATACAATTCCTGACAAGATTCAGGCAGTATTAGAACGCAATAGTGAGATAGAAGCTATCGCCAAGGTCTATAAGAAAGCGCACAACGCACTTTATTTAGGCCGTGGGTACACCTTTCCTGTTGCGCTTGAAGGCGCACTTAAACTCAAAGAGATATCATATATACATGCAGAAGGGTATCCTGCAGCTGAAATGAAACACGGGCCAATTGCACTTATAGATGAAAACATGCCGGTGTTTGTCATTGCAACACAAGGAACATCATACGAAAAGGTAGTAAGCAATATACAGGAAGTGAAAGCCCGGAAGGGAAAGATAATCGCTGTAGTTACTGAAGGGGATACTGTGGTAAGATCACTCGCTGATTATATAATTGAAGTTCCGCAGGTAGATGAAAGGCTTGTCCCGCTTTTAGCCGTTGTTCCATTGCAGTTACTATCTTATCATATTGCTGTAATGCGTGGCTGTAATGTAGACCAGCCAAGGAACCTAGCTAAGTCTGTTACTGTAGAATAATAAATTATTTATTTTTCTTTGGCCGGCTCCACATAAATACATGGGGATTATTGGCATACGTGTTAACATCTTTACTGATGAGGATCAGCACAAAATCGATAAAAGGTAAAACACCAAATGCCCCGCCAAATGTAGCTATATACGCTACCGGCATTCCTTTTGAACTGCCAAGGTATATTCGATGTAGACCGAAAACGCCAAGCGGAAAAGCTAAAGCTGCTGCAATCAGTTTATGCTTGCGGGGATGAACCGCCGTATCGGCTTGCAAAGCATTTTTTGATGTATCAGTAATACAAAAGGCTTTGCCATGAATGTTATACTCTAAACTATCTGCCTTTACATTAAGACAGGCCATTAAGAATATTACCCCCAGGCAAAGCCTTCCCATATATTACTTCGCGTTATCTAAACGCTTAGCCACTTCATCCCAGTTGATCACATTCCAAAAATTAGTAATGTATTCAGGGCGACGATTCTGGTATTTAAGATAGTACGCATGTTCCCATACATCTAGGCCTAAGATTGGAGTGCCTTTGCATTCTGATATATCCATTACAGGATTATCCTGGTTTGGAGTAGAACAGATAGCTAATTTGCCACCGGTAGCGCATAACCACGCCCAGCCCGAGCCAAAACGGGTAGCGCCGGCTTCAGCGAATTTTGTTTTAAAATCGGCTACGGAACCAAATGTTGATTTAATTGCATCGGCAAGTTTACCGGTAGGTTCTCCGCCACCATTTGGCTTCATAACTGTCCAGAAAAGGTCGTGATTAAAAACACCGCCCGCGTTGTTTCTAACCACTGGAGGTTGTTTTGATACGTTCTTCAATATTTCTTCAAGGGTCATATCGTTTTCCGGTTTTCCTGCTATTGCATTATTCAGGTTTGTAACGTATGCCTGGTGATGCTTTGAATAGTGAATTTCCATTGTCTGTGCATCAATATAAGGCTCCAGGGCCTTGTAATCGTAGGGTAATTTAGTCAGCGTAAAAGCCATATTAATTAGGGTTAAATTGTTTTTTTAATTATTGAAACTATAAATCAAAGGTATATACTTTTTGACATGATATTTATAGAATTCGATAAGATTTTTAAAGTAATAAGGTGTCCGGAATTCCTAATTACTTTGCGTAGCTAAACGTAAAAGCATCTTAGAAACAACAAGTCCGTTGTTTTCTATTGAATTTTTATTCATTTCAAACTTTGTTTTATAATCGTCGTCGTCGTCTAGAAAAATACTTATGCCTGCACCTTTTCTGCAAAGCCCTTCCTTTTCACAAACTACTAATATAGGTTTACCTTTAAGCTCGTCTGTCATCTTCTTTAGATTACCACTTTCCGATGTAGGAATGAACAATATCTGGCATTTCATCGCTTCGTCGAGCGTTTTAAAAACTTTTACCGAAATAGTTCTGAAGCCCACATGTTTCCCGGCTACAGATCTGTTCAATTCTTCGGTTAAGGGGCTATTACCGTAAACTCCTATTACAAATTCGGTAGAATTATCATTAGCAGGCCAATCGATATATTTAGTGAAATTGTAAACGTATAACGATTCCATCTTGTAATTGAGGGTTTGCCCCAATGTACTCAATGAAGGAATTAACATTCCTGCAAGAACTACAAGTATGTTAATCCTTCTTCTCATGTTTAAAATTGAAATTATAGGTTAACCTGATCTCATATTCCCTTGACATAGAAGGCAAAGGCGGATGGCCTCCGTTATAAGGTTGTATAAACGAATAATCAGAGTTGAACATATTATAGCAACCAATACCTGCTTTAAGATTGCCAATATGGTACATAAAGAAAATATTAGCCAGTGTGGTTGGAGAAAATTTCTTCGGTGTGCTGGTACTATCCACATAACCATACCGCTGTCCAATCCAGGAAATAGTTGGTGTAACTGATAGAGCCTTTGTAATGTTATAGCTGAATGCAAGATTCAACTTATTGGCTGCAAATCCTAAAGTTTGGGTATTATCATTCGGCACTTGGTAGGTTGGCACTATTTGTTTACCTGCTGCGGTATAAAAAGAATAATTCAGATCCAAGTATCCCCATTCATCCTTTATTCTATAATCTAATTCTGCTCCACGTGTTCCCTGCTCGTCCATGTTTTTATAGCCTTCATAACTTCCATTTGCACTGGGGGTGCTGCTAACATAATACACTATAGGGTTTTTTGTGGTAATATCAAACACATTAAGGGTAAGGAACATATCGGTTGTTAGTTCGCGGCTGCCCTCAAATTCTATTACACTTGTAGTTTCGGGTTTAATATTTCCATCGAAACTGAAATTAATATTTTCTATTCCCGGTGCTCTGAAAGAATTACTATAGAGCAATTTAAAACTCCACTTATCTATTTTCTTTAAAATCCCCAAACGTGGTACAAAAGCCGAACCATAGGCTGAATTATTATCGTATCGTGCTCCAAGAATAACATTGGCTATTCTATGCTTTAACAGGATCTGAGCAAACCCGGCAGTATTCAGGTAATTAACACTATATCTACCATTGCTGAAACGGGCAGAATCGGCCCCTGAATTAGCATAATCATCAAAAACTTCTCCACCAGCAACAATGTTAATGTGTTTAGTAACGTCATACACCATTGTAAGATTTCCCCTGTATCGCTGTACTGTTTTATCATATAACGTATACGAAGAATCGCTTGGCTCCAGCGAACCGGCATAGTTCCATGGCTTCTGGCACTTGTAACTGATCAATGGGGTAAGCGTTATTTTATCGCTCAGCTTAGCATCATATTTCAATTCCAGAAGTTCTGATAAAAAATCGCTTGGGTATGCTTTACTCAGTGCAGGGCCATAATTATCGCGCGTGGTCATATCAAAATCATCATAAAAGCCTTTCAGGCTCAACCCCTTGTATGCTAGTTTCAAATTAAGGCTGGTAGGATTTAAATCTGAATTATTGGCCATGTTATAACTACTACCTGAAAAGTCGGTATATGTATTGTCGCTTCGGTTTGCCTGACCAATAAAACCTGCGAGGCTGTATTGAAAGTCCTTTATCTTATCACCTATTGACAAACTAACATCCCTGTAACCTAACGTTCTTGCAGTTTCTCCATAACTTGCTGTTGCAGAAATACCATGAAGATCTTCACCATCTTTTGTTATAATACTTATTACACCGTACTCAGCAAAACCACCATAAATAGCGGACCCTGGACCTCGTATTATCTCAATTCTTTTTATCTGGCTTACATCGTAATGGTTACCAAACTGCAATGAAGAATACATAAGTTCATTCAATTCCTGGCCATCAAGCAATAGCAATACTTTACCTTCTTCAGCCCAATTGCCTCGCATGCCAATGCTTACGTTACCCTGAACATCCACTGCAAAATCAATTCCGGGAACAAGCCGCAATACATCTATCAGGTCGCGAGCGCCAGATTTTTCAATTTCTTCCTGTGTTATAAGGGTTACCACACTTGGCGACTTCCGTAAGGAAAGCAATTTCTTCGATGCCACTCCTATGAGTGAGTTCACCAATGATTCCATTTCACTGGAAACTCCTGTTTCTTTCAGATTGAGCAATTGTTCCAGCGACATATTGTATATGGCATTGGAATCGAGCCGTGTAGAATCTTTTTGGGCAGTTGCGCATAACGAAACAATTGCCAAAAGAATCAAGAACAAATATTTAATTCCGGGTAAAGGCTGTTCCATACAGGTTGAGCTACAGTCTTATTATGTTTTCGTGGGTAAAGATAAAATTATCTTTTGCAGCTATAGGCATGATTTCCATTTTATTATAACAAAGGAATGTTAAATACGTATTTATACGTACAAAATGAAATGGACGCTTTAAACCCTTACAGTTTGTTGCGTAAGGCTCTTAAATATCTCTTCGAGTTTCTTTTCTTCTTTATGAATAGTAAGGACAGTAAGGCTATTCTCAACAGCAAAGCGGAAAATATCCTGCCGTACATCTTTATCGGCCGTAACATGAATGTGCAGAGTTTTATTATCAGTAGTATCTATACTGTATACTCCGTTTATCTTTTTCAATTGGCGTATATCGGCTTCTTTATCAAATTCTAGTATTATAACAGAATAGCCACCACCCATGCTTTGTAGCTCACTTGCTGTTTTATCGGCTACAATTTTCCCTTTATTAATGATCATTACCCTATCACAAACAGCTTCTACTTCCTGCATTATATGGGTAGAAAATATTACGGTCTTCTCTTTACCTATTTGTATAATTAAGTTTCTGATTTCCTCTAATTGGTTAGGATCAAGCCCACTTGTGGGCTCATCTAGTATAAGTACTTTCGGGTTATGTATCATTGCCTGTGCAAGGCCAACGCGCTGCCTGTAACCTTTTGACAGAGCCCCGATCTTCTTTTTTTGTTCGACTTGTAAACCCGTCATCTCTATCATTTCCTCAATTCTCTTCTTCGGATCTTTAATGTGGTGCAGGCCTGCAATAAAGGCGAGGTTTTCCTTTACATACATGTCTAGGTAAAGCGGATTATGTTCTGCCAAGTAGCCGACATTCTTCTTTACTTCTAGTGGTTGTTCAGAAACATCGTATCCGCAAACAGATGCTTTGCCGGAAGTTTGAGGTAAAAAACAAGTGATTATTTTCATCATGGTCGATTTTCCTGCTCCGTTCGGGCCAAGGAAACCAACAATTTCTCCGCTTTTAATATCAAAAGATACTGTGTCGAGCGCTTTTTGCTCGCCATATATCTTTGTTATGTTCTCTACAATTACTGACATAGGGCAATATTACTCTTTTTTAAAATTACTTAGATATATCAGCCCTGAAGGTGTTGAATTATTTAATCGTTCCTTATAATTTTATCTAATTCATCGAAGGATTCTATGTAATGCACGGCGTTATTACCTTTGGTTATGTTCTCTCTGACTATCTGTATAGTTACCATGCCTAAGGTATTACCATCTGCTATTTCTGAATCAGGGTTATCACCAATTACATATGTTCTTTCAGGAGTTAAATCGAATTCCTGGATTAATTCTTCAAAGATTTCTTTTTTGGTTTTCGATTCGACCAATGTATCATTAATAACAGTTTTAATAAAGTCATTCTCTATTTTCAATGCGCTGATTTTGGCTTTCTGCAAGTTTGTTATCCCTGTTGTTACCAAAAACTTTGGCAAGGAATAGCTTCTCACCTTGTCATAATCAGAATACGTGGAAATATTCAATTCGAATCTAAGGTTATTAAGTAAAATTGCTGACTCAACAATGGTTTCTTTAGGGATATTATATCGTTCAGCTATTACATGTATTGGTAAAATCCATAAATCACTTAAAATACGGCTAATCGTTAATTGATCATGGGTTGGCTTTAGTCTCGTCAGTAAATCATCAAAAAATGGCACAAATATTTTACTATCCATCGACTTAGTTCTAAAAATGGTATCATCTAAATCTAATATGATGGCTTTACCCTTCATTTATTATAATTTAAAGCTTGCAGTATAGAGTTTTTATATCCACTTGGCATATTCAACATATTTATTTCTTCTGGCGTAAATAAACCAAGCTCCTTGTGCTCACTGCTTATCTTCATTTTCAAAGGATCTACAATAAGAGCCTTACATAGGTAAGTAACGATAAGAACATCTACTTTACTTGAAATATTGTATACCCATACATCTATCAATGATTGTATTTCAGTATTTATATTGAGTTCCTCCATAATTTCTCTTACCAGGCACTGTTCCGGTGTTTCATCCGGATCGAGTTTACCACCAGGTAACTCCCATTCATTTCTTTCATTTTTCAGAAGTACTATTTTTCCATTAATGAGTAATATGCCTTTAATGGAAACAGGATACTTCCTTGAAAAAAAGTCACTGGGTAATGCTTTGGAAAGTAATTGCTTAAATATATTCATAGTATAAGCAGGTGTAAAACAAAGCTAAGGTAGAAGAAAATCTACTTGAAAGTGGCGTATATAAAAAAAGCCCAAGTATTTCTACTTGGGCTTAAAATTGGGCAACAACATACTCTCCCGCTTTTTGAGCAGTACCATCTGCGTTAGCGGTCTTAACTTCTCTGTTCGGAATGGGAAGAGGTGAACCCCGCTGCTATAGTCACCCTAAATCG
>OLMA01000342.1_pt1 | contig 55990 bp, 43 predicted proteins | sample 1604671 | NCBI WGS metagenome assembly OLMA01 (sample SAMEA104055725, study PRJEB20765) | soil metagenome | biome: Arctic tundra; feature: Polygonal ground; material: soil | place: USA | collected 2011-09 | depth 0-0.5 m | reverse complement strand
TTATAGCATATTGTACAGGCATTACCAATATTGACCCTATCGCTTACAACCTGCTCTTTGAGCGCTTCCTGAACCCGGAACGTATATCTATGCCCGATATAGATATTGACTTTGATGACAAAGGACGTGATAAGGTTATTAATTATGTGGTTGAAAAATATGGTAAAGAACGCGTAGGGCAAATTGTTACTATTGGTACCATGGCTGCAAAATCAGCTATTAAAGATGTAGCGCGCACGTTAAAGGTGCCGCTTGCCGATGCAACCAAGCTTACCAAGCTTATTCCGTTTGGTGCAGAAACATTAGAAGATGCTATCAGCCAGGTAAAGGAATTATCGGAGATAAGTAAAGACCCTAAAAATCCTCTTTCTAAAACCTTAACCCTTGCACAGGTGCTTGATGGTACAGCAAGGCAAACGGGTATACATGCTGCGGGTGTTATTATCGCACCTGATGACCTGATAAATTACCTTCCTGTTTTTAAGTTAAAGGATTCACCGTTGCTTATTACCCAATACGAGGGTAAGTATGTGGAATCAGTGGGAATGTTAAAGATGGACTTCCTGGGCTTAAAGACACTTACCATTTTAAAGGATGCTATTGCCCTAATCAAAAAGACCAAGGGAATTGATATAGATATTGATAATATTCCGCTGGATGACAAGAAGACCTACGAAATGTTCCAGCGTGGTGAAATGGTCGGCATATTCCAGTTTGAGTCGCAAGGTATGCAACAATATATGAAGGAGTTAAAGCCTACAAATATTGAAGACCTCATTGCAATGAATGCCCTATACCGTCCGGGGCCGATGGATGACATTCCAGCATATATTGCCCGTAAGAACGGCAAAGAGAAACCTTACTACTACCACCCGCTTGCTGAAGCTGTATTGAAACCAACATTTGGTGTCATTGTTTACCAGGAACAGGTGATGGTAATATCGCAGGTGATGGCTGACTTTACCAAAGGCCAGGCCGACGTGTTGCGTAAGGCAATGGGTAAAAAAGATATGGCCCTGCTGGATAAACAAAAAGCAATTTTTGTTGAAGGCGCTGTTAAAAAAGGAGTTGAAGAGAAAGTTGCAACTGAGCTTTTCGATAAGATGGCCAAGTTTGGCGGGTACGGATTTAACCGTGCACATGCTGCAGCATATTCAGTACTTGCTTATCAAACGGCTTACCTTAAAGCTAATTACACAGCAGAATTTATGGCATCGGTACTCACAAACAGTATGGGTGAAATAGATAAACTCACCTTCTTTACCGATGAGTGCCGCAAAATGGGACTTACTGTATTGGGCCCCGACATAAATAAAAGTGAACACAGCTTTGCTGTTACCCCAAAAGGCGAAGTAAGTTTTGGATTAGGAGCCGTGAAAGGTGTGGGTGAAGCCGCTGTTGGTAGCATCGTTGAAGAACGCGAGAAGAATGGCCTATTTAAAGATGTATACGACATGATGCGCCGCATTAACCTTCGTTCAGCCAATAAAAAAACTTTTGAAAGCCTTATTATGGCCGGTGCATTCGATTCATTTGGCTACACCCGTGCACAATACTTTGCTTCAGAGAATAGTAAAGACACTTTCCTCGAAGCACTTATAAAATACGGTAATGGATACCAAAGCGCTTCAGGTGCCGGCGCAAACTCACTGTTTGGCGAAATGACAAATGATTCTATACCACAACCCAAAGCGCCAATATGCCCGGCATGGAGCCGCATAGAGTTAATTAATAAAGAAAAAGAAGTAGCAGGTTTTTATATTTCAGGCCATCCACTGGATGATTTTAAATTCGACCTGCTCAATTTCTGTTCACATAAGGTAGAGCAATTAGAAGGCATGCCTGATATGCGAGGGAAAGAAATAACGTTTGCCGGCTTAGTGATAGGTGCGGAACAAAGAACTGCTCAAAATGGCAATGGCTGGGGAATTCTGACTATTGAAGATTTTAGCGGAAGCACACAATTACGTTTGTTTAAAGATGATTACCTGAAATGGAAGCATTTCTTTAATACCGGTACTTTTCTTTATATAAAGGCAAAAACTATGCCTAATTACAAAAACCCAGAAATAGCTGAACTAAAGCCAACACAAATAATGTTGTTGAGCGAGGTTCGGGAGAAAATGGCCAAGAGCCTTACTCTCAGGATCCCGCTGAATTATGTATCAGAAGATGTTGTGAAAAATATATTTAGCTTAACCAATACCCATCCCGGTCAGTGCAACCTGAAGGTAACATTGTTTGATGCAGACGAAAATATGAGCGTTGACTTAGTATCTAAAAAGATAAAACTTAACCTGAGCAACGACCTTATTCAGCAGTTAGACACCATGACCAACTTAAGTTATAAACTGAATTAGTCTATTCCTAAAAATCTAAATCAACCCCTAACACAATGAAAAAAGCCATAATTATAATTGGACTTGCAGCAGCATTTTGTATTGGGTTCACTGTCAAGTCTATCAGTATAAAACAACCTAACAATGAAATTAAAATGAAGAAGGTAACAGGAATCGGAGGCATTTTTTTCAAATGTAAAGACCCAAAAGCAATTAACGAATGGTATAAAACACACCTTGGGTTTGACACAAGTCCTTATGGAACAAGTTTTAAATGGAGGGAAGATAAGGACAGTACAAAAGAGGGACTTACCCAGTGGAATCCTTTTTCAGAAAAAACAAAATATTTCGATCCTTCAACAAAAGACTTTATGATAAACTACAGGGTTGAGAACCTTGTTGGCCTTGTCGAACAGCTAAAGAAAGAAGGGGTAACAATAGTTGATACGATTGAAAACACCGATTACGGAAAGTTTGTCCATATTATGGATATTGAAGGAAATAAGATTGAACTATGGGAACCAATCCATAAGTAAGATATTTTCCAAATAAGCTATCCGCTGAATTAGTTAACGGGGTTGCCAAGCCATATATCATGTTCAATATCAATCAACTTTAATCGAGCTTGCCAACTCTCATCAAGAGTAGAGTAGTTATGACTAACATCACCCTTGATTCTATAATCATAATATTTGCAAAAGAAAATATCGTCAAGATTTTTAATGTACTTTGGAATATTGGCCTCCTTTATAATATCCTTAGCTAAATACTTTCTTGTTTGTGGATAATATATCCAACACAAACCTATTGTATCATTAGTTATTCCGACTTTATTCTCATCTAAATACTTTGCGTTAACAGTATCATCTATTAGCAAATGTTTTCTTATTGCAATAGGGCATAACCCTAAAAGCCGACTATCCATAATGCCCATATCAATATTATAAAACCAATCTTCTTTTGTAAGGAAACCTATCACCTCAAAACGAGATGTATCAAATGGCAATTTGGAAATATCTATGGTATCAAAAAACGATTTATCCCAATCCCAATTAATAAATTTATAAAGCTTAATATTATGAGCTATCATCTGTTTATATAACAAATCAAACATTTTGTTATTTTTTCCCAACAAAGGATTATCCTTATTGTAAATAAATGACCAGGTTCTTTTAGACCAAATGACCTGCCTTTCCTCCAAATAATAATACTTAAAACAACTATCGATATTACGTGTTGGTTTATATAATGGTGCACTTAAAAGTTTAGCGGGGCCATTTGGAATGCGAGGTGCAATTACTTCATAATCGAATGAATTGGTATAAACCCTTTGAATGCAGAGTTTGCCAACACTATCCCAAACCGACCATTTACCTACTCTAACATTGTCAGAGAACTCACCCTCTGCTTTCTTTTTGCCGTTTTCATAATATGCAATATACGAACCGTTAAGCATTCCTTTAGTGACAGTATAATTAACATATACATTATTGTCATTATATTTTCTTGTCTCCGTTTGAGAAATGCAGTTGCCATGCATAAACCCAATTAGGAGAACACTGAAAAATCTTACATATTTAGAAAACAATTGTCTCATATTGCTCTTTTATCAAGCCTCCAGTATTTCAATAAATTAAATTCAGGAATAGTCGAAACTTGTTTTCCTTTTATACTATATTTCACGTACCTGAAACCAATCTGGCGATAACCGCAATCGGAATAATAAGTGTAACGATAATAATTAAGTAATATCGCTTGCTTAAAAAAGTATGAATCACCAATAACAAACTTCCTTTTCAATACACGCGGTTCTTTACCATTAGCTAAATACATATAATTGAAAGCATATGTAGTATCTAGCCGATTATAAAAAGATTCATCTTTTGAGTTTAATAACCAATCAGAATAATCTTTATTCAAATCAGTTAGAATCTCCGAGCCATTAAAATAATCATACGCATCAATCCATTGAAGATATGTAGGCAAATAATATATGTCTTTAATAGTGTCATTATTATTTCTTATGGTCATCCACCGGCAATAGTCCATAGCCGCATCCCATCTTATTCCTAATACCGGATAATCATCATACTCGGCACTATTGACATACTTACTATAAACTGATGGCAGACACATTGAAGAGTCGGGCAACTGACTTGAGTAAAAAGAATTTGAAGAATCCTTTTTAATCTCTTTCAGGTACTTCTTGTATTCGCCGTAGGTAACAAAACTGCTTATATCAAACCCTTCCATTGAGATTTCAACATTACCATCAACTCCTCCTAATTTATATGGCTGTATATTTCTTGCGGGGACATGAAACAACTTGGTCTCTTGCCCTTTAGCATTACTAAAGAGGGTAAAACAAAACACAAAAACAAGAAATCTGCAAACCATAATTAAATCTATAATGCATCCACTTACAAAAAGATACAGAATATTTCATTTTAATTTCTTCATGTGCTCAGCGATCTCTCGCTCACTAACAAAAATAGCAAAAACCTTACAGGGTTGTTTAAAACTATTGCCTTATCTTTTCCAATGTAGCCGGCATTTTAACGAAATTTACGAAAGTCACCAACGGCATGTAGTAAGTCATCGTCCATAGTAAAACAAATACCAGTAAAACCTTTTATGAAACTCAGTGGTTATATTAACCGAGAACCACAAGAGGAAAATAAATAATGAATAATGAGTAAGAAAAAACAGAGTTGGGGGTTTACACTTTTCACAAAAATTTTAGGGGTATTTTTAATGAATATCAATATGTTAAGGGTTTACAAATGGCAAAAAGTGTAAACCCCCCAGTGAAAACATTTAATATACTTAAAATCAATTCATTATGAAATAATGAAACCTTAAAACCAGAAACCCTTTATTCAATTAAGAATTAGGAATTAAAAATTAAGAATTTATAAATAAATACCGCTCAAAGTCCCTTTTATGGATTTGGGGCAAACACGTAAAACCACTAATGCTTTGAACTCAATTTATTACATTTGCTTTTCATCCATTTACACACATGAAATATCAAGGTTTTATTTTTACTGCCGGAGCAATCCTTTTTTCAACATTAGTACTCAGTATTGCTTGTAAAAAAGAAAGCAACACAACACCGCCTACCTCTACTACTGCACCTCAACTTGTTTTTATTTTCAAGTTCGACTCAACCCAGGCAAGGCTCGATAACTTAGGGAATCCTGCTACAATGCCTGCAGGGCATTCCGGACAATCGCCCGTATTCAACTCTATGAGTTCACACTATATTGAATTAGCTCCTACCGCTAATACCCAGTTAGGCTCCGGAGATGTTTTGTACCGTGCACCCGAAGTAGGTTCAGGCAGCAACCTTGCTCTTGATTTCAACAAATCGGTAATTGTACCGGGCGGAGTGGCTTTCTTTACTTGCCCTATTAGTAGCGTTACTCCTGGTTCTTACCAGTGGTTAAGAGTTTCACTTGCTTACCAGAACTACACCATTAAATGGACAGCATCGAGCTATGGATTATATAGCAAACCAGGTACTATTGCCTCTTTCATTGGCTTCAATACTTATATTACCAGTTATAAGATAAAGGACAGTACTGTTACAGTTAATGGTAATGAAGCACAAGGCTATTGGGGCTTTGAAGATCAGTACGGTGTTGCTACCGGTCAAAGCAAGGGAACAACAGTACCTAATCCTATTTCATCAACCTCGCCTATTCCACCTGGTTCATGTGTGGTTACTGGACAGTTTGCTACGGCTTTTAGTGTTACCGGTAAAGAAACTGTTAACGATACTATTATAGTCTCTCTCTCTACCAACAAAAGTCTTGAGTGGAAAGATGCCAATATGAATGGATTATATGAACCCTTGAATGGAGATACCGTTGTTGATATGGGCATACGTGGGCTTATACCAATTGTTAAATAACTAGTATCACTACCAATAATTGAACCTTTATCAGGATATGTTGTATTATCCTTAAAACCCAATCCTTTTTAGGATTGGTCACCAATTGTATTATTTGTTATTTTCACGCTTTCATTTTAAACCTAATATCAATTATTTATATGGCATACGGTTCAAATAACCCTCTCGATCAGAAGTATACACGCCTTAACAACATAGTGGGCTTGCTCGTTTTCCTTGCTGCATTAACAGTTTACTTTTTTACAGTTGAACCAACAGCCAGCTTCTGGGACTGTAGCGAAAACCTTTCTATATACTATAAACTTGAAGTGGGCCACCCTCCAGGAGAGCCTTTCTTGCAGTTAATTCAGCACCTAGTGTCGTTGTTAAGTTTCGGCGATGTGCATAAGGCAGCGCCTCTAATGAACCATGCGGCTTCTACCTTCAGTGCAATGACCATACTTTTCCTCTTCTGGACAACTACATTCTTTGCCCGTAAAATTGTATTACGTAATGGTGAACTGACAGAAACAAAAATGTATGCTATACTTGCCTGTGGCGCTATAGCAGGCTTATCATTTACCTTCGCTGACTCAATGTGGTTCTCTGCAGTTGAGGCATCTGTTTGGGCTATGTCGGGTTGCTTTACTGCTCTTATGTTTTGGGTTTCTACCAAATGGGAAAGATCGGAACATAATTCTGAACGCTGGATGATCCTTATTTTCTTTTTAATTGGCTTATCTATCGGTGTTCACTTGTTATGTATACTCTTTATACCTGCAGCTGTTATGCTTTACTTTTTCAAAACATATCCGAATGGTATAGAATCTAAGTTCTTTTCTATTGTTTTAAACCCTTTCACTAAAAACAAAAAGACTCAGGGAGTTATTATAGCAGGTATTACTGCAGTTGCCCTTACCGGTTTTGTTAAAAGTATTATTATTCCGGGCCTTATAAATGTAGCTACCGGCTTCGAATTATTTTTTGTAAATAAACTGAGTTTACCATTTAACTCAGGTGTAATGATCTATGGTTTATTAATAACCGGTCTTATTATATGGGGCTTGAATTACACCAAGAAAAAGAATATGCCCGGCTGGAACACTTCTATCCTTGCCTTGACTGTACTTATTATTGGGTATTGCTCATTCCTTTTATTAGTTGTTCGTGCAAGCGCACCTACTCCAATGAATGAAGATAATCCAAGCGATCCTGTTAGCTTACACGATTATTTAGATCGTAAACAGTATGGAGACTGGCCTGTTCTATACGGCCCATACTATACCGCACCTCAGATAGATGCCAGTGATGATGGCCCTGTGTATGCAAAAGACGAAAAGAGTGGAAAATACACCAAATCATACGAAATGCACAGCCCTAAGTACGACCCTCGTTTCTGTGTGTTTTTCCCTCGCATGTGGGACCCTAATGAAGGTGAAGGTCACCCACGCGGATATAAGAGCTGGGGCGGTACAGAAGGATATGAGAAAATTCGTGTTGCAGGTAATGACGGACAAGAAACAAAGATCATTGACAAACCGGGTTTCTGGAGCAATAACGTTCCGTATTTTGTGAATTACCAGGTACGTTTTATGTACTTACGTTATTTCCTATGGAACTTCTGTGGAAGACAAAATGACATACAAGGCCGTGACCCTTATGATAATCTGCATGGTAACTGGATAACAGGTATTTCTTTCCTTGATGCTATGCGCTCCCCCCAGGAAGACCAACCATCTAACCTTGCTGATAATAAAGGTAAGAATGGAATGTATGGCCTGCCTTTAATTTTAGGGCTATTAGGATTTGCATTTCAATTCAAAAAAGACAGGCGCAACAGCTTGGTTGTACTCACCTACTTCTTCTTTACCGGCCTTGCAATTGTACTTTACCTTAACCAGGCGCCTTACCAGCCAAGGGAACGTGATTATTCCTATGTTCTATCATTCTATGCCTTCTCAATATGGATTGGTTTAGGTGTTATGGCCATATTTGATTTTATAGCTAAACGCATGAAAGATGGCGATGGCAAACCTGCCGTTGCTGTTGCATTACTTGTAAGTATGGTTGTGCCTGTAGTTATGGCAAAAGCTGAATGGAATGACCATGATCGTTCAACCAGAACTACAACGCGAGACCTTGCAATTGACTATCTCGAATCGTGCCCTCCTAACGCAATATTGTTTACCAATGGTGATAATGATACATTCCCTCTTTGGTACGCACAGGAAGTAGAAGGAATACGTACAGATGTAAGAGTATGTAACCTTGAACTTTTGGGTATGGGCTGGTATGTTGACCAGATGAACAGAAAAGCTTATGAATCAGATCGCATGCCTTTCTCACTTACACATGATGAGTATAAGGATGGAACAAGAGATTACACGTATATAATTCCTCAGGCAAGCCTTAAAGGCTTCCAGGACCTGAAATCAATTATCACCTTTGTAAAGAGCGATAACCCTCAGGATAAATATCCTATCAGCCAGGATGAATCTGTAAACTTTATTCCTACTAAGAACTTTGAACTTAAAGTTAATAAGGAAGAAGTAATTAAGAGCGGATCAGTTCCTAAGAATCTTCAGGACAGTATTGTTCCTGCTATTGATTGGGTTATGCCAAACAGCGTAATATACAGAAGCACCCTTATGGTACTAGATGCTATGGCGCATAATGATTGGAAACGCCCGATGTGTTTTGCAGTAAGCACAGGAAGTGAGGCTTATATGGGACTTCAGAAATATTTCCAGTTAGAAGGTTTGGTATTCAGGCTTACACCAGTTCCTACAAGCCCTCAAAACTCTGTTGAAGGAACACGAGTTAATACGGATATAATGTATAACAACGTTATGCATAAGTTCCGTTGGGGTAATATGTCAACTGGCGAATACCTTGATGAAAATGCAAGGAGAATGGCTACTGACCTTAGAATTCAGATGGCTACTTTAGCGGAAGGCCTTATTAAAGAGAATAAAATGGATTCAGCAAACAAAGTGTTGAATGTCGTAATGGATTCTATTTCTGAAAAGAGTTGCCCGTATGACGGAGTAATGGTAATGGTAGCGTACGACTACTATAACACCAAAAACTTCACAAAAGCAAATACGCTTGCTAAAAAGCTCTTCGATCAGTATGAAAAAGAATTGAAATATTACCATACACTTGACGCTCAGAATGTAACTTATTACGGTAATGAGATACAGGAAGATACAATGCTTTTAGAAAGGCTTGCTTATTTCTCTCAAAGCGCAGGACAGGCAGAAGTCGCAAAAGATTTCCAGGCTCGTCTTGATAAGCTGGAAAAAGCAGGTATGCTTAAAGGAGCGCAACAATAAATTATTGCTTTGAAACATTTAAAAGCCATCGGTAAATTCCGATGGCTTTTTATTTAATTTTAGGGTCATCTGATATCATGAAAGAAACAAGGTTCGTTTCCATTTTTATTGGTTTGGTTTTCATTCTGCTCATCGTATTTGCATTTATGTTTCAGGGCACTGGTGATTCCGGTGATAGTATCACCCATTTCCTGTTTGCTAAGTATGCTTTTAAAAACCCGGGGAATTTCTTTAATGTATGGGCAAAACCCTTATACGTATTCTTAGCATCGCCATTTGCACAATTGGGCTTTACAGGCATAAAAATATTCAACAGCATAAATACTATTGTATCAATGACTGCAACCTATTTGGTTGCTAAGCGTCTTAATTTAAAACATGCCTGGTTAGTTCCTGTTCTGTTAATCCTCGCACCAATGAATTTCGCACTTTCCCTTACGGGGCTAACAGAACCTTTATTTGCCTGTGTACTTATATCAGGATTGTGTCTGTTGTTTTATGAATACACTATCATAGGTCTTGTAATACTTTCCTTCCTTCCATTTGTCCGATCAGAAGGAATGTTTCTTTTAGCAATCATTGCAATATACCTCGCTCAACAAAGAAAAACAAAGAATATTATGTGGCTTCTTACAGGTCAAGTTATTTATGCAGTGACCGGATACTTTCATTCGGGAGACTTATTCTGGTTTTATCATGGCAATCCATATTCCATTGTAAGTAAATACGGAAGCGGGGCATTAAACACTTACTTTATAAACCTTCCATTAATTGCAGGCCCTGCATCGTGTTTTTTGCTTGCACTTGGGTTTATAAGTGTTCCAATAATTAGTATAAAGTACCGATTAAAAAGCCATACACCTCAATTACTACTTATCTGGGTTTTATTTACTTCTTATTTTTTCTTTCATGTTATTGCATGGACTTATGGCCTATTCGATTCACTTGGTATGCCGCGTATTATTGACGGAATAATGCCATTAGTTATTCTTTTATGCGTGTATGGATTTAACCAAATTGAAGAATTCACCAAAGAAAAACTAGGCAATACAAACAACCTATTCATATACGCTTCAGTACTTGTAATCTCTGTAAATTCAATATATATAATAGCCAGATATACTGGTAATATAGGCACAGCAGGTTTCGATCTAAAACCCAGCACAGATGAATTAGTAGAAAACAAAATAGCTGATTACATTAAACAGAAATATCCTGATTATAAAAACTTGCAGTTATTATATAATGCTCCATATCTTTCATTAGCGCTGGATATAGATCCAGTTGAGCGATCAACAAAAGCAGCGTCTTCAACCAAGCTTTATATATGGGATGACTGGTATTCTGTACAGGAAGGTAGAACTACCCTGAATATGCTACAAAATGACAAAACATATATTCAAGACACTGTATTTACTTTACGTAATTGGAATGGGAATGAAAAAGCAATCGCATTATTTTACAGTAAAGAATCAAAATAGGTTATATTTCAAAATACACCAAAGGGCTCTGAATCCGTCTTTCCAGCTTATTTTTTTGCCCTCTGCATATGTACGCCCATAGTAAGATATTCCAACCTCATAAATTCTCACTCCTTTTACTCTTGCGACTTTTGCTGTTACTTCCGGTTCAAATCCAAAACGCCTTTCTTTCAAAACCAACTTCTTTAATATATCTGTTTTAAAGAGCTTGTAACAAGTCTCCATATCGCTCAGGTTTAAATTAGTGAACATATTTGAAGCAAATGTCAGTACTTTATTACCAATTGAATGCCAGAAGAACAATATCCTATGTGGATTTCCTCCCGTAAACCGCGAGCCATAAACCACGTCTGCAAAACCTTCTACAATTGGTTTCAATAATATATCGTATTCTCTCGGATCATATTCCAGGTCAGCATCCTGAACGATAATATAGTTTCCAGTTGCCAAGTTTATACCTGTATGTATAGCAGCACCTTTTCCTTCATTTATAGCTTTATGATGGATGACAAGTTCAGTTTTGTTTATCTCCGATGGTGTTTGATTGTATTTTTTAAAATACTCATCCAGTATTGTCGCGGTATTATCTTTTGAACCGTCATTGACTATTATTATTTCTTTACTCATAGAGTTAGCCAACGAAACCCCAATGACTTTATCAAGTAATGTAGCAATAGTGGCGGCTTCATTATAGGCAGGCACCAGTATAGAAATTTTTGTCATACCATTAAATATTATAATATTAAGCGCGAACTGATTTAAGATTTACTTATGCACGCCAAATTTCACATTTACATCATCAATGTAAACGATTCCCTCAGTTGTATAAATCATTGTTTTCAGAATATCACTCCCATTCTTAAAATCAGGAAGTTCAACCGCATGCTCTATCTTTACCCACTTATTACAGCTGTCAACCATCTCCGATAGGTCTACTGTATGCCAGAAATATGCTGGTTTGCCAGTTTCTTCTAATGACACAACTAATTTCGAATCGTTATTACGGTCAGGCATATAAACCCAGAAACTCGTATAAAGGCTTAATCTGCCTTGCTGGACTTTCGGTAATGCTGATACAGAATCTTGAAAGCCAGGGCTAAACATTAAAGTTGAATTAGAAAAGGCAGAGTGCTTACCACTGTGTGCGTAAGCACAAGTAATATTATCATTTCCTCCCCATGTATTATTTTCAAAATCATTGCTGAAGCTATATTTATCAATAAAGTTATAATCCTTTTCAATATCTTTCTGCTCCCACCATCCCATATATTCTACATTAGTTTTCAAAAAAACTTTCCAATATCCAGACTTAGTCATTCCATCTGTTGGAATTATGAAGCTTTCATATTGCCTGGTTTGAATAGTATTTAACTCAATACATCCAATTGCTACAATAAAAGCCGGGTATATAAACCATTTCGATTCTATATTATTTATGCTTATGGCTAATGCTAAAGCAAAGAAGGAATAGTAATCTATAAATGGCCTGGAGCCGAAACTTCCGCCATAAGCCCAATACCACCAGCTAGAAAACACATAGGTAATTGCAATAAAAAAAACTGACAACCATAAAAAACGAAATTTATCAAATCTATATAGTAATACAAATGAAACAACAAGAATAAAAAACATTATAGGAGTGTACACAAACCATCCTTTTCTATAACTCAAAAGAATATCAATAATGTGAGGATCTTTAAAGTTAAACCCTTCACCAGGATAACTCCAAATGTACCAATGTCCTGTTTGGGCATGCCACATCACAAACTGTAATCCTACAACTGCAAATAGCACTATCGTTGCAGTTAAGGACGCTCGGGATTTAAAGAATTTAACTATAAAATCATTAATTTGTTTCAAACCTCCGGCGAGAAAAGGAATAGTTAATATAACCAATACATTAGTTGGCCTTATTATAATTAAAATCCCTAGTGAGATAGCAACCCAAATTAAGTATTTTAATCGAAAATAATCAATTGATTTTTTTGTAAAATATAAAAAAACAGTTACCATACTAAAATCATATATATGTGGCATAGATGGCTCCATTGTAACATAATAATATAGATTAGTTGCAAATACTATTATGAAGAGAATAAAACATATCACAAGGTCTTTTATATTATAAAGCTTCATTAGTTTATATAAATACAGTAACCCAATAAAAAGATAAAATAGGGCGGCCACACTTACACTTAATTGAAATGGATAAGAGAACCCGTCAACATCAAAACCAGATATTTTAGCTATTAGGCATGTTAAAAGGAAGAATGGGAATAGCAATACGGCGACACCAACAAAGCATTTATTTAATTGATGCTTTTCATCAAAATTGATAATTGGAGCATCGGCAGCATCGTCAGGAAACCCAATCCTGATTTTTGTCACAGCATGTAACGATTTTTTGAAATCGAGATCATGGTGTAATATTATTGTAGGAAGATATGCTACGTATCCATATCCATCACTATTGATTACCGTTGTCCATGCCCCGTAATCTTTTGACCAACGATCATGCGTAATGCGGACGAAGCAGATAAGTATTATAAGGCCAATAGCTAATATTGGTAACCTTTTCATTTCATGAAAATATTATACTTCAAAATACACCAAATAGTTCTAACCGCATCTTTCCAACCTATTTTCTTCCCATCACTACGAGTTCTACCATAATAAGATATACCTACTTCATAAATCCTTATATCTTTTATTTGAGATACCCTTGCTGTTACTTCCGGTTCAAATCCAAATCGTTTTTCTCTCAAATCTAATCCCTTCATCACATCTGATTTGAAAAGCTTATAACAAGTTTCCATGTCTGTTAGATTCAAGTTAGTAAACAAATTAGAAACAAAAGTCAGTATCCTATTTCCACCAGAATGCCAGAAATCCATAATTCTATGAGGCCTGCCACCAATAAACCTCGATCCATAAACAACATCTGCAAATCCTTCGACTATAGGTTGTAGCAGAAGGTTAATTTCTCTGGGATCAAGCTCAAGATCACCGTCCTGAATTATTATATACTCTCCCGTCGCCAACTTAATTCCGGTATGTATTGCCGCACCTTTTCCTTCATTTACCTTTTTATGGTGTATTACAATGTCTGCCTTTTCTACTAAAGCCCTGTCTTTATTATTTTTAAAATATTCATCAATTATTATTTCAGAGTCGTCTTTAGATCCGTCATTTACCACAATGATTTCTTTAGTAATTGAATACGCTATAGGTGTTTCAATAACCTTATCTAAAATGGCCGCAATAGTCTTTGCTTCGTTATATGCAGGAACAATGATTGTAAGCTTTGTCATGATATTTTAATAAAAGTCCCAAAAGTAATGGTTTAGTTGAAATGTTTTACGTTAACTAAAGTATTTAGCGATATCCTTTACAATGTATATTAAGCTGCTGATTTAAAGCATATTATTAAACATATAAATAAATATACTATAAAATTTTGAAGCTGTTAATAATTAACTATAAATGCAATATTTAAGTATATCAACACCATCTTTTTTCGTAACTTTGTTATTCTAAATTATGAATTATGGCAATTGAAATAACAGATGCAAATTTCCAGGAATTAGTCCTGAAATCAGATAAACCAGTATTATTAGACTTTTGGGCGGAGTGGTGTGGTCCATGCCGTATGGTTGGCCCCTTTGTTGAAGAACTGGCAAAAGAATATGATGGTAAAGCGGTTATAGGTAAAGTTAATGTAGATAATAACCCAAATGTATCGGCTGAACTTGGCATACGTAATATACCGACCATACTTTTCTTTAAAGGAGGAAAAATAGTTGATAAACAAGTTGGTGCTGTACCTAAATCAGTGCTTGAAGCTAAATTGAAAAATCAACTCTAACTTTTTTGGCTGCCGAGATTAAACCTGAGGAATTACGGGAGTTTTCCCGCCTCGAGATCCTAGCCCGGCAAGTGGTTGAAGGTTTTATTACGGGCATGCACAAAAGCCCATTCCATGGCTTTTCAGTTGAATTTGCTGAACACAGGATATATAATACCGGCGAATCAACCAGGCATCTGGATTGGAAGCTTTATGGTAGGACAGAAAAACTATTCGTTAAGAAATTTGAAGAGGAAACAAATCTACGCTGTCAACTGGTTATTGACGATTCTTCTTCTATGTATTTTCCTGAAAAGGGATTGAATAAAATATCTTTTGCTATTCAATGTACCGCAGTGCTTATTCAATTACTTAAAAGGCAACGCGATGCTGCAGGGTTAAGTGTGTTTTCGGAGAAGGTTGAACTTCATACCCAGGCTAAATCAACTCCAATGCATCAGAAAATGCTATTTGGCGAATTAGAGAAACTTTATCATCCTTATAACCCAGACAGACCCAAAAAGACCTTTACTGTTGAAGCTCTGCACGCCATTGCAGATAGCGTGCATAAAAGGTCTCTTGTTATTATATTCAGTGATATGTTCGATTCTCAACCTGAACGTAACAATGAGCTCTTCTCCGCACTTCAGCATTTAAAACACAATAAGCATGAAGTTATTCTTTTTCATGTAACAGATAAAGATACGGAAGAAGAGTTCAAATTTGATAATCGTCCATATAGGTTTATAGATATGGAAAGCGGAACCGAGGTAAAAGTTCACCCTTCTGAAGTTCGTGATAGTTATATTTCATCTATAGAAGCCTACCATAAAGAGCTAAAACTACGTTGCCGACAGTATCAAATTGATTTTGTTGAAGCAGATATAAAACAGGGGTTCCGCCAGATACTTCTTCCTTACCTTGTCAAAAGAAAAAGGATGCAGTAAAACTTAATTTTTATAGTGAAATAAAAATTAAAGTCACATTTTCTTCCCTTTATCATTCTTATTAATCAGTTAGCCGAAAAAACCAAAGATTGCCTTTACCGTTATTTATTTTTGTTTCAAAATAATTAACGTGGTAAAAAGCAAAGATAAATTTTCTGTTTTCTTAGTTGATGATGACCCCATGTTCCTTGCATCACTACAGAGTTCCCTCGATTCTGAATTCAAAAAGGAATTAGATATTTCTGTCTTTACAAGTGGAGAAGAATGCCTTAAACATATTAATGGTAAACCTGATATTATTGTACTCGATTATTTCTTAAATGATACTTACGAATCCAAATCAATGGATGGAATGGAAGTATTAAAAGAAATAAAGAAAAATGACTATAGAGATATTATGGTAATTATGCTTTCCGGGCAAGACAAATTACAGATTGCATTGGATTCAATTAAGAATGGAGCCTATGAATATGTAACGAAAAGTGAAAGTGCATTTGTAAGAATAAAGAACATAATAAAAAATGCCACTGAAAGTTTAGTTTCTGGCAGGAGCAACAGAAGCTATTTAAGGTGGAATGTTGTTTTAGGAGTTGTAGTTACTCTTATAGTTTTTGTTGACATTATTTACTATTTCCTGGTAGTTCATAAATAATAAAGGAATGTGATCTGATAAAATGGCATTAAATAACTCACAAATGGAGCACATTCTCAAAACCAATTTAAATCCTACTAACATGGGCTCTTGCTGTCATTTGATAACGACTACAAACAAAATAGTACAGGCATCTAACGAAACACAGGAAGTTCATTTTCTTTGTGCTTTAAAACGCTTACGCCATGAAGCAAAAAAAACAATTAATGAAGCATTCCAGAGGCAAACACAAATAAGTGTTGCAGGTTATACATGCTACTATCATACCAGTCAAACAGTTACCTGCCATGAATGTCCCAAATTTGAGTTAACCAAACAATATAGCTTATTTGACAAATTACTACATCATCACGCCTAACTATACAGATAGGAATTATGCAAGTTTCTGTATTAATTATGTAATGACTTAACGCAGTGCAAATAGCACTTTTACAACATTCAGAATTACTCACATAAAACAGTTTTTAAAATCAGCAATATGTATCTTAATCATTACTTTCTCGGCATGGACCTTATTTGGTGGGCGATATGGTTCATTATTCTTGTATCATTTTTCTCGTTTTTTGTTCCTGTTTCCAGGAAACATGCAAAAAGCTCTCCTCTCGATATTCTGCAAAGAAGATTCTCTAATGGTGAAATTAATATTCATGAGTATGAACAAAGAAAGAGGTTTCTCGAAAAAGACGAGGATTTGAAAACGAAAATATTTTTCCTCTCTAGAATGTACAAACAGTAATATTTAAACAGATATTATGAGCACTTTGATTGACCTGCTATATTGTGGCCAAAGCTATTGGTTAGATAACCTTACAAGAAAAAAAATAACCAGCGGAGAGCTTTCAAAGAGAGTGACGGAGCAAGGGTTAAGAGGAATTACTTCTAACCCAAGCATATTTAATAAGGCTATATCAGAAAGCTCTGATTATGATAACCAGATTAAGGAGTTAGTAAAGAACGGAAAGAATGCCCAGCAAATTTATGCAGCACTCACTATAAAAGATGTACAGGATGCCTGTGACCTACTTAATTCTGTTTACGTACAATCCTATGAAACGGATGGTTTTGTTAGTTTAGAGGTATCCCCCACCTTGGCAAGAGATACGCAAGGCACTATAGAAGAAGCGCGTGCATTATCTAAAGCAGTCGGGCGGCAGAATTGCCTTATAAAAATACCAGGTACAAAGGAAGGGCTTCCTACTATTGAGCAAATGCTTTATGAGGGAATAAACATAAATATCACCCTTATTTTTTCCATAGAAAGATATAACGAAGTTGCACAGGCCCATATTCGCGCTATAGAAAGAAGGGTAACAGAAGGCAAACCAGTTAATAATATAATTTCAGTAGCAAGCATATTTATAAGCAGGATCGATACATTAACCGACCAACTGATTGAAAACTATATACATCCTCACGAAGAAAACAAGGAACTTAACCGGCCTGAATTATTACTAGGCAAATCAGGAATAGCCACTGCTCGTTTAGTTTATCAGAATTTCAAGGAAATTTTCAATAAGGACACATGGAAAAGATTAGAAAGCAAAGGAGCTCATATTCAGCGTCCTTTATGGGCAAGTACAAGCAATAAAGACCCTTTGTATAATGACCTGAGATATGTTAATCCTTTGATCGGCCAGAATACCATTACGACTTTACCTGATGAAACAATCAAAGCTTTATCAGATCATGGAGTATTAAAGAAAAATACTATAGAAGAAGGTATTGAACAGGCCAGGCAATTATTTATCGATCTGAGAACACTTGGGATAGATATTGACTTTGTTACTAAACAATTGGAAAATGAAGGCATACAAAAGTTTGCAACCTCATATAATAAATTAATAAGTGATCTGGCAAACAAAAGATTAAAAATATTGGGTGACGAAATATCGCCACAACAAATAAGTTACGGCAGCCTTGAAAAGGAAATAAATGCAGCATCTGTTTCATTAGATGAAAAGCAAGTTGGAAGACTTCTTTTTGCCAAAGACCCTTATTTGTGGGAAACAGATCAGGAGCAAGCAAAGGGCATCAGTCAACGATTAGGTTGGTTAACATCCCCCGATTATTTCTTAAAAATAGCAGACAAACTCAATCTATTTACCTTAACAGTTAAAGAAGAAGGCTTTAAACATGCCGTATTACTTGGAATGGGTGGAAGCAGTTTATGCTCTGAAGTAGCCCGAGAGGTATTTGAAACCGGCAAAGGTTACCTTCAATTACATGTACTTGACAATACCGACCCTGCTGCTATTATAGACCTGGAGAAAAAAATAGATCTGGAGAAAACCCTTTTTATTGTTGCAAGCAAATCAGGTAATACAGAAGAAACACTAAGTTTTTTCCACTATTTCTATGATCTGGTTGAAAAGAAAAAGAAGAATAACCCGGGAAATAATTTTGTTGCCATTACTGATGAGGGTACGCCATTAACAAATATAGCTGAGCAATATAATTTCAAGGAAACATTCATAAATCCTTCCGATATGGGAGGAAGATATTCAGTACTCTCCTATTTTGGATTATTGCCAATGGTATTAATGGGTATTGATATAACGGCAATTTTAACAAGCGCTATTCAAATGAAGAATAGCTGTGAGGCAATCCCAGTTACTTCAAACCCCGGCATTAATTTGGGAGTAGTCCTTGGGGTATGCCAAAAGAATGGAAGAGATAAACTCACCTTTGTGCTATCTCCGTCAATCTCATCATTTGGCTATTGGGCTGAACAATTATTTGCAGAAAGTACCGGAAAAGAAGGTAAAGGCTTAATTCCTGTGAGTGGTGAAACTGTTGGAGATACAAATGTGTATGGAAATGATAGGGTATTTATATACCTACAACTTGCTTCTGATACTAATGAAAATGAGGAAAGTAAAGTAAAAGCCCTTGAAGATGCAGGGCATCCGGTAATAAGGATTAAAATATCTGATAAGGCAGCTTTAGGTGGAGAATACTATCGTTTTGAAGTAGCTGTTGCAATTGCCGGCATGATAATGGGTATTAATCCTTTCGATCAGCCTAATGTTGAAGAAAGCAAACAAAATACCCGTCAGTTACTTGAAGCATGGAAAAAAACAGGAAGTTTTAAAAAAAGCCAACCGCTTATAAAAACTGATATAGTTTCGATATACGGAGGTAAGAAAACTGAGATGCTTGCTTCAAGAAGCCATGATTCCGTAACTGATTTCATAAAAAACTTTACTGAACATGCAAGAACTAATGACTATATAGCTCTACTACCATATTTCTTAATGACTCCCAATCGCACAAAAGCGCTACAGAAATGGCGCCGAAAATTAAGAGATGAATTGAAAGTAGCTACTACATTATTAAATGGCCCTCGTTACTTACATTCTACCGGTCAGCTTCACAAAGGTGGCCCTGACACTGGTTTGTATATAATACTTATCGGTGACGAAGAGAACGAGTTAACTATCCCTGGCGAGAAATTCGGATTTAAAACCCTTCACATGGCACAGGCTCTTGGAGACTTCAGATCTCTAGACGACAAAGGCCGCAGGGTAATACGTATTCATTTAGGAAAAAATATTGATACCGGATTGGATAAACTCTTTCCGTCCGTTAAGGACACCAGGAAGCAACCTATTTAAAGAGCTAATATGAAAAATAGAGTAATAACTACCTTATTTCTGGATATTGGAGGAGTTTTGCTCACAAATGGTTGGGGGAAAGAACAGCGTAATAATGCAATAAAACATTTCAAACTCGATAGCGATGAAATGAATGAACGGCATCACCTTACTTTCGATACTTACGAAGAAGGAAAACTAACCCTTACCGAGTACCTTGAACGGGTTGTATTTTATACAAAAAGGAAATTTTCTCAAGCTGAATTCATAAAATTCATGATGGAACAATCAATTGAGTTTCCTGAATGTATAAAGTACTTTATGCAGTTAAAAAATCGAAATGAACTTAAAATAATAGCAGTTAGTAATGAAGGAAGGGAGATAAATGCTTATCGGATAAAAGAATTTAAACTGGATGAACTATTTGACACTTTTGTTTCTTCAAGCTATGTTCATCTCCGTAAGCCCGATGCTGATATATTTCAGATGGCCATTGATGTCTCAAACACCACGCCAAAACACTCCATTTATATAGATGATCGCCTTATGTTTGTTCAGGTAGCAAGGAAATTGGGAATGAATGGAGTTCATCATGAAAACTTAAACAGTACACAAAAGGAACTTAAAAAATACGGACTTTCAATATAATTCTTAAACTACTTGGAATGGCCAACGAAAAATACGATTATGGAATGATAGGCTTGGGGACAATGGGCCGTAATCTTGCATATAACATGAGCGATCATGGGTACAGTGTTGCTGGATTTGACAAAACTGTTTCACAAGTTGATATGTTTAAGAAGGAATCGGGTTCAAAGATGTTTGCAACAACTGAATTAAATACATTTTTAAACGCATTAAATAGCCCGAAGATAATTCTAATGCTTGTTCCTGCAGGAGAAGCTGTAGATAACCTGATTGATGAATTAACTCCCTTTCTCTCAGCAAATGACATTTTAATAGATTGTGGGAATTCACATTTTAGCGATACTGATGCAAGACTAATAAAATTAGCCCAAAGCAATATACAATTCCTGGGTATTGGCATTTCGGGTGGTGAAGAAGGCGCAAGAAAAGGGCCAAGCATTATGCCCGGCGGATCTAAGGATTCTTATGCATATATAAGTAAAATGCTTGATGCAATTTCGGCTAAAGTAAACGGAGATCCCTGTGCAAAATGGTTGGGGCCAGGTTCGGCAGGCCATTATGTAAAAATGGTACATAATGGCATTGAGTACGGCATGATGCAACTCATTTCAGAAGCATACCACTTACTTAAGGTTGTCGGTGGTTTAAGTAATGAAGAACTTTATCAAACATTTCTAAAATGGAATAAAGGAATACTACACTCGTTTCTAATAGAGATTACTGCTGATATTTTTTCAAAAAAAGATGACCTTACAAATAACTTCTTGGTGGACGTTATCCTGGATAATGCACGGCAGAATGGAACCGGAGGATGGACTTCGGAAGATGCCATGAAATTACAGGTACCTATACCTGTTATCGATATTGCTGTTACCATGCGTGACCTGTCTTCTTACAAAGATCAACGCGTATCAGCACAGCAAATACTCGGAACCACCGGTAACAAGCCAGATGTTGATAAAAATGCTTTATTAATGTGGCTGGAACAAGCTCTCTGTTTTTCTTTTATTATATCGTATGCGCAGGGTATGTCTCTGCTCCATTTTGCATCAAAAGAATACAAGTACGATCTAAATTTGGAGGATATAGCAAGTATATGGAGAGGCGGGTGTATTATCCGTTCATCATTACTTGATGATATTCGTTCAGTGTTTTCAAAACAACCGGATTCTTCTAACTTTATAATGGATGGGGCAATTTCGAAGAAACTCACCCATTCACAAATCGAGATCCGGAAGGTTATACAAATCGGTGTTGAAGCAGGCATACCTATTCCTGGATTAATGAATGCACTCAGTTATTTTGATGGGCTTAAAAGTGGCTGGTTACCTGCCAATCTGGTACAAGCCCAACGAGATTACTTTGGGGCACATACTTACGAACGAACTGACAGGAGTGGCAAGTTTCACACTCGTTGGGAATCTAATTCATAAAGAACATGGAAGTAAAAGAAAAAATAAACCCCACTATTATAATTATTCTCGGAGCTTCCGGTGACCTTGCATGGCGAAAACTAATACCGGCATTATATAACTTGTATCTTGACAAATGGACACCTGATGACTTTGCCGTTATAGGTGTCGGACATGGCAAAATAAGCTTGAAGCAATTCCAGGATCATTTGCGTGAGGGAGTTGACAAATTCTCACGAAGAGGCAAGGCAAAAAAAATTGAATGGGATGGTTTTATCAAATACATTAATTATTTAAAGGGTGAATTTGATGCCACTTCAACATATGTGGCTATAGAGAAGCAGATCAAAATGCTTGAAAAGAAGTGGAAAGTAACAGCCAACCTGATTTTTTACTTAGCTGTTCCTCCTAATTTATTTGAAGAAATAGCTATAAAAATAGGCAAGTCTGGACTCTCAAAAGATAAATCGCAAAGCCGGATAGTAATTGAGAAACCTTTCGGGCATGACTTGGATAGCGCCAAACACCTTAATACCCTATTACATTCAATCTTTGATGAGTCACAGATATACCGTATCGATCATTATTTAGGCAAAGAAACTGTTCAGAACATTCTGGCGTTTCGTTTTGCAAATGCTTTGTTTGAACCTGTCTGGAACAGAAACTATATTGAAAGTGTACAAATAACCGTATCAGAACAAATTGGTATAGAAAACAGAGGGAATTATTATGAAACCGCCGGAGCACTTCGTGATATGATACAGAATCACTTATTGCAACTGCTTTCGCTTATTGCAATGGAACCACCTGTGTCCTTTAATGCTGATGAAGTGCGTAACCGTAAGGTGGATGTATTAAATGCCCTGCGTAAGATTCGTCCTGAAGAAGTGCACCAGGTTGCAGTAAGAGGTCAATATGGCCCTGGTTGGATAGAAGGCAAAAAAGTTATTGGCTACCGGCAAGAGCCTGATGTAAACAAAAATTCTAATGTGGAAACTTTTGCCGCAGTTAAGTTATTTATTGATAATTGGAGATGGCAAGGTATACCCTTCTATTTGCGGACCGGAAAACGATTGAATGAGACAACTTCAGTTATTACTATCCAGTTCAGACCCGTACCACACCAATCTTTTCCCTCTGAAGCAACTGTAAACTGGCAACCCAACAGATTAGTTTTAAATATCCAACCGCACATGGGTATTCGTATTCGGTTTCAAGCAAAAAGACCAGGATTAAAAATGATATTGCATCCGGTAGATATGCAATTCAATTATAATGAATCTTATACATCTGGTACGCCTGAAGCTTATGAAACTCTGTTATTGGATATAATGGAAGGCGATTCTACCCTGTTTATGCGCGCCGACCAGGTGGAAGACGCATGGAAAGTACTTATGCCTATAATTAATGCCTGGCAAGAAAACCCTTCTGTTAACTTTCCTAATTATGAAGCTGGTATGCAAGGGCCTGAAGACGCAGAAGCACTTATTGCAAAAGGTGGACACAGCTGGATCGTAATGTCACCGGATAAAGATTGAAAACTGAAGCAAAATATAATCTGCAAGTCTTTGAAACGGTCGATGAACTGAATATAGCCGCCGCAAAACTTATTATTGAAATAGCTCATAAAGCAATAGCGGAAAAAGGGAGATTTATTATAGCTCTTTCCGGGGGCAGTACCCCAACTGAATTGTATTCTTTGTTATCTGAGCCTTTTTATCGTTATCAGATAGAGTGGAATAAAGCATTTGTATTTTGGGGTGATGAACGTTATGTTGCCTTAGATGACGTCCGGAACAACGCCCATCAGGCTAAGCTAGTTTTATTAAACAAGATTAATATTCCTCAATCCAATATACACGTTATACAAACAAATCTTTCACCGGTTGAGGCAGCGGATAATTATGAAAAAGAACTCAAACTCTTCTTTAATACCGAGCCAATGCAATTTGACCTAATTCTTCTTGGGCTTGGAGAAAATGGGCATACGGCATCCTTATTCCCAAATACACAGGCATTGCAAGAAAAGTCAGCCGGCATAAAAGAAGTTTACCTTGAAGAAGAAAAAAAATACCGCATTACTATGACTGCACCATTAATTAACATGGCCAGGCACATTATTTTTTTGGTGGCCGGAAATAAGAAAGCAGAAATAGTAAAAGACATATTCACAACTACAGATAAATACCCTGCTCAATTGATTCAACCTGTTAACGGAGAACTCACTTGGTTAATGGATAACCAAGCAGCTTCATTAATTAAAAAGAATTAAGATCATACCTTATTTCCCGGTTACAATAACATAAACACTATGTTCTGATTTATCGTTGACAAGCACGATCTCATTTTCAATGTTTTCAACCCCATCAAGTATTACCACCATTTTAGTATTATCACTTTTTTGAATCACTTCAATATGGAAGGTTGTATCGTAAAACCGGTAACTCATTTTAAATGAGCCCCATTCTTTTGGTAAGCAAGGAGACAGTGTTAGCTTATTCCCTTTTCTTTTTAAACCTAAAAATGACTCTGTAATTAGCTGGTACAGCCATCCTGCCGAACCGGTATACCATGTCCATCCCCCTCTGCCCTCATGCGGCTTTCTGGCATAAACATCAGCGGCCAAAACATATGGCTCTACTTTATAAACACTTATATCTTCAGAGCTATCTCCATGGTTAACCGGGTTAATAAGTTTTAATAATTCCCATACTCGATCATGATCCCCTAATTTGGCAAATGCCATAATTAACCATATAGCTGCATGGGTATATTGTCCGCCATTTTCCCTTACTCCCGGCACATAGCCTTTAATGTAACCAGGGTTTAATGTCGATTTATCAAAAGGTGGCTCTAATAATTGTATTATACCCGTATTTTTTTGCACAAGGTTTTTATAAGCAGACTCCATTGCAGTTTTCATATGCTCTGTTTCACCGGCACCTGATAATACAGACCAACTTTGGGCAATTGAGTCGATCTTGCATTCCTCATTAATTGAAGACCCTAATGGTGTACCGTCATCAAACCAGGCTCGTTTATACCATTGTCCATCCCAGGCAGACTTTTCAATATTCGTCTTAAGCTCCTGCGCATTCCTTAAACAATCATCTGCAAACACCTGGTCTTTTTTCAGGCGAGCTATTTCTGAGAATTTAATAAGTATGTCGTAGAGAAAAAATGCCATCCATACACTTTCACCTTTTCCTTTATTACCCACTTTATCAAATCCATCATTCCAATCTCCTATGCCAATAAACGGCAGTCCGTGCTCTCCGAATTTCAGTCCATGCTTTATAGCCTGTGCACAATGATCATAAAGCGTAGCTGATATATTAGATTGAATTGGTGTATCGTAATAAGATTCTTCATCAGAGTTCAACTGCCGCCCTTCAAGATAAAACACAGGCTCTTCCAGTACTCCTGTATCCGCCGTATTGGTAACGTATTGTGATGTTACAAAAGGCAACCATAAATAATCGTCGGAGCATTTTGTACGTACACCCTTACCTACCGGCGGATGCCACCAATGTTGTGCATCACCTTCTTTGAACTGCCTTGAAGCACAAAGAAGGATTTGTTTCCTGGCATGCTCAGGGGCAATATTAAGTATTGAAAGAACATCCTGCAGTTGATCTCTGAACCCAAAAGCTCCGCCAGACTGGTAGTAACCACTTCGTCCCCATAATCGCGAGGAAATTGTTTGATACGTTAACCATCCATTCGCAATTGTATTAATTGCTCTATCAGGAGTTTCTATTTTCAGAACACTGGTAATTTCTTTCCAATTATTTTTAACTTTTTCAAATGAGTTCCTGGCAACCTCACTTCCTTTGAATTGCCGGGCAAGTTCTCTCACATCGTTCAGGCTTTTTCCTGCACCTATTCTGAAAACAATTTCAAATTCTTCATTATCGCCCAGTTCAAATGGCACCTGTATTGCTGCGCAAGGGTCGAGCGCAAGGCCAACCTTACCCGAAAGCCTTACCCGGCTCATACCGTCAGGTTTTTGCAAGGTTCCATTACGTCCTATAAATTCAGTACGGTCGGCAGTAAACGTTTTCTTTTGTGCATCAACATCAAAAAAAGCAATTCTGGCAGAGAACTCATTGTTATAAGTGTTCTTAGCAATAATAGCCCCGATGTCAGGATTAATCTCCGTATATACATACATTCCTGTCTTTGTTCTTGTATTACCAAGCACCCACTCTACATACCCTGTTACAGATAATTTACGCGCTCTACCCGATCTGTTATGCATTTTTAAAACAACAAACTTAACAGTGGCAGCTATATCCACATAAACGGTCATTTCTGAATATATACCGTCCTCTAAATGCTCAAAAACGCTATACCCGAACCCATGACGAGTTATATATGAAGTTTCTCCGCCCGCTGGAAGAAGGGTTGTAGACCAAAAATGACCACTTTCTTCATCTCTTAAATAGAAAGCTTCGCCTGATGAATCACTCACCGGATCATTATTCCATGGGGTTAACCTCAATTCATGTGCATTTTCAATCCATGTATAAGATGATCCGCTTTCAGTTACAACTGTTCCGAAATCGGGGTTAGCTATGACATTTACCCATGGTGTTGGGGTTTTGGTTTTCTTATCTATACAAATAACATATTCATCTCCCTGAGAAGAAAAACCACCTAAGCCATTATGGAATGTAAGATCTGCTGGTATTGCAAGCGATTCCTCAGTAGGTTTACTCTTTTGTGTTGGTTTTATATATGGAATAATTCCTTTTGCAAGGGGTTTACGATTAACATGGTCAGCCAATGTACCTCCATCATCTGAAATATTTACACGTGCTACCGTTTGGAACAATATACGGTCTTCATGAGATATCTGATCAGAAGCTCTTACAAATATTCCTCCGGGCTTATCTCTCACCTCAATTGGAACAAGGGCTTGTATTTCGCTTTGAAAAACCTGCCTGTAACCGCTATGCTCTTCATTCCATATTACAAGGTCGACAGAAAGCCCTTTTAAGCGCCAGTAAGCATGAGCCTGAATTAGCTGCCTCACAATCTGCATATTAGCTTGCTTTTCTATCTTCAATAAAACTATTGGCAGGTCACCTGAAATTGAGTAACCCCAAAGGCCTGACTGACCACGGTGGTTATTGATAAGTACAATCGGTTCTGCCCGGAAAAGCGGGTTTGCAAATACAACTGAACTGGCAAGCGATCCGTATAGTTGTGCATCAGCCTCGGTAGCATTAATTTGCCTTAGTACTACCTGGCTGTGTGTCCATGCCAATTCAAACACACGGTCTTTATGATGCCTGTCCTGGTATTTATCAACCAATCCCATGCAAATTTCCTTTGTATCGGCAACACCTATCACCATATCAAAAACAACTGTCTCTTCCGGCTCTAATGTAATTTTGTAACGGATAGCCACTATTGGATCAAGCACAGAACCTTCGTGCCCTGAAAGTGGCCTGAAACTATTCATTGCTTTTGGATCAACGGTCGTATTTCCCCGTCCTATAAATTCTGCCCTATCAGTTTCATATGAAATTTCTTCAGCTTGTTTTCCTTGTAAATACATTAGGTGAAACAACCATGGCGATACTTCTTCAGAAGAACGAGGTCTCCTGTTGCATAATATGGTATGCTGTTCAGGAATAATTTCTGTTTCTACAAAAAGATTACTGAATGATGGTTGCATTATATCTGAAATAAGTGGAGCAATAACCACTTCTGCATAACTAGTAACCTCTAATACCCTTCGTATACTTGAATGGTTTGTGATATGTATCCTGCGCATTTCAATATCATCTTCCGGAGAAACAACGATCTCGGTATGCGTTTCTATATTATTGTTGGTGGTTCTGAAATCTACCCGGCCTTGTGAAAAAGCAGCTTCATATCTTTCTGCTTTTTTCAAAGTTGGCTGATAGGTATTCGACCAGTATGCACCATTATCCAGGTCTCTTATGTAACAGAATGTACCCCAATTATCACAAGTACCATCTTCACGCCAACGGGTAACAGCCATTCCTTTCCAGTTACTATAACCTGTACCTGCATTAGTTACCATTACATGATATCTGCCATTGGACAGTAACTGCAATTCAGGTATAGGCGTATTCGGAGTTTTTATTACCCGTGTTTCTCCCCCACTTGCCACATAATTTATATCGGCTATATCTGTTGTATGAACAAAGAACGAAGATGCTTTAGGAATTTTCTCCTGTAATAAAAGTAAAGCTGATTTAAACTGCGGTTCCGCTTCAAATAATTTTTGCATTGGTTTATCAAGGAGCAAATATGCCATCGATAACATACTCATTCCCTGGTGATGAGCCATGAATGAATAGATAATTGCATTAGTCTGACCACGTTGTAAACGTGCAGATGTATAATCTATAGCTTCATAAAAGCCGTATCTTCCTTCAAATCCCTCATCCTGCATTTGTTCCAGGTTTTTGCAGGCTGCCTCCGGATCTATCATTAAAGCCATTATTGATGCATACGGAGCTATGACTGAATCTTCTTCAAGTCCACGTTTTAACCCTAACCCCGGTGCACCAAAAGCCCTGTATTGGTAAGTTGAATTGGCATTTATCATATTATAGCCTGATTCTGATATTCCCCAAGGCCTTCCTAATTGTTTTCCATAATCAATCTGCCATTCTACCGCCGCTTTGCATGTCTGGTCAAGTAAGGTATTTTCATAGGTTGGCATTACTAGACCTGGCATGAGATATTCAAACATAGAGCCACTCCAGGAAAGCAAGATCGGATCACCTTTAAGGTTGGTTAATAAACGACCAAGTGCAAACCAGTTTTCTTCAGGAAGTTTTCCTTGTGCTATACCAATGAATGTACACAATCTTGATTCTGAAGCAAGAAGATCGTAAAAACTTGCATCCATACGATGCAATTGTACATTATAACCTATAGTAAGAAGATTACTTGCTTTATCATAAAGGAAATCCCATTCTACATCAGCCAAAGCGTTGCATTGGCCCGCAAGTTCTTCAACTATGGCAATCCGTTGTTCAGCTAACCGGATTGAATTATCAAGTAAAACCTGAAATTTGTCAAGCCATTCATTTTCAACTGCAGTATTACTAAGACCTTTGGTAGCGTTTACATCAACCTTCAGGTCATTTGCAAGTTTCAGTAATTCCAGTAATGATAAATTCTCGTCCTTTATAACTATATTTTTGAATTTTTCAGGAACAGAAGAAATTAAAAACCAAGGAGAAAAAATCTCTATTTCTTCTTTAGCATATATAAGTTGTTTATATAGAATTTGTTTCCACCAATAGGTATCATTCTCCAGGTCATTGTTAAGCATTTTCATCGTCAGGGTAAAATCTTCAATCAAAATATCTAATGAAGATTTCACATCAAGGAAGGTAATGAGATCTGAACTATATGCTTTTTCCAGGTTACTCCTGAAGTTATCCAACAAATCTATTTCTTTGTTTTCAAGGGTATCAATAAGTACAAGTACAGTATCGAGCATACCTGCAAATAAATTTGACGACAATATCTTTTTATGCAATATTGCCAATAACCCTTGTTTCATAACGAGCAAATGCCCTACCAGGTTACCACTATCAACTGTAGAAACATATTTTGGAATTAGTGGTTCTAATGTTTCTGTATCATACCAGTTATAGAAGTGCCCTTTATACCTTTCCATTTTATCTAAGGTATCAAGGGTCTTTTTAGTACGGTCTATTAATTGTTGGGTTGATATATAACCAAACTCGTTTGCAGACAAACCTGATAATAATAACAACCCTATATTAGTCGGAGAAGTACGATGTGCGATTTGCGCAGTTGGTTGCTCCTGAAAGTTATCGGGAGGTAGCCAATTATCTTCCTGGTCAACAAATCTCTCAAAGAAGCTCCATGTTTTTCTTGCTATCTTCCTAAGGAATATATTTTGTGCGTACGAAAGCATTGAAACCTGCTTTGCGCGAGGCCTGCTTATGCTCCATGTAAAGATTGGGGTTGTTAGCCACAACAGTAATATTGGCCCTACTATAAATAATTTAAAAGGTGAGTATATTATTAACGCAATTAATATACCAACACTAAGCAAAGGCTCTATTAGCATAGAAATATAACTGCCTGACAGACTATTGTAATTTACTTTGTTCTCATTAGCTGAGGGGTTCCATTCAAGGAGTTTCTTCCTTGTAATCATCATTCTCCATAATGTCCTGAAAACGGCCAGCAAATTAAAGAAGGCTTCATACGGCAGGCAAATAAGGGTAAAGGAAGTTTTCATAAAAACATCTCCCACACTTCTGAATGAGTTTTTAATGTGATGTGTCCATATCACATCTTTAGGCTTCCGGATTATATCCCAAATAGTAGTAACAACAACAGGAATTACTATAATAGCTGAAACACTAACGGTCCAGAAAAAATACAGGGGAAGCGCAACCCACCCAACAACAATTAGTATAGTCAATGCTGCAGGTACCAGGCTTCGCCGAATATTATCAAATATCTTCCATCGGGATAAAGCCGATATCGGGTTCTTATTCCATTGTCCTCCAAATCCGGGAACAAAAGGTAAAAGCCAGAATATGATCTGCCAGTCACCACGAACCCAGCGCTCCCTCCTCTTCATATCGGCCCGGTAAGTGGTCGGATAATTTTCAAACAGTTGAACATCGCTTAACAAACCCGAACGTACGTAACAACCTTCCAGAAGATCGTGGCTTAATATTCCGTTCTCTGAAAATTTCGATTCAAGTACATTTTTAAATACATCTACGTCATATATTCCTTTACCTATAAATGAACCTTCTCCAAACAGATCCTGGTATACATCTGAGGATGCCCTGGTATATGGGTCAATCCCGGGCTCATTTCCATGCATGCGGGCATATAATGAACTTGTTATTTCAGGTAAACTAACCGTAACTCTCGGTTGCAGGATACCATATCCTTTGGTAATTCTTTTCTTTTTGTCATTATACCATGCCCTATTCAACGGGTGGGCCATAGACCCGATTAGTTTCCATGCTGTAGCTAATGGCAATTGAGTATCCGCGTCAAGGGTAATTACATATTTAACCAAAGGGAAAACGGATTGATCGCCTATTATGATAGAGAATCGCTCTCTACCACTTCCCCGCAATAAAGAATTCAATTCAGATAATTTTCCGCGTTTCCTTTCGTATCCCATCCAAACCCCTTCGTTAGGGTTCCAATGCCTTGGCCTGTGAAAGAGAAAGAACAAGTCATTCTTTTCTCTTCTATATTTTCGATTAAGGGCCGCTATTTGTTGTTGAGCAAAGTCAATCAATTCTTTATCTTCAGGCATATTTTCCTGGGTAGCATCAACCAGGTCTGTAAGTAGTCCAAAATGTAAATTATTCTTCCTATTGGCTAGGTAATGCACTTCAAGGTTTTCAACCAATTCCTCAATTGCTTTTGTATTTGACAACATTGCAGGAATAATTACCATAGCTGTACACTCAATCGGAATTTCTTCCGAAAAGTCCATTCGTGGCAGTAGGTTCGGTTTAACCGTAAGTGTTGAGATAAAGTTTATTAGAGATATTGCCATTTGGCTGGTACACAATAATGCCAGAATACCAATACTAACAAGATCCCATTCATTCCTTGTATACTGGTAAACCTTATTAAGAAGTATTGCGGTACCAGCTAATGATAATATAAAAATTAATGAAAGATATATACCCAGATAACCTTTTTTCAGCGTTCTCCTAAGTCTCCAAAGAAAAGGATCAGGCATACCGGTTCTCACTTTGGTTTCTTCAAAACCTTCACCAATTAAATAATAACCAACGTGAGACGTTCGTTCATCCCCTTCACTTTTTCTTGCATTCTCATGCATTAACTTTATCGCAATCTCGGCTACTTCCTGTTCTGTTAGTTTACTGATTTTTGAAACATCTTCCACAATATGTCGGTACCTGTCACGGGTAGCAAAATTCATATGCTCATATACCCCATTATTATCTTCCCGCAAGGTTTGTTCTACAATACTATGTTCTTCAACAAAATCGCGCCAATCAGTAGCACCCAGCAAACGAAGGCTACCAATACTATTGCTCATTGATACCTGGTCAGCAGCCTGCTTTTGAATTTCAGCATTTACAAGTTCTGCACTACTTGAACCACCCTCTGATAATTGTTGTTCTATCCAATTGAGAGCCAATGCAAGGTCTGGCCCCTTACCCCTTAACTGCCTGGTTAATTCAGATACAAAAGCGCTAACCATAGGAGGATTAGATCTTGCCATATCAGCTATAACGAGTATCAGATTCTTGGGATCCTTTTCAACAGTATCTATCATTTGTCTCGCCCAATAGTCAGCCAGGTTTCCATCTATCCTGTCTATTGCAATACGAGCTGAAACACGCCTTAAATTTTCAATCAATCCAAGGCGAAGCATTATGGGTATAGCCCATAACTCACCTAATTTCAAGGTAGTAACCGATTGGTACGCTTTTATAAAACCACTCAGGTTCTCAATATCTATCCTCCCGTCGCTATGAGAAATTATTTGAAGGACGATATCATAAATGCGGGTTAAATTCGCAGATGATCCCTTTAATAACTGAGGAAGATCTTCACTATATTTTTTAGGGAAATGCAACTTGGCATTCCTTATATCCTCTTCAATAAGATAAAAGTTATCTATAAGCCATTCACCTGCAGGTGTGATCTGGTATTTCCTTTTTATTGAATCGGTAAGCAGTTTGCGCACTTCATGCAAAACAATTTCATTATCGGCAAGTCTTTTCAGAAGCTGATCTTTCCCCGATTTATCGCTTATATTATGTGTGCCGGCAAGTGTTTTTCCGAGCCGTGCCATTTGTTCAGAACTAAATAGTTCTGACCTTAAAGGCTCTTCATTCACATAACCCTTTGTAGGGTTATCCTGCAAGAAAAAAGCCTTCATATTTGATATAAGCTCGTTCGCTGTTGGAATTAATTTCATTTTCGATTTATTTTATTTCCAAAGCTTTATCCACAATGGCCTGCGCTTCTCCAAGCATTTTATTCAAATGATCTTTGTCTAAAAAACTTTCCGCATATATTTTATATGCGTCCTCTGTTCCCGAGGGCCGAGCGGCAAACCATCCATTATCAGTTATTACCTTAATGCCACCTATTGGCATATTATTTCCCGGGGCATTCGTAATAATGTTTTTAATCTCCTCTCCTCCAACACTTTTATTCTTGATCTGATCAGGCGAAAGCCTTTTAAGTTTTTCCTTCTGTTCAGATTTTATGGGTGCCTCAATTCTTTCATATAATGGTTCTCCTAGTTCCGCTGTAAGTTGTTTATACAATTCACCCGGATCTTTACCTGTTTTCGATGTAATTTCTGCTGATAACAATGCTGGAACAAACCCATCTTTATCTGTCGTCCAGGTAGTACCATTAAATCTTAGAAAGGATGCCCCAGCGCTTTCTTCTCCACCAAAACATAGGGTGGAATTAACTAATCCGTCAACAAACCACTTAAATCCAACCGGGGTTTCATATACTTTTCTCCCTGATTTTTGAACTATCTTATTTATCAGTTCTGTAGTAACCACCGTTTTTCCAACCATTATATTATTCTGCCACTGTGGCCTGTTTTGAATAAGGTAACTGACAACAACAGATAAATAATTATTGGGGTTTAATAGACCTAAGCTTTTAGTAACAATTCCATGCCTGTCGTGATCGGTATCACATGCAAATGAAATATCAAACTTATCCTTCATTTCTATAAGCCTTTGCATAGCATACGAAGACGATGGATCCATACGAATTTTCCCATCCCAATCTACCGTCATGAAACTAAAGGTTGGATCAACAGTATTATCTGTAACTGTGAGGTCAATTTTATAGCGTTCGGCTATAGGCCCCCAATAGTGAACTCCTGCCCCTCCTAGTGGATTTACACCAATCCTGATCTTTGAATCACGTATAAGATTCATATCAATAATGCTTTCCAGGTCGTTTACGTATATATTTAAATAATCGTAATAATGAGTAGTAGAAGCATTTAGAGCTTTATCAAATATTGTGCTTTTAACATCCTTTAAATTATTCTTAAGCAATTCATTTGCCTTTGCTTCTATCCAATTAGTAACATTAACATCGGCAGGTCCTCCATTAGTGGCATTATACTTAAAACCGCCTTCATCGGGCGGATTATGCGAAGGCGTGATTACTATACCATCCGCCAAGCCATCCTTCCTCGATTGGTTGTACTTTAAAACAGCATGAGAAATCACTGGCGTAGGAGTGTATTCATTCTTTTCCGATATCATTACATTTACGCCATTGGCAGCAAGTACTTCCATCGCAGTAGTAAATGCCGGAGCTGAAAGTGCGTGAGTATCAAACCCGATAAATAAAGGTCCATCAATTTTCAGTTGGTTGCGATATAAACAGATAGCCTGAGTTATTGCCAGTATATGATTTTCGTTAAATGAATTTTTAAATGCAGAACCCCTATGTCCTGAAGTGCCAAAAGAAACGAGTTGTTCAGGTACCGATACATCGGGCTTACCTGAATAATACGCAGTGATAAGCCTGGGCACATTAACTAACATTTCTTTAGTAGCGGGTTTACCTGCAAGTGGGCTTATATTCATTCTTCTGTTTAGTTTTTAATATTTTCCAGCGCAATTATTTTCGCTAAACGCCTGCTATGTCTTTCCGCACCACTAAATCTTGCTTCAAGAAATATCATAATTAGTTCAAGTGCTAATAATTTGTCAACAACCCTTGCACCTATACATATCATATTCATGTCGTCATCTTCTACTCCCTGGCGTGCAGAAAATGGTTCATGAATCATACATGCGCGTATGCCGGCCACTTTGTTGGCAGCAATACACGCGCCTACTCCACTACCGCAAATTGCGACACCACGTATCACCTTTCCACTGATAATAGCTGTAGCCAAAGGAATTACATAATCCGGATAATCATCATCAGGGTTAAAAACAAAATCTCCATAATCTATTACTTCATATCCTTTCTCTGAAAGTGCTTTAGTCAAATACGCCTTCAATTCAAATCCTGCATGATCGGCTGCTATTCCAATTGACATTAGTGATGGTATTGTCATAATAAAATCTTATTTCAATAACTTTTTAGCATGGTTGCAAATATTTTCTACTGTAAATCCGTATTCACGCATTACCACTTCTCCAGGAGCAGATGCCCCGAATTTATCAATACCTATTACCACTCCTTTGTCCCCAATATATTTACTCCATCCTTGGGTAGCTCCTGCTTCAACTGCTATCCTTGCCCATACTTCATGAGGTAATATTGAATTTCTATACTCAAGGGTTTGAGCTTCAAAAAGCTCCCAACTTGGCATTGAAACAACCCGCACAGATATATTCTGCTTTTGCAACTCTTCCTGTGCTTCAACTATTAAATTAACTTCAGATCCGGTCGCGATTAATATCAATTTAGGATTATGGTCATTAGCATCTGATAAAATATAGGCTCCAAAACGCAATCCATCTGCAGATGCAACTTTCTTTCGATCAAGCACGTGCAACTCCTGGCGCGATAATATTAAGGCTACCGGCTTTTTCTCTATTTCTATCGCCATTCTCCATGCCATGGCCGCTTCATTGGCATCGCCTGGTCTTATAACTATTAAATCTGGTATTGCCCGAAGGCTTGCAACATGTTCTATTGATTGGTGTGTTGGTCCATCTTCACCAAGCCCTATACTATCGTGAGTAAATACATATATAACTTTTAATTCAGACAAGGCTGCAAGACGTATTGCAGGCCGCATATAATCTGAAAATGTAAGAAAGGTTGAACAGTATGGAATTATACCACCATGGGCAGCCATACCATTTGAAATAGATGCCATGCCATGTTCACGAACACCGTATTGAAGATTTCGTCCAGCATAACTCCAGCCTCCTCCGGCAGACCCTTGCAGGTCGCCAATAGCAGTAGCAGGATTTTCAAAATTCCCTGCATCTTTAAGCTCAGTATGAGTAGAAGTATTCAAATCACCAGAGCCTCCAATGAAACCAGGTACTTTTTTAAAAAATTGTTGCATTACTTTACCTGCTGCAACACGGGTTGCCATTCCTTTTTTTTCATCGGCAGGAAATTCCTGAATATCCTTATCCCAATCTGCAACTATTTTTCCATTTATCAAGTCCTTAAGTTCAGAACATAATTCAGGGTATTTATTTCTGTAATCAGACATCTTTTTATTCCATTCCTCTTCCTTCCTTTTATCCGTTTCTAAGGCTCTTTGAAATTGCTCATGTACATCCTCAGGAATAAAAAAGTCTGGTTCAACAGGCCATCCAAGCTTTTCCTTTGTCAGCTTAACTTCATCTTTACCCAATGGGGAGCCATGTGCAGCACAGGTATCTTGTTTATTTGGCGAGCCAAAACCGATATGTGTTTTAACTATTATAAGGGAAGGCTTTTCAGTTTGTTCCTGCGCAGTACGAATTGCTTTTTCAATTAGCTTCAGGTCATTGCCATCCTCTATTATTTGCACATGCCATTCATAAGCTTCAAAACGTTTTGCATAATCTTCGGTATATGTTACCGGTGTAGCGGAAGAAAGGGTAATATGATTACAATCGTACAGGTAAATTACCTTGCCTAATTTCAGGTGCCCGGCAAGCGAGGCTGCCTCTGCGGCTACACCCTCCATCAGATCACCGTCACTTACTAAGCCATATGTATGGTGATCGATAACTCTAAAACCAGGTTTGTTATATCGCGCCGATAAATATGCCTCCGCAATAGCCATGCCAATACCATTTGCAAAGCCCTGGCCAAGCGGGCCTGTAGTAACCTCTACTCCAGGTGCAGTACCCCGTTCAGGATGGCCCGGAGTTTTACTTCCCCACTGGCGAAAATGCTTTAATTCATCTAAAGACAGATCATAACCAGTAAGGTGTAATAAACTATAAAGAAGAGCCGACCCATGTCCCGCTGACAACACAAACCTATCACGGTCAAACCAATGCGGGTTTGCCGGATTATGCTTGAGAAATTTTGTCCATAAAACGTAAGCCATTGGTGCTGCCCCAAGAGGCAGACCCGGATGCCCGCTATTTGCTTTCTGTACTGCGTCAACGGATAAAAACCGAATTGTATTTATAGAAAGCTGATCTAATTCTTTTGGATCAACTTTTAAACTTGTTATTGCTTCCATAATTAAGATAATTTACTAACTTGTAAATAAATAGGTTTTGGGTTATACGGCACTTACGCATACAGTTCAAAAACTTATACAATTCACATATTTTTTGTTAAACAAACTAATGCGGTTTATCTGAAAAGTAATGATTTTGGGTAATTAGATTAGGGCTAATTTATTTTGTTGGTTCCTTTTCCTTTCCTTTCTCCTTTTTTTCATCTTCTTTCTGCTTTTTCTTTATAGCCCCCTTAAGTAAAAAACTATTGCTGGCGGCATCCATGTTTCTTTTAAAACCCTGTGCACCTTGTCTTACATTAATAATAGTACCTGCAAGGTTTTGAGCAAAAACAGTATCAGTAAAAAGCATGCCAATCGTACCTTTACCTTCTCTTACGTTTTGCGTTATTGAAGCCAGATCGGTAGTTATACTAGCCAAGTTATCACCCGTTTTCTTAAGTTTAATAAATACGTCATCCATATTGATAGGAGAAACTGCTACAATAACATCATTATTCTTTAATACCGAAGCTTTTTCAGTTCCGGGAGCGATCAATATAAGTTTATCACCCATCAACCCATCAGTACCAATACTGGCTTTAGAATCAGCCCTCATGAATTTCCGGCTACGTTCATCTATCTGCATATCAACCTTCACAGTTGTATCGGTAAGTTGAGCCATATCACTCACAATACCTACGTCAATCCCTGAGAACCTGACATTATTGCCAAGCTGAAGACCACTTACATTTTTAAAAACGGTACTGATTTTAAATGTACCTCTGAATAACTGACGCCTTTCGCCAATTAAATAAATACTCAGTATAAATATTGCAATAGCTGCTGAAACAAAAATCCCGAGGCCTATTTTATTACTTGTTTTCTTTTTCATGATTGCTTTATTATTCAAAATATGCTCTTATTTCTTTATTTTCAGACCTAACCATTTCCTCATATGTTCCTTCAGCCATGGCCTCGCCATTACTCACCACAATAATTCTGTTAGCGGTAATTTTTGCACATTCTATATCATGTGTTATTATAATAGAACTTGTATTGTATGTCTTTTGAACTGATAGGATCAATCTACTTATTTCCCTTGAGGTAATAGGATCAAGGCCTGTAGTTGGCTCATCATACAGCATTATCTCCGGTTTAAGTATTAAAGTGCGCGCAAGTCCAATTCTCTTTTTCATTCCTCCTGATAATTCAGAGGGCATTTTATCAATTGCCTCTATTAGCCCCACATTATTCAGGGCTTCCTCGACAAGTTTATTTCTGTCTTCTTTCGACATTTTCCTGTTAACGCGTAATGGAAATTCAAGGTTTTCCCTGACAGTTAAAGAATCATACAATGCCGCACTTTGAAACAAAAAACCTATCTTTCTTCTCACTTCATTTAATTCATCTTCTTCAAGGTTCATAACATCCTTATCGAACACTGTAATACTCCCCTCATCGGCTTCTAATAGCCTAACTATGCATTTTATAAGTACTGATTTCCCTGTTCCCGATTTCCCAAGAACTACAAGGTTCTCTCCTTTTTTCACCTTCAGGTTCATATCTGCTAAAATGCTGTTACTGCCAAAGGATTTCTTCAAATGCTCTATTTTAATTATGTTCTCTTCCATTTTCTGTTCATGTAAACATGCTTGTTAACTGAACCGCTATCATGTCGATAAGAAAGATCATGAACGAACTATATACTACTGCTGAATTGGCTGCCTTTCCTACTCCTTCAGTTCCGCTTTCGGCAGTATACCCGGCATAACAACTAATAACACCAATAACGAAACCAAAAAAAAGTGATTTAATAAAGGCGGGGAAGATATCTGAAAATTGAAGTTTTTCAAAAACCTGTACAATAAACAATTGCATGCTTACATTATCGCTCAGGTTTACCCCAACGTAGGAACCATATAATGATATAAGATCAGCAAATACTACTAATAAAGGGAGCATTAATGTAGTGGCAACAATACGGGTAACAACAACATATTTAAAAGGATTAATACCTGATACCTCCATGGCATCTAACTGCTCTGTGACCTTCATAGAGGCCAGTTCAGAGCCAATACTTGAACCAACTTTACCCGCACAAAGCAGTGCAGTTATCATTGGCCCTATTTCTCTGAAAATTGATATCGAAACCATTGCCGGCAGCCATGATTGTGCCCCGAAGTCGGCTAGTGCAGGCCTAGATTGAATAGTTAAAACGAGGCCCATAATAAAGCCGGTTGCACCTATTAATAAAAGTGATTTATTACCAACCCTATACGACTGCTTTATTAATTCATTTACTTCATACGGTGGTATAAACAATTCCTTAAAGAAATGAAAAACAAAAGTAGTAACCTTAGATATGGTAATAAAAAATCTTTTAACTAATGAGTTATCCTCATTAATTACGGCCTCGTTTGAATTGATTTTATTCATTTACACCATGAATAAGCTACACCGCTGAATTGCCCCTGATAATTCTTATTAATACAGCAATAACTGCAAGCACCAATAAAATATGAATAAGGCCACCGGCTCCATATCCAACAAAGCCAATTAACCAGGCAATAATTAATATTACTGCGATAATGTAAAGTAACTGTCCCATAATAATTTAGATTTAAAGTGTTAAATAATCTGATATTATATCTTGATTAACAACACAAAATTATTATGAGACGTAGGGCTACTTTCCTTTTTTCGATGAAAATAGATTTATTATTGTTATAACATTATAAGCCTACGTTTAATCGCTATATACCCATTAGAGAAATGAGCTATTTAAAAACATCTCCCATGGTTCACAGGTGTTTTTACAACGCTTGTGCATTCCTAAAAGGAGTTAATCGAAATTACTCCTGTAACATTGGATCTACTCTATATTTTTAAACCAAAACCCATGAATAAAGCGTTCAAAGCATCTAAGGCAAATTACAACGATGATAAAAAAAAGAGTCACAGGATGGAGTACCATTTTCAAAGCAACTTATAAAAAGTGGGCTAAAGATGACCCCTTTCGCCAAAGTGCAGTTATTGCATATTATGCCATATTTTCAATACCAGCCTTATTGATAATAGTTATAGACTTGGCTAATGTAATTTTCACCAAACAACTGGTAAGCGGACAATTATCGTCTGTTCTTATACAATTGCTCGGCACAGATGCGGCAAATCAGATACAAGACACTATTATAAAAGCAAGTCTTGATGGGCATTCTCTCCCTGTTACACTTATTGGCGTGTTAACAACCATGGTTGGAGTATTAGGCGTATTTACAGAACTAAAAAAATCCTTAAACTATATATGGGAAGTAAAACCCAATAAAAATGTAAAGTTCACAGAAACGTTAAAAAGTAATTTATTTTCATTCGGGTTGCTTATTTCTATAGGGTTTCTTTTACTTATATCGCTTGTTTTCACCACTATTATAACAGCAGTTATCTCTTGGGTCAGTACCTATATATCAGGCGGAGCAACAATATTATTAGCTGTTTTGGATATTGTGGCTTCTTTTTTGGTTGTTTCCTTTTTGTTTACCTTAATGTTTCGCGTACTTCCATCTGCTAAGGTAAAATGGAAATATGCCTGGACAGGCGGAAAACTGACTTCAGTTCTATTCACATTAGGTAAGTATGCTTTAGGTTTCTATTTCGGTAAATTTCACCCGGCATCAGCATATGGTACCGCCGGATGTATTGTATTGATATTGCTTTGGGTTTCTTATTCCTGCATGATAGTCTTCTTTGGTGCAGAGTTCACCAAACAATACGCTAAAAAATCAGAAGGAATTATTGTCGCTAAAAGAAACTCTGTTCATACTCAGCCCTATCCTAATTCAGTTAAGGCAACTATGTAAAAGCAATTTTTCAACACAGCTTTACAGAACTTCATCCATTTATAGTTATAGTCCACCGAATAATCCATCAGGAATGGTTCTGTCAGTTATAGTTTTACAACACAATAGGAACTAAAGCATATATAATTTACATACAACAACTAACGAAAGAACAAATTAAAAACCCAAAAACAACTACATTATGAACATATACATCAAAAACATGGTTTCGCACAGTTGCATACTACTGGTTAAGTCGGAACTTAACAGGCTTCAGGTTTCTTTCACTGATGTTAAGCTTGGTGAAATAGTACTTGATAAAAACATTGACCTTGTAACATACCAGGCAATATTAGATGCAATGCATAACATAGGGTTTGAAGTTTTGCAATGCAAAAAGAAAGTGCTTGTAGAAAAAATTAAAAATATAATAGTGGAAAGTATCCATCATTCTGATGAAAAAATGAAATTTCGTTTTTCAGATTATATCTGCTCGAAACTTAATTACAATTACAAATACTTAAGCAACCTGTTTTCTGAAGAGCAAGGTGTAACTATTGAAAAATACATTATTGCACAGAGAATTGAAAGAGTTAAAGAGCTAATGGCCTATGAAGAGCTTAACCTGAATGAAATTGCTTTTAGAGTACATTATAGCAGCGCATCACATTTGTCTAAACAATTTAAAAAGATAACCGGTATATCACCTTCAGATTATAAAAAGTTAAATGATAAAATGCTTATTCCACTGGAACAAGTTGGGATTGCTGTATAAACAGAGTTAATAATGGCCTGGTAATTAAATGTACTATGGGTACGTACAAAAGAGATGCGAAGAAGTCTCAAAAAAACAAGAAAAAAGCAGTGATAAACTCAAATAAATCCACTGTAATGAAAAGCCAGTCCCTTAAAAAAAAGGCAAAGAAAAGAGAAACAATTATAAAAATAGATGATTCGCCAACACCTTTGTTAAATAACAATATTAATTCCGTCCTGAGTTGGTTCCTTCATATATAAAACAGAAATAAATTATCAATAAAAAATAAATAAAATGAGCACTAAGAATATATTACTAGCAACTGTTACCGGGTTAGCTGCCGGTATAGCCCTCGGAATATTATTTGCGCCAGACAAAGGCGAAAAAACCCGCAGAAAAATATTAAAAAAGAAAGGTGAATACCTTGATGAGTTAAACGACAGGTTTAATGAATTTAAAGAAGGTATAGAGGAACTTCAAAATGAAGTAGCCGAGGACACCAAAGACCTCATTAAAAAAGGAAAACTTAAGGCTGACAAGATCGTTGATCATGTAAAGGTATAATTCATATATAATATGGAAACTAACCATAATTCTTTTCATTCAATTGAATCAGTAATTGAAAAAACAGAAGAATATGCCGCTTCAAAAGTATTACTTATGAAGTATCAGGCGATAGATAAGATATCTGATATACTATCAGATGTTTTGTCGGGAGCAGTGGTTGTTGCAATTTTCATTCCCTTCTTTGCATTAATGAATATTGGAATTTGCATTTGGTTGGGAAGGTCCATTCAAAACCTGCCACTGGCATTCATTATGGTTTCCGGCTTTTACCTTATACTCGGAATTATTATACTAAGTATTCGCAAACGTAAAATAAAACCTAAGGTGGCAGATCTGATCATAAGACAAGCCTTAAAGTAAAACATTATGGCATCTATTAGAACACGTGAAGAGTTGAGGGAAGCAATAAATTTGCTTGAAGCGACCTGCCTGGTACATAGGCAAGAGATAATATCTTCAATGAATAATACCATTGATAGTTTGAATCCACTCAGATTCATAAAAAACACCGTACAAAAAGTAAAATCTGTATCAATGGCTAAAGAAAAGGCTGTCAATACAATAGTTGGTTTAGGGGTAAATTTAATATTGAGAAAAATAATGCCAACAAGACCGGGTAGCTACCTGAAAACCATTTTAATATCGTTATTACAATCCATTCTTATCGGCAGAGAAGAAGAAAGCATCGATCCGGCAAGGAATCATAATTATCACTCGTTTAATGGAACCGCAGATATAGAAGATTAATAAATGATACATTTATTATCTAAATCGCCGTTTTACCTACGAGCCTCAATTATCCTTATTGGCATTTATGTTTTTGTTGACATTCTATATATCGGTCGGGAAATATTCATACCAATCACATTTTCCGCTATTATTTCTATTTTACTTTCTCCAGTAGCTGATTTTTTAGAACAAAAAAAAATAGGGAAGATATGGTCGATACTTATACCCTTAGTTGCAGCTATTACAATTACTGTTTGCATATTAGGGGCTTTAGTTTCAGAAGCCGGCTTATTCAGCAGGGCTTTGCCGCAATTGGAAAATAAAGTCCGATTACTTATAACCAATGGGGTTCCATGGATATCGGATAACCTGAATATTGGAGAAAATGAAGTTAATTTGGCCATAAACAATGAGAAAGCTAATTTATTTAATAAATCCAGTCTATTTATTGGTCAAATATTAACCATGGTTACCAATGGTTTTCTTCTATCTGTACTCATTCCTATATATGTATTTATGATGCTTTATTATAAGACTCTTGTGCTGGAATTCATCAGGCAATTTTTTGATATAAAAGATCATGCACGGGTTGGAGAAATAATAATTGAAACCAAGTTTATTGTAAAAAATTACCTGGTTGGCTTACTTATAGAAACTGCAATAATTGGAGTATTATATACCGGTACCCTTTGGGTGTTTGGATTTAAATACATACTCCTGCTTGGTTTTATAGGTGCAGTTATTAATATTATACCTTATATAGGTGGTCTAATATCAATCGCTTTTTACTTATTGCTGACCCTCCTGGTTAAAGATTCATTTTCCTTTTTAATTTTAGTGCTGGTAGTTTATACTGTCATACAATTTATTGATAAGCACTATATAATACCTGTGCTTGTTGCCTCAAAGGTTAATGTTAATGCATTATTATCAGTTATTATGATTATAGTGGGGGGCGCCTTGTGGGGCTTGCCCGGCATGTTCCTTTCTATTCCCTTTACAGGTATTATGAAAGTAATTTTTGACCGGGTTGATATGATGAAGCCATGGGGAGTATTACTAGGAGATAAAATGCCTGATCACGTTAAATTTCGTTTGGTACCCAGGAAAGAACACGTAAAGCATAAAACAGCCTGAGAAGGAGAAGTAAAAAGGCTTCAGATGAATAAGGAATTTATACTTCTATCTAGTCAGCTTCAGGATTATTTCAGTAAATTCGGATATATTGGTGTTTATGTCTGGTTTATAACTGTGGATCAGATAGTGCCAGTTCCTGAAGAGATCACATTAATTGTTATTGGCTATTTATCATCCCAAGGCTTTATATCTCCAATATTGGCCGGTATATTTTCAATTGCAGCATTTATAACAGTAGATACCGCTTACTTTATGCTCACACTATCGGGAAATAAGCTAATAAAGAAAGTAACATCAAAAGCTAATAGTAATAAAGTAAATAAGTACAAAACCAAACTAAAAAATCATACCTTTAAAACACTACTTATATTAAGCTTCATCCCTCGCATGAGGTTATTCGGCCCTGTATTTGTAGCGCTGCTTAAAATCCCATACAGAAAATTCATACTTTATGACATAACCTCTTTGGCATTATTCACTTCAGTATACATTTCCCTCGGAATATTCTTCCATAAAAGCCTTTCATCAGTTATTTCCAAAACACAATCCTTGACCAATATTATATTTTTCGCAGCAATTGGAGTTATGGTTGTGTTAACAGTTGTTATGGTTAAGAAATTCAGAAAATAGCTTTGGCGGCTTGTTAAACTTTTAGAGCCTTGTTTTCAACTTTAATTCTAATGGATAGCATAATAAAGTTTAACAGAGTAAATATGATTGCGGTATAATACAAACCGAAGGTCATTGGAATGACAAATATCTCAAGCACTACTATTATATAATTTGGGTGCTTAACATATTTGTATGGGCCTTTTTTAATTAAAGAATACCCCGCTATACGGTATATCTTAGTATTCCAGAAAACACCCAGAGAAGTAATAATCCATATTTTGGATAATATAAGTGCAATAAATGCCAATAAATAAACCCAATTTAAATTTACTGGCTTCAGATAATATTCAATTAGCATTGAAACAATAAACAAGGTATGCAATGCAACTATAAAAGGATAATGGCCGTGACCATATTCCACAGCTCCATTTTCAAGTAACCACTTCTCATTTCTTCGGGAAATGATCAACTCCCCTATTCTTATACATACAACGAAGACAATAAAAATAATGAAGCTCATTTAGTTCTTATTCATTTGAAGTAGCGCCATTTCGCATGAAAACCCAGGCCCCAGGGATAACATAAGGCCTAGCCCATTTTCGAAACCTGAAGAGAAAAATTTCTCTAATACATATAATACAGTAGGGCTTGACATATTGCCATAATTCTTCATAACGTCTTTCGTATTCTTTAGGGAAGCCTCATTTATAAAAAGAGATGCCTCGTAAGCCAATAGAATTTTTTTACCACCAGGGTGAAATATAAAGTTCTTTACATCAGAGAGTACGAGATTATGTTTCTTTAGAAAAACAGAAACGTCATTCAATATATTTTTACTGATTATTGTTGGTATATCTTGTGAGAATAATACTTTGAAGCCTTCATTCTGAAACTCCCATCCCATAACATCTAAGGAATCATAATAGAATTTGCTTTCAGATGCCAGGAAATTAATACTGTTCTCCTCATCCATTTTATGATTATCACCAGTAATTAAACAGGCAGCAACACCATCTGCAAACAAAGTAGAACCAATGAAATTACTTTTACTATAATCGTTACGTAAAAAAGTCAGGGAACATAATTCTACAGCTACAAGCAATACAATAGCATCAGGATTAGTGATAGCCAATGCGCATGATTTTGAAAATCCAGCCACTCCTCCCGCGCAACCCAATCCGAAAATTGGTAACCGGTGAATACTTTGGCTAAGTTTCATTTCATTAATGATATGCGCGTCAATACTCGGAGTTGACAAACCGGTAGTGGAAACAAAAACTATATTAGTTATCTTATCTTTACTGATCTTAGCCAGAGAGATACATTCCTCAATTGCCTTTATCGAATATTTAATTGATACTTTAATGTATTCATCATTCTGTTCCCGGAAATCATGCAGGGTAGAATAATATTCAAGAGGCTTACAAAAATTCCTGGTTACTATTTCAGTATTATCAAATGCACTTAACATTCTTTCAACTTGCGGAAATGAAGGAGAAAATAAACTCCTTGCACATTGCTTAACCTCTTCCTGTCTGGCTTTAAAAGGGAAGTCTATCTTTGTAATTCCTGCTAGTGAAGGCATTGTTTTTTATTTTTAAAATAAACCAGGTAGGTTTTTTTATTAAACTCACCTGGTTTTATAATAGTGTAATATACATTATTTTACCACTACGACCATGTATTTGGTATTTGCCCAGAAAGTATTCGGATCTGTAATTACCAGAGTATCTGACTTGCCACTGTTTGTTACTTTATATGAAGAAGCGGGGTGATTAGTTATAAGCTTAACATACTTATCATATAAAGGCAATGTATGTAACTGCTCCATATTTCCCTGGTAAAATATTCTGTATTAAAGTCGCTTTTAAGTTGAGCAACACTACCTATGCCTATAATACCACCTTCTTTACTTATAACTCCTTGCCTTTTGAGCTCCTTAATTGTACCGATTGCATAATATATAGTTCTGGCAGCTGTTGTCATTTCATTTATACTTTGTCTCTGTTTTTCAATAACCACCATACTGTCATTAAATTGGCGAATTAATGCTTTCAATGTATCATTCATAGTTGAGTACTTTGATTGCATTTCAACAATTTCGTTCTCTTTATCGTTTACTTCAGCAGTCAAACGCGCAATCATCTTTTCAAGATCAGCATCTTTCTTATTCTGCCTTTTTAATTGATATTCTAACCTATTTATCTCTCTTTTATTATTTATAATGATCTTATCAATTGCTTTTATATCAGCCACCGTATTATTTCCCGGCTTATCCTCATCAGTAAGAAATAATATTCTTTCTCTTCTTTTAATACTATCTAAGTTATCCTGGATACCATTCAGCTGTCTGATATCACTTGTAATTGTAGAATCTCTTTGCACAACTTCTTTTAATAGTGCAGAATCTTTAGCACTTAACGTGCGTATCCTTTGTTCATTTTCATTGTTATTGCATGAAGCAAAAAACAATAAAGCAATACAAATAAAAAATGCGTGTTTCATGGTATATATATTCAGTGTGATTTTGAGCCGCTAAAGTATGTTTCAGGATTAACTATCACACTTATTTTCTTTGAAGCTCCTAATTGACAGTATAAATACTCTATAAACATCGGTGGAATAAAAACAATCCCAAGTAAAAACATAAAAGCCGGAACATTGCTGCTCCGGCTTATATATATATATATATAAGATGATGTTTTCTTTACAACTTAATAATTCTCTTTACAACACTTCCATTGCTGTTGTAAAGCTTGATGAAATAATCTCCAGGTTTTAAACCATCTAATGGAATTTCGGTATTGTTGTTATTACTTAAAGTGAAAGATGAAACCACCTGGCCAAGTATGTTTAATACTTCAACATTGGTTAAGCCTTTAAAAGCACCATTATTCTTAACATAAACAAAATTGGTTGCCGGTACCGGGTAAACTTCAAATTGGTTGTTAGCTGTCACTTCGTTTACACCAAGAGTAGCCTGATCAAATACAGCAAATGGACTGAATGAAGTAAGGTTAGCCCTTGTCATTGCAAACATTCCACCGGTATAAGAAACTGCTGTTGTAGCATTGGTGGTATCCCAGCTACCAGATATATAGTGTGAAATATAATCACCGCTGTGTACAAACCCGTTTACTTCAGCAGCAGGAGACCAGGCTAATTGCATAGTTGCTTTTAAACCTGAAGTTATGCTGGTTTGGAACAACCAGGTTGCATTAACCAATGCATTGGAAGTAGACATTAGAGTACCTGAAGTTCCTTGTGTATATACTCCAGGGGTTACATTAACACCAACTGTTCCGGTAGATGAACCAGAGTTCAAGGTTATTAATGCAGGGAAATAGTATGAAGTTGTACCAACCGGCAAAGTAACTGCACCGCTGGTAGTAGCATTCATTGTTAAATAACCTGTTCCGCTTGTAACTACATAAGAAGTATTACTTGCACCTGTAATTGAACCAGTGCTGGCAATAGTCATGCTGTAGTTTCCAATATCAACCTTGCCGGTTGTAAAACCAAGTGCTCCATGTATAGTTACATTAGAAGCAATTTTTAATGAAGCAGCTCCACCGATACTAACATTTAAATTGTTAATATCGTTACCAGGGTAAGAGAAGCTTAAAGAACCTGCAGGAGATGCAGCGGTTGAAACTGAAACATTCGAAGCTGATGTTGAGAAAATCATACCAGTTCCGGATGCAGCAATATTACCCATAACTGAAAGGTTCTTTCCGTTAAGTACTAATGTACCTGCAGCAAGGTTTAAAGTATCTGCAACATTAAGGTCGCTACCTAATGTAACAGTGCTTCCACTTCCAACATTAAGTGTGAAGTCAGCCATGCTGGTACCGCTAAATGAAATTGCATTGGTAATAGAGCTGGTAGTACCAATAGTAACCATTGAATGAGAGTTAACCATTATTGAACCTGCACCTGCAAAGTTTCCGTTCAAGGTGAATTTTTGATTACTGATATCAATATTACCACTTGTTAAAGCTAGTCCACCTACTGTTAAATAAGAACCTAATACTACTGATTTACCAGAAGTAACATTAATGGTTAAGCTATTTAAGGTTTGTGCGCCTGCAGCAAATTTTAACGGCACAGATGTTCCTCCGGTAGTATTAATTATCATATTACTAGCTGCATCGCCACTAAATGTACCTGTTCCGGTAAGTTGGCCATTTAAAGTAAGACTGTTACCATTTAATACCAAGGTACCACTTGTCATTTTCAATGAATCAGCAACTACAAGGCCAGAGCCCAGAGTAACACTATTTGCGCTTCCTACATTAACAGTTACGTTTCTAAGCCCTGAACCACTTAATTCCATTCCTGCAGATGCAGAAGAAGCCTGGTAATTTACATCATAAGTTGATGAAAGGCTTAAAGTACCACCGTTTACTGATAATGAACCGCCTGCAACATTAACAATAGAATTTGCTCCCATAGTTAAGGTGCCACCAGTTTGAACACTAAGAATACTCATCATATTAAACACCTTATTAACTGTTGTTTTAGCTGTTAAAGCTAAACTCGCAATTGAGTTAGTTAAAGTATTTACTGTAAGAGTACCAGTATATGAAAAAGTTCCACCTGAGTTTAACTTCAGGTTATTAACAGAAATTGTTCCGGCACCGGTAAGTGTACCTGAGGTTACAACAAGTGTATCCAAAGTTGAAGTGAGAGTTCCGGCAACGCTTAATTGCGATAATACACCATTTAAAGTTAATGTACTATCCATAGTAACGGTAATCCCTGCACCAATAGTTACCTGGTCAAGGGTTGACAAATTAAACGGAGCTTTTGTTCCGCCCCATGTTGCTGCACTGCTCCAGTTACCCGAAACTACAGCAGTATAGGAGGCAGCAAATGCGGACGAGTTTATAAGTATTGCCCCCAATACAAATAAACGCAATTTTGAATTTAATAATTTAGTTTTCATATTTATTTTACATTAAGATTTAGATTAATTAATTTTTCTTAAACAAAACTATACCTACAAAACACCTGTAAACAGGACTTTTCGGTGAACAATGTATTTTGGCGTTTGGAATCATAAATTCGCTCTTTGATTTTGGTTAACATTGAATCTTGATTTTTTGGCATAAGAAAACCCAGAATTAATCTGGGTTTTCACACACTTAGTCAAAAATTCCTACTTGCCTTGTTTATGAGGCTCGCTCTTAGTTTTAGAGTTATCTTGTTTTTGATTAGGTGAAGTTGAAGTTTTAGATCCATGAGGATGATTATAATCTTCATGTTCTTTCCTTCTTTCAGGTTGTTCTCTTTCCTTGTTTGGCTGATCAATATCTTGACTGTCTTTTTGGCCTGAACGATCCTTTCCTTTCATTGAAGGATCTTTTTCATCAACCTCATCATATTTGCTTTCTTCATCGTCTTTGTCATTCTTCTTCTTTGATTGGCCATTTCTGAAAGTAGTATCGTCCTGTTCCTCTACATCGTAATCTTCATGGTCATTTTCTTTCCCTGACTTATCCTTCTTTACAGGAGTTTTAACCTGGCCATTCTGCTGGCTCGGATTAGTCTTATTTTTTTGTTGACCTGGTTGGCTCTTTTCCAGGGTTTGGCTTTTTTGATTGTCTTTCATAATTTGAGTTTTTAATTGATTGTTTATTTATTATATATTACTGGGAATTATACTACAATGAACCTCTTGATCTTCCCCTTGGGCTCATTTGACTATCGCCTTCAATACTCATAGCCTCTTCTATCATCGACGACTCAGCTATTTCCATTAACATTTTATCAGCATTTTTTTCTTCTTTAAGGGTTTCCTCCAACAAAACGCTTACCTTTTCCAAATTAAGTTTATTAGCAAAAGCCATCAAAGTTCCATAAGAGGCAATCTCATAATGTTCAATTTTCTGTGCCGCAGATATTATTCCAGCGTCACGTATAACGCCTTCTTCGGTTTCTGCCATTATTTCTTCGGCTTCTTCTACTAAACCAGCCATCGCAGGGCATTTCTTTGCCAGTGGCTTCATAGAAAGCAACTTAAATATTTCTTCAATTCGTGTAACTTGGTTTTCTGTTTCTGCAAGATGGCTATTCAATGCCTCAATTAAACTATCATCTGTAGCTTTTTTAGACATTTTGGGTATGGATTTCACCATCGTCTTTTCAGCCCAGTAAATATCTTTCAACTCATCAATGAAAAGCTTCTTGAGCCCTTCACCATCTGTACTTTTTTTGTTTGTTCTCATATATTGTTGTTTTTAGTTAAGGATAATATCATTCTGCAAATATGAATGACCAATACTCCTATTGCGTTGTATAAAACATCTAAACCTTTGCATAATTTCTATACGATGGTAACGCTATAATAAATTGGTCGGGAAAGCCGTAAATCATACAAACTAAAAGCCGATTTATACGATACAATTGGAAGCTGTAAGAATTATTCTTGTCAATTACTTAAACTAAAACATTATGAAAACCAAAACAATGAAAAGTTCAAAAAAGCCTTCAGGCAACACCTCACATTCTGCTAAACCAGCTACCAAGGTTGGAAAGAAAAGAAAAGTAAAAAAAGTAATGGATTAATGGAAGGAAGGCAATTTAAAGACCAATGTAGGCGAGCCTGTTAAAGACCAGAAACAAGCTGTAGCTATTGCCTTAAGCGAATCTGGCCAAAGTTACAAAGACAAAAAGGCAAGGAGGTGAAAAACCTTATACAAACAAAAAACCCGGAAAGAATTTATTCATTCCGGGTTTTTTATTTACCCACTACTTACTTATAGATTAGTGAAGAAGATTCAAACGCTTCATAAAATCATCTTTATATATAGCACCAATTGGTATAGAGACATCATTAATATAAATGGTTGTATCTTCCACTTGTTTTACATAATCTATCTGTACTATATAGGAACGATGTACGCGAACAAATCTGTTTCCGGGCAACTTGTTCTCTAGCGATTTCAGTGTAGTATGAAGTACATAACGTTGATCTTTTGTGTGTATCTTCACATAATCGCCAAGGGCTTCAATTAATAATACATCCTTTATTAATACTTTCATTAAAATAGAATTATTCTTAATAAAGAAATAATCATCACTTATATTAAATGAGTTGTTTGCGCTTTTGTTTTCTTTTACTTTATCCATTGCCTTAAGAAATCTTGGCAAGGTCAATGGCTTAACAAGGTAGTCTATCACATTAAGCTCAAAAGCGTCTATGGCATACTTAACGTGAGATGTGGTTAGTATTACCTGTGGTTTTTTATCTAAAACCTTTAACATGTCAATTCCATTCATTTCCGGCATTTCAACATCCAGGAATGCAAGATCCGTTTCGCCCTTTTTCAAGAGGTCCAAGGCCTCAATAGAATTGGAACAAACCTTAGTAACATTGAGGTTATCAACATGCTTTACTAGCTGCAACAGTACTTTACTGGAGGCTTCATCGTCGTCAACTATAATACAATTCATGGTGTTGGGAGTTTAATGATTAATTTATTTTGATTTACTATTAATTACCTACTAATTTGTTGGGCGCTGATCCCATTTAAGGAATCACTTTTTTCACTATATTTTATATTCAAAGAAGTTCGCCCTGATTGTGCATTTAATTTTAATATGCATATTACAACTATAAGAGTAAAAAATATAAGAGCCTGTTTTTTTTTATCAATTTTCATTTTATTCGTAAAGTAAATTATTAAAGGAACTGATTCTCAACTGCCAAAGTATTATCAATAGAGTTTTATAGTTCACTATTTTCGATGAAACCGACTTTATAATAGGTAAAACTAATTGAGAAATGGCTAAAATATTTTCTTACTCAGCCAACTTCTGCATAATCCAGTTTAAATAGATTTTGAAACATTTAAGCAGATGTTTAATCTGTCATTAAGGATAAAGATATATTCCGCAGGTAGAGAATATAAAAAGAAGGAACTACACATTAATTTAGAAATACAAACAGTGCGGTTAACGGTCGGAATGAACTATGACTTACAATCAGGAAGCGCCACAAGTATTATATTTTTATGTAATTTTTTATAGTTAGCAATTCTCTCATTCCGTTTTTTACTGATGTTTTCCTTGCTTTTGTAGTCATACATAGTTAGGCTTTCTGCCACACAAGCTACAGTAGTATTAATTCCATTAAATCCCTTAATGTTTTTTTTAAACACAGAAAGAGCCCAGTTTTGAAGGAAATCGCATGGGGAATTTGAATTATTTCCATATACTACTCCATTACATGGATGACCGGAACTGCATGTCCAACAGAATACAGTGGATACATATTCTGTTTTCCCGTCAGGAGAACTTGAGGTAGCGAATGTATAATTGATACTTATTGTATCTGCCTGGGCAACCAATCTACCGGATGAAAAAACAAAACACATTAAAAATATATTAATAAGCCTGCTTCCGTTTTTTTTGTTTCGCATGATCTGTTGGTTTGATTCATCAAACTTAGGCAAAGATTGATATTACAGTTAATTACTCGGTGAAACGGTAATATCATCTGTTGAAATAAAAATATGAATAGCCAAACTGTGTTTCCCTTTTAACTAATAAGATTTAGAGAGTATTCTACTGTGGAAATATTACAAGTTAATTCACGAATTATATAATATGTTTTATGGTGATTGTATAGAGTTTTGTCAACAAATAATAACCTTAAAAGTTATACAAATGAACTCTACATCTATAAAAATTATTCCGGTCATAATATTTTTGTTCTTTTATGATACTAGTTTTGGCCGAACCCCAGCTCCTGTTATAACTTCACAACCGGGTAACCAAACGGTATGCGCAGGGAATCCTGCAACTTTCGTGGTATCTGCTATTGGTGCAGGCTTAACTTATCAATGGAGAAAAGGAAATGTTAACCTTATTGATACAGGAAGCATTTCAGGTGCAACCACTGCTACTCTTACAATAAACCCGACTACAGTAAATGATTCTGCATATAACTACAATGTAATTATAAGTGAACCGTTACAACCTAACGATACTTCAAATAATGCTTCACTTACAGTATATCCCTTACCTGTTGTTGTTACCGGGCCTACCCGTATAATGTGTTACGGAGATACAATTGCAATTGGAGGAGCTTCGGCAGCCAATACAACCTATAAATGGACCCCTAACAAAGGTTTAAGTTCATATACTATTTCAAACCCAATGGCGAGCCCAACAGATACAATAACGTATGCGCTTACTGCAACAGATACTCTTACAGGATGCCAGAGTATAGATTCATTAAGAATTAATGTTAAGCCAGTTCCAAGTGCTGATATTATTCAAGGAGATACTGTGAGTTTTTGTATGAAAAGTTCAGTTATTCTTACTTCAACAAATGGTTCACGATTTCTTTGGTCAAATGGTGATACAACCAAAAATATAACAGTAACTTCTCCGGGTAATTATTCAGTTGGTGTTACATATCCTAACGGATGTGTTGATTATTCAGACCCTACCACAGTAATAAATAGTGCTTTACCTATTGCTAATGCAGGTCCTGATAAATCTGTATGTAACGGTGACAGTGTGGTTATAGGAACCGCATCAATATCCGGTCTTTCATATTCATGGTCTCCATCGGCAGGGTTAAATTATGATACAGTGGCACAACCAACAGCTAAACCAGCCACCACGACCACATATACTCTCACTGTAACCAGTAGTACATGCACTAATACAGATTCTGTTGTTGTTACTATAGCTCCTATGCCTGTAGCTAACGCAGGGCCTGATAAAACAATATGCAAAGGAGATAGTACTTCTATAGGTTCAGCTTCTGTTTCCGGTATGAGCTACTCATGGTCTCCTGCCACAGGATTAAGTTCCAGCACATCGTCTCAGCCCAATGCAAAACCAGTTATTACAACTACATATACTCTTACTGTTTCTAATGGTTCTTGCAATAATACAGATACTGTAATTGTAAATGTAAATCCGTCGCCTACTGCTAATGCAGGCGCTGACAAGAGCATTTGTATTGGTGATAGTACAGTGATCGGAACTGCTTCAGTTTCCGGAATAAGATATTCATGGTCCCCTGCTACAGGGCTTAGCAATGATACAATAGCGCAACCTACGGCTAAACCAGTGGGTACTACTACTTATACACTTATTGTTTCTAATGGTACCTGTATTAACAAAGATTCTGTAATTGTTAATGTTCTTCCTCAACCAATCGCAAATGCGGGCCCAGACAAAACAACCTGCAAAGGAACCGGAGTTATTATTGGTACTGCAGCAGTATCAGGTGTAAGTTATGCATGGTCACCGGCTACGGGGTTAAGCTCAAGCACATCAGCTCAGCCAACAGCAAATCCAGCTAATACAACAACATATACTCTTACCGCTTCTAATGGTTCTTGTAGCAATACAGATACTGTTATTGTAAATGTAAATCCTTCACCTACTGCTAATGCAGGCGCTGACAAAAGCATTTGTATTGGGGATAGCACCGTTATCGGAGCTGCCTCTGTTTCCGGAATAAGATATTCATGGTCACCGGTTGCAGGGCTTAGCAATGATACAATAGCACAACCTACCGCTAAACCAACCACGACCACTACATATACCCTTATTGTTTCCAACGGTACCTGTACTAATAAAGATTCCGTAATTGTAAATGTTCTTCCTCAACCAATTGCAAATGCAGGCCCTGACAAAACAACATGTAAAGGAACTGGGGTAACAATTGGTACTGCTTCTGTATCGGGTGTGAATTATGCATGGTCGCCAGCAACGGGATTAAGCTCTACCGCAGCTGCTCAGCCAACTGCAGATCCGGCTAATACTACAACATATACCCTTATCGCTTCTAATGGTTCTTGCAGTAACACCGATACTGTCATTGTAAATGTAAATCCATCGCCTACTGCTAATGCAGGCGCTGACAAAAACATTTGTAATGGTGATAGTGCTATAATTGGAACATCAGCGGTTTTGGGAATAAGATACTCCTGGTCTCCTGCTGCAGGGCTTAGCAATGATACAATAGCACAACCTACCGCTAAACCAACCACGACCACTACATATACCCTT
>OLMA01000443.1_pt1 | contig 58127 bp, 42 predicted proteins | sample 1604671 | NCBI WGS metagenome assembly OLMA01 (sample SAMEA104055725, study PRJEB20765) | soil metagenome | biome: Arctic tundra; feature: Polygonal ground; material: soil | place: USA | collected 2011-09 | depth 0-0.5 m | reverse complement strand
TTTTAAGGTTATTAAAGTTATTGTTTTCACTCTAACCTCTTCCTATCTTTGACAGTCCACTTTGGTTTAAAGATTTACATTTACATTTCCGGCTGATTCCAGCGGATTTGAATGTTCTTTTGTTGTGCATCCGGGAGGAAATGTAAATCAAATTAAAGAATTATACAGTAGCATAAGCGGAATGGCTATTGATTCTTTGGGGGACGATAGCATTTCTTGTGCTTTCGGAACTTTAAAAGAACATGCACCTTATGCACATTATCAATATACTTCTACAAATATTCCTGCTTCATTTAGTGTTAGTGGATCAAATGAAACATTTAATATCGGTACCTTTGATACTACAAGAACATTGGTAATCGATCCTTGGGTAACCAATCCTAATTTTCAATCTTTTAATAGCGCGTATAATGTAGACTATGACAATGCAGGAAATGTATACGTTTATGGAGGAGCTGGAACTAGTGGCAATGCGTTTGAATTAGTACAACTATCATCGACTGGTGCAATAAATTGGGTTTTCCAAGCTGTTAAGATGAGCCCTATTTTGGGAGCAGGTACTAATTATGGAGATTTTACAGTAGATAAGGTCAATAAAATATCATATATAGTTCAAGCTGTTGAACCGGTAAACCCAACAGGCTCTATTTATGCAGTTAGTGCAAGTGGTGCCGCAACATTGCAAACTCCTACTATAAACTCTGGACCTACTTCAACCGGGGGGATGAATGAAATGTGGAAAGCCAGGTTTGATCAATGTACAGGAAATGTTATAATAGGTGGAGGAGGTTATTACTCTACTTCTCGTAGCTTGCCTTGCAATGAAGCTGCAGTGTATAATCCATCTGCTAATACCTTGAACTTGGTTAATGTGCTTGGATTGCCAAATGCTGATGGTTTTCAAGATATTTGTCTAATGGCTTTAGACCCTTCTTCTAAAACGAGTTTCATGGCAACATCAGCATCAAATGGGAGTCCAAGTGTCTTAGTTCCTAATTCTATTTTTAGTAATCATTTGCCAAATCTTACTGCCTATGCGACTGGAATAAATGATGCATTTCCTTTTGCAGAAGAACAAAGCGTAATGTATGTTGATAATAATTCTCCACCACGTGCCACAAATAATTTTAATGGAATGGCGGCCAGCCCCAAGTATTTATATGTAACCGATGGTTTGAATTTAACTGTATTTGATAAGGTTGGAAGTGGAACTAGTTTTTTAAACCAAATGGCTACTAAACAATTTTCACCTTCAGGATCCTTTCAATTTACCTATGGAGGTATTGATGTTGATGCATGTGACAATATTTATGTTGGTGCTGCAAAAGCAGTAAATGTTTATAAATATAACGCTGGGTTCACTAACGTAACAAGTTATGCTACGCCGGGGAATGTCTACGATGTTAAATTAGGTGTAGATCAACAAAATATGTATGCCTGCGGCGCTGCATTTGTTCAATCAAGTGATGTATCAAGTACCAGTAATGTTTCTGTTTCATTCAGTAATACTTCAACCTGCGGTACAGGATGTACCGGAGCTTCTACGGCAACTCTCAGTTTATGCGGGACTACGGTCACCACAAGTACGTATCCTGGATTGACTTATTTATGGAGCCCAGGAAATCAAACTACACAAACAGTTACCGGTTTATGTGCGGGAACGTACACTGTTACTATTTCATTAGGTGGCTGTACTGGTTTTTATACAGGAACAACAATTATTTCTTCCTTGCCTTCTCCTACAGTAACTATCAGTGCGGGTGGTTCCACATCATTTTGCGCAGGCGGTTCTGTAGGATTAACGGCAAGTGGGGCAAGTACTTATATTTGGAGTCCGACAACTGGCCTAAGCACTTCAACCGGGGCAACTGTAACAGCAGGTCCTACCACAAATATTACTTATACAGCTACCGGAACAAGTACGGCAGGTTGTGTTGGTACAAACATCATAACAATAAGTGCTGACCCTACATGTTGTTCTACCGTTGGTGCAGTGTATACCTTCAGTAATACCACTATTTCCGGTACGTATGGACCAACCTCTTCACTTATTGTTATTTCGGGCACGTGCACTGTATCAACAAGCGGTGCTACTTTTGCAGGTTGCAGTAATGTTCAAGTGGCTGCCGGAGCTACAATAACAGTGCCTCCTAACGCAACGTTGAACATTACTAATAGCGGCACTGACATTTCAAGGTTGTATGCCTGTGGTAATATGTGGCAGGGCATTATAGTTGATCCGGATGTATCATCGCCAGGGCATTTATATATTAGCGGAGGAAGTATTATAGAAGATGCCATTCAGGCAATATATACTCCAACTGTATCTTCAAGCCAAATCGCACCAACAATAAGTGTCGTTAATTCTACACTTAATAATAACTATACCGATATTTATATTGATGGCTATACTTCAACTACTTCATTATTTCCTCTTACGCTCCAAGGTGATTCTTTAACAACAAGTACGGATGGAACGTATTCCGGACCTTACTTAAAGTCTCCATATTCTGGAGCAATTACTAATACTGGAGTATACATAAATGCAGTTCCAGATCATGGTGTTGTGATAGGGACTTTAGCTTCGGGCTCTACAAATACGTTCAGTACTATGAAATATGGCGTGTATGGTCATGATGCCAATTTTTATGTGTATAATAATATATTCTGGAATATGCATGGTGCCCCACCAATGGCTTGTCCACGCCCTCCGGCAATTTGTCCACAACCCCCAATAATTGGTGAAGGTGTTGTTGCAACTGGGCCAACTGGTTCCAGCACATATGGTGTTGTAGTTGGTGGCGGAGCCAGCTATGAAACAAATTGGTTCAGGAATGTAAACAGAGGTGTTGACCTGAATAACTATAAGTTTGTTATGGTTGATAACAACATATTCGGAAATACAACAAACAATCCGATCACAGCGAACCAACTTGGCGACCATGGCGTATATATTAAAACTAACAAAGCCACAACGCTAGAAGTAGATAGTAATAATTTTATCAATTTTGAAACAGGTGTACACCTGAACCGTACCTATACTACTTATAGTACAACCATTGAACATATAGACTATAATAACCTGTCTATAACAAGTGGTTCTGGTATGAATACCGGAATTATTGTAGAAAATGCTACCCGTTCCACTTTTGCTCCAACTGTTATTAATTTCAACACAGTGCATGATGCGAGTAACTGTATATGGGTAAGGAATTTTCTAAATCAACGCACCCTGATAGATAGTAATAATGACTTAAGAGTTGCAAAAATAATAGGTACTAAAGGCACTCAAAGGTCGGGAATACGTGTTGAATACAGTGTTGGTGGCGGCCAGACCTTGCGTATTGAGGATAATACAATTTATACCAATGGCACTTATTTAAGTACAACGGCAGTGCCTGCCGATACTGAAGTGATTGGCATAAATGTGATTTATGGCCCTGCTCTTACAATACTATGCAATGATATTTATGATGTTGGAGAATGTATGCGATTTTCGGATTTTTGCCCTTCAGAAGGAATTTACAGTAATTCTTTCAATACAGCCGGACCAAGTTACGATGGTTTAGTGTTGTGGAATAATGCCCAATTAGGGTCTTTAGGCCGAAGTGGTGTTCCAACAGGTAATGAATGGACTACTGGTGGCACTTTCCTGCGTTCTAAAACCTACGCTTTTCACGCCAATGCCCAATATTCTCCATTATGGGTTACTTCGGGTGCAACTACGGATCCGGCACCAAATTTGGGATTTCCTACCTCATTTGCTTATGGTTATATATCAGGAACAATAAATATCACTACAGGTAGTACTCCTTCTTGTTCGACAATATGCCCAATATGTATTAATAATCATGATCCGATTCTGGATAGCGTTGCTTTGGATTCGGTACACTATGATATCTACCCTTCATACGCAAGAGAAATAAATCGAAACCTTGTTTTTGATAATGTGGCAACCTATGATACTCTTAGAACAGGTGATACAATATTGAATAACTTTTATAACGCCAACTTGAGTACCAATATCGGTGCTTTATATCAAATCAATAACTATATTTCCCAAGGATATTATAGCGAAGCCAATACTATTCTCGCCACTTTTTCTCCATCCGATAGTATAGAACGAAACTATAAAACAGCAGATAGTATATTTACGTATACAATAGGTGCGGGAGTAGATACGCTTGATTCTTTGGACCTGGTTCACTTATACAATATTGCTTACCAATGCCCCGATATGGGAGGTGTAGCGGTTTACCAGGCACGTAGTATGTTGAATTTACTAACCAATATGGAATGGGACTTTAGTGATAGCTGTAACACTTCAGGCGGCAGAGAAGGACGCAGGGCTGATAAGCCTCCTGTAAATAACCCAACATCTGTGGCAAATCTGAATGCAAGAGTTTATCCTGATCCTGCCAATACCTTGCTTAATATTGAAATAAAACTACCGGCAGGAAATGCCTATAATATGTGCATGTATAATTCCTTAGGAGAAAAGGTAATTTGTGAAGAACTGACGGAACCAATAACCATATTGCCAATAAATACGCTACTGACCGGAATTTATTTTTATAGAATAATAGATGAAAGCGGCAAGCTGATTAAAGCCGATAAAGTGATGATAATGCACTAAAATTGTGTATATTTGTAATAAACCTACAGCCATGAAAAAAAAGGCAATTATTAGTCTTATCTTTTTCATGGCCTTTTTTGTATCCAGAGGCCAAAACCTTGTACCTAATTATTCCTTTGAAGATTTAGATTCATGTATCCATCATTCTAATGAATTTAATGGCTATGTATCAAACTGGACAGGGCAAGCTGGTGTGAGTGGCCTTTGTTATTTTACATCCCAATGTCCAAAGGATACTTCGTGGCCTTCAGGAGGTGTTCCGTACAACTATTATTATGGTTTTCAATATGCACATACCGGAGTTTCTTATGCAGGAATATTGACTTTTGTGAACGAAGGGTTTGATACTGTCAAGCCATACACAAATAATAATCTTAAGAATGTAAGAAATTATATTGAAGCACGATTGATAGATTCGTTAAGAAAAGGACATTTATATTATGTCACCTTTTATGTTAATCTACAAAATCCTTCTATCTATGCTTGTAGCGATATAGGTGCTTATTTCTCAAATGTATCACTCTCATTTAATAGTAGTGGCTTGGTTTTATCCTACATTCCCCAGATTACAAATGACCCCAAAAAACAGGAACTTACAGATACTTTGAATTGGATGAAAATATCGGGAAGCTTTATCGCTAAAGGAGGGGAACAATATATTACTATTGGTAATTTTAAAAGCGACACTGCAAGCAGTATTAGGTATTTGGGGCAAGTCACACCAGATGGCTCACAGGCATGGTATTACATTGACGATGTAATAGTAAGCCCCGATAGCAATTATGCAGATAGCATTGCGGGAATTAATCAATTAGGAATTAGGAATTACGAATTAAAAGTGTGGCCGAATCCAAGTAAAGGAGTTTTTAATTTTCAATCAAGTAATCAGCCTGAACTTGTCCATGAATACACTTTAGAAGTTTATAATATGTTTGGAGAGAAGGTTTACTCAAGCCAATTTTCAGGCACTACTTCTCAATTTTCAATTAACCTTAATAACAAACAGGAAGGGATTTACCTGTATAGAGTAGTTACAGATAAAGGAGAAGCTGTGGGAAGCGGGAAGTTGATTATAGAGTAAAACTGTTTTCAACAGAATTTCCATTCAAAAAATTATCTTGTTGAAAATCAATTTGTAGCGGACACCCCAGAAAATTTCTTCCTCACAATAACACTGAATTCAAAAACTTATTCTACAATTGAAATCTTATTTCGAATTTTTTAATTTGAAATAAAACAATCGGCAAACATAATAATCCAGCGCTTCGTAGCCGATTTTTCCAATGAATTTATTTGTTTCTTATAGAACAGTTTCTGTTCTGTTTCTCTCAATTTCAACTTTAATAATCTCTTTCCAATGAAGACTGAAACAAATCTTCTAGTGGAAAAACTATGCTTGCTCCTAATCGGGGAACTAGGCAAAGAGATTGAATCCTCAGTTAAGAAAGCTATTAATGAAAAATTCAAGAGCATTAATAACAATGCTTCTGAAGATACATTAATCGCTACTTCTGAATTGCAAAAATTTATTTCAATTTCCAAAAGTGCTATAGAAGGCTTGAAAGAAAAAGGAATGCCTTATTACAAGATAGGCGACAGTGTAAGATTTAAAAAGCAAGAAGTCTTACAATTTCTGCAACAATACAAAATAGAAAAAGGAGGTCAAGTTTCCAAATAGAAATATCTAATATGTCCAAGCATTAGGCAAAACAAAGACTTTATAAAAAAAGTTGTAAAAAAGTTCACGGTTTTCCAATTAAATTAAAAAAAACTACAATGTATTTATTCGCAGCAGGAGGAGGCAGCATTTTAAAAAAAGACAGCGGAACATGGTGTGCCGAACAGAAAGTTCATAAACTATATTCCATTTATAATGAAGTCGAACAGCTTCTTAATTATAATCATCCATATAAGCTTATTGCTGACAGTGGGGGCCACGTTTTTAATAAAGGTGAAGGGGGAATTAACGAGCTTGGGCATAAAAGAACAGCAGCGGCACCCGACCCCCACAAGTATATGAAGTATTACATGGATTCCGTTTACAAATTAAGGAATAAGGAATGCATAATATTTGAGCTTGACATATATGGCCATTTACCTACAGATACTATTGATGGTATGTATCGTGACCTCAACAGTATTAAGGATAAAAAATTCAAACTTGTCCGTTGCTTCCATCCCCTGGGTATAGATAAAGACTTTAGTTTACGCACCTTAAAGAAGTGGATTGATAAAGAAGGTCAGGATTACATTGCTATTTCTGATAGCAGTGATACCCGTTTCCATGACATTTTTAAAATAACTCGCAACGAGGTCAAGATTCATGGACTTGCCCAAACAGGATTTAGTGTATTATCCAAGTTCCCATTTTATTCTGCTGATTCTACGAATGCTTTAGTTACACCTTTTAGTACTGGTGCTGTAGTTATAGACAGATTCGGAAAAAGAATCTCGTTGAAGAAAGCGCGCGCTGATAGGAGCCTGAACTACCTGTTGTATCATGATACCAAAGATAGATTAGAACACTCTATAAAAGTGTTTAAAAAAGCGGAAGAGTATTATACGAAGCTTTGGGAAAAGAGAGGAATAGTATGGCAATAAATATTCGGTAACGCATTATTAATATGAAAACAGAAAGCATAAAATACAAGGAAATACCGATTGATAGTATTGAGGTACCTTATAATACAGTTATTGGAGATCCAAAACTCGAAGGGGTTCTAATTAATACATTACGCCAGTACGGACAATATGTTACCATCCCTGTTCGGGTTAATGAGAATGGTCTATTTGAAAGTGTTTTAGGAGAGGTAATGCTTAAATGTCTAAAAACCATAGGTTATACATCTGTTATGTGCTATAATATGGGCCATATACCACTCTCGAATGCAAAGTTGGCTGTATTAGAAATAAACCTATTGAATTTTGAACCAAATGACCTCGTCATTTCTCAACTGCTAAACGAGTTATTAAATGATTATACCATAACAGATCTTTATGAAAGGATACCTGTTACCCAGAATAAGCTGGACAAAATAATTCAGCTTCTAACTTATGATTGGGAAAATGCTACTGCTGAGGAAAAGAAAAGACAAGAAGATAAAGAAGCCAAAAAGATGGCAAAACTCCTGACTCCAGTAATAGCTAAAAAACCTATGCAAATAAAATCTTATAAGAGGATAACACCGGATTCATTTTTCAACAAATTAATATAAACATCAAAACTAAAACACAATGGAAGAAAAAAAAATGAGCGATCTTTCTGAAGTACACAAAGCCTTCAAAAATGATAACGCTGAAAAACTGGAAGAGATTTACAATAAGCCGAACCAGTCAGAGAGTATTAAAGAAGAAATCGGTAATGCAACAAAAGTTCGTGTAAGGAGCGCTATTGTTACTGCCATTAGCAAGTTAGCTGCATTACATGGAAGGATACCATCAGCATTTGAGCTATCTGTAGAAACAGGTTATTCAACCAATACTGTGTATAAGCATTTACATGAACTTAATTCTCAAAATGTACAAGAAGAAGAGATGAAGTTCTTTACAACACAGAAAAGCAGATGGCTCGGTTTAATCATGCAGGCTGCGATGCCAGATGAGAATGGCAAGGTTGACCTAAAAGCAGTTAAAATGGCTCTGGATATAATTATTGCAAATCAAAAAACACCTTCAGTTTCAAATGCCATTCAAATCGTGTTACCGCTTCTTCCTAAGGAAGAACAAGAAAAGGTTAAAATGTTTGTACAACCCTATGTTTCTAATGCAAATTCAATACCAAAATTAATAACTGATAATAAAAACAATAAAGATGAAAACCATGATTAATAATAATCAAAACAAAAACGATATGATAGAAACACCATCAAACAAAGTAGAAAGTGTAGCTTTTACAGAAGCTATGAAAGCGTATGAAACCATTCTTGAAGCAATAGGAGAGAATCCCTCAAGAGAAGGCTTAGCGGATACTCCAAAAAGGCATATTAAATTCTTGATGGAGTTTTGTAACCCAAAACCTTTCAAATTCACAACCTTTGATAAAGAGGATACAGATGAAATAGTTGTTCAACTGAACATACCTTACTTCAGCCTGTGTGAACATCATTTTTTACCATTTTATGGTTTTGCTCACATTGGGTATCTGCCTAATAAGAGAATTGTGGGATTAAGCAAGCTGGCCAGAACCGTTGATTTCATATCCCATGCCCCACAAAATCAGGAGCGTATTACCTCTCAGGTAGCAGAATTCTTAATGGAAAAACTTGATGCCAAAGGAGTAGGAGTAATATTATCAGGTGAACATATGTGTATGAGCATGCGAGGTATATCTAAACCTGGAGCAGTTACTTACACTTCTAAAATGTTGGGTTTATTTAAAGAAGATATGCAAATGCAAAAGCAGTTTATGGAAAGGATACAGTTAAATAATAAATAGTTTAACCCATGCTGACTTTAAATACTTCATTTATACCTAAACTTTCTTTATACTATAAAAACTTGACAGCATACTGTCATCTGATACTGATCCATAGAGAAATGTTAAAGCCCCCTCCTATATACACTATATATAACATAGGTATAAAGGATATAATCGGATTAATCGGACATATTAAAATTAATGATTGATGGTATTTGTATTTCAAAATATCTAAAAGACGAAAAAGTATCTTACTCTAGTTTAGAACATATTAGTTCTGGTATATATGGGAATAGATATAAGTTAAAAACATCTTCCAATGCTAAGTATACAGGTAATACACCTGTAATTACTATTCCTACCCGAAATAAATTGACCTTTAAAGGTAGTCTCCCTTATCTTTTCAATGACAATAATTTAGTTCCTTTTTCTTTACTAGAGGTCAAAGAAGCGTTTAAAGACCTATCAATTAGACTAGGTATTGACCTATCCAGAGCAGTTGTAAATAACTTTGAATTTGGAGTTGCCATTGAGATTCCTTTTCCCTTTCAGGAGTTCATATACCATCATGTTGGCTTGTCTAATATGGATTCTTCTTCTTATCAAAGTAAGGGGAAATATTTTCAGGATAAGACAAGAAGAATTAAAATCTATGATGCAGGCAGAAACGCAAAATACAAGCTTTCGTTACCTGTTAAACAATTACTGCAAAAGAATAAGCATTACAATAAGCAGGGGAATTACGTAAAGTTTGAAATCCAATATAAAAACCCTGCCAAATATTTCGGACGTATAATTACCGTAAGTGATATTACAGATGATGCTTTCTTAAGTATTTGTGTTCAGGATCTATTCAATACCTACAGTAATATTACAAAGACAGGTTTCAAAGTTCCTATAGATGCAAAAGAGCTGACAACTCCTACCATATTGGCTATTGTATTAAAGGAAATTGAACAAAGTACCGGAGAAGATGTCGAAAACCTTGTGAAACAAAGAATAAAAATGTTGACTTCATTAAAGGCCTGGCAGAAATATGACAGGAGAAAAAGCATTCGAAAAGCTTTTGCAGGAATTAATAATTATCACAGTCCCTATGATATTTCAAATTTATTACAAAAGGCTGCAAATAAATTCTTGTATGATGTTGCGAATTAATTTAAAAAGCGTGGACTTTATTATCTCAAATAATTAAAAAGTATAAAACATAATTTCATGGCACACCTCAAGTATATAGTGAAAGACCATAAGGGAGGGTTAAACAAAGATGGTAAGTGTATAATATTCTTACGTTATACACATAAAACCAGAGTAACTTACTTCTCTTCAGGAAGAACTATTGACCCTGAATTCTGGGATAAACGAAATAATAAAGTGAAACAAGGATATAGTGGTTTTAGTCAATTCAACATGTTTCTTGATAAATTCCGCCAAAGAATAGAAGATTATATTCATCAGGCCTTAAGTCAGGAAATTGAGCCTACCATAGAATATATCCGCGAGAAAGTACGGGTGAAAAAAGAAAAGAACGAAGAAAAGATTCCATATATTGACTTCTTTACTTTTGTTGAGCAGTATATTACAGGCTCAGCTATAAACAAGAAAAAATCGACTTTAACCTGCTACCGAAATACTGTCCATAACCTAAAATGGTTTGAAGAATATGCAGGTGAAGTAATAACATTTGATTCCTTTGGAGTAGACTTCTATGACAAACTTAAACGGTATTATATCGATGTTAGGGGTTGTGGGAACAACTCTTTCGGTAAGGTCATTAAAACCTTGAAGACGTTTCTAAATGAAGCAGTCGAAAGAGGTTATACGGTTAATCAAGGGTATAAAAGCAAGAAGTTTAAAGTATTAACTGAAGATGTAGAAAATATATACCTGAGTGAATTTGAAATAAGAACCCTACTGGACTGTAATTTATCAAACAATCCAAATTACGAAAAGGTGCGGGATTTATTCGTAGTCGGCTGTTATACTGGCTTAAGATTTAGTGACTTTACAGAAATAAAGCCCGAAAACATAAGAAATGAATGTATTTATATAAGAACCATTAAAACTCAGCAAAATGTGGTAATACCTTTTCACCCTATTGTTCGGGATATAATGAAAAAGTACGAGGGAAGATATCCTAACAACCTCCCACCTGCATACACTAACCAAAAAATGAATGATTATTTGAAAGAAATAGGGAAGCTTGCAGGCCTAAATGAGAATATTATCGTTACAAGAACAAAAGGAAGCAAAAGGGAAGAGAAAACATATAAGAAATATGAATTGCTTACAACACACTGTGCCAGGAGAAGTTTTGCAACTAATTTATTTAAACAAGGGTTTCCATCGATTAACATAATGAAAATAACGGGGCATAGAAGCGAAAAGTCATTCTTAAAGTACATTAAAGTGAAAGAAGAAGAAGCTGCTTTTATGTTGAAAAAGCATTGGGAAACATTTTATAGTTCCAAAACAGCTCCATTGTATAAAATTGCTTGATTGGATTTAAATGCCGTAAAAGAAGTTTTAAGGCATTCATGATGGAAATGGATGGATTGCGCAAATGAATAAAGAAAACGACTTAAAACTGATCGGGAAGAAGTAAAAAAGGCAATTTCAAGCCTTCAATAAGATATATTTGTCATAGAATACTTAACTAATAAAATATCAATATAGAGAAAACATAAAGAAATAACATATCAGCGTTAGCTTTCTTGTAGCCGAAAACCTCGAAACTTTCTAAAAACACAAGGATAAGCATACGCTCACGTACAACGTGGGCTTTGTCTTATTTGTGGTTTAGGTGCTTCGAGGTACCTCGGTTACAGTATGGCGAATGTCCCACGTTGATTTTTTATATGAATTCCATTAGGGGCATTGGGAATAAAACCAATGTAAAATGAAAAATTTGCTTTTTGTAATCCCAATTCTAATTGTTTCTTGTCAGAATAATAAAGAGCGTTCCAGTGCCCAAAGTATAGTTGGAAAATATGCGGGTATGGTAAAGTACCCTAATAATAATAAAGGGATTAAGTATGGATTGGAATTAGAATTAACAGAATCAAACAATGCAGTCTTTAATGAAAACTTTCAGATTCCACCTACGGAAATAGTAGGAACATATAATGTAGATAATAATTACATTTATTTTAACGGTGGTAATGCCGACAATTTCAGATTTAAAATAATCGATAACAACACTATACGAATAATATCTTCATCGTTTCAAGAGGTATCTAACGATACCACTATTACGAATATTCTTTGCACTTTATATAGGGAAACAAGTCCAGATACAAGTAAAATAAAAACATTAGCAGAATTTCAGGGCTTAAATAAAACTTCACAGTTAACTCCTCAACCTAAGATTTTGGTAAAGGACTTGAAAGTAATCCCACCAAAAGTAGTATCAGTTAGAAGGGTTATTGACACTGCAAATATGATGTGGACGGATTATCAAGGTGATAAGGAAATTGATGGTGGTGCTATAATTGACGCTTCATTAGGGGAAGATACAATAAACGGCCTTTCCGTCATTTGTATTATTCATGGGGTGAAAAGATATTGTATTCATGGTTCAGGTTCGGAATAAATCATGTTAGAATAATTCCCTTTTAAGGTTGTATGTTGGACTTTTAGGCTGAAGGTTACCATATAATCTAAACCTTAAAAACATGGAACCAATTACAGCAAGTATTATTAAGAGGGCAAGTTATGCTGCTCTTTCCCAATTGTGTAAACAAATGGGAGTTGAATTTCAGAATCAATCGAAAAAGAAATTAGTTGAGTTACTATTATCTAAACTTGAGCAGGGAGATAATAAGTCTCAGGCAAGTAAAGAATTACCGGAAGCTAAGAATGGGAAAGCAATTTCTGATTCTGATAAAACAAAACCAGTTGCAATTAAGAAAAATGCCAAAAAGATCATTAATGCAAAGCTAATACCAGTTAAGAAAGGCCAAAAGGTCAAAAAGGCATCTATAAGTAAAGGAGAAACAAAGTCAAGTAAGATTCTTGCTATGTATTTGAAAGGCAAGAAAGTATCTGAAATAAGCGAGGCATTAAATGCACATCCAAGCTTTTGTTATACTATTATAAGCAAGTATAATGGAAGTAAAGGCAAATAATGCATTGGCAGTATGTTATTAAAACTTAAACGTAAATACAGGAAAGACCCCATTATTCAGGCATTGGATTGTTATCTAATAATAAGAGAAGTATTAATGGCATTAGATACAGTTGAAAGGAATAAGGAACATATGTGGGTAATGGGGCTTTCAAGTAACAATATTGTAAAGTATATCGATCTTGTAAGCATAGGAACCTTAAATGCGACAGTAGCAGATCCCAGGGAAGTATTTACCTATGTAATAAGATTCGGTGGAATAGCTAAAATTATACTCATTCATAATCACCCATCTGGCAATCTTAATCCTTCTAGTCCTGATAAAGCCTATACTCAGCGAATGATTGATGCAGGGAAAATACTACGAATAGAGGTATTGGACCATCTTATAATAGGTGTGAGGTCGTATTACTCATTTTTGGGTGTTAGTCATGTTAATAAGGAATCAGTTTAAATTAAAATGCTATCTCAAAAAACTTTGTATTCATGGTTCATATCATATGAGTGGTAAACGAAAACCATAAGTATAATGAGACCCTTGAAACAAAACTTTATTCTTACTGTCACAAAAAGGTAATCATTGACCCCAAAGAATTGCTGAAGAAACACCCGATCGTTTAATCAGGCTTATTGTACCACCAATTTACTTGTTGCCATAAACCCTTTACCAGAATCAAAAGCTTTTATAAAGTAAACACCCGAAGCCAGGTTATTTCGTTGTAATTCATATTGCCTCCCAGTGCATTCCATAGTTTCGATTATTCTTCCGGTAATATCATCCAGTTCTAAATAATGTTTGCCATCAGTATTAAATACTATGCTGGTTGAAGTACTGAACGGATTAGGGAAGCAGGCTATATTATATGAAGAGGAAATGTTTTGAACAGTTAATGGCGTGCCTGCAATGGTATTAATAGTTTTATTAGTAATTATAGCAGGGTTAGCATCAAAGTAAATTCCGGCATTATTTACAATCTTATCACCCGCTGCAACAGTGCCCATAGGCTTAATTGTAAATGTAAATACCCCAATGCTGGTTGTTTTACTGGTTCCAGTATCGGGCAGGTTAATGTTGTTGAAAATGAATTTGATAATATGTCCGCTTATTACCTGGGTTGTAACATCACTACTGCTCGATAATACGTTTAATGTTGTAGGATCAAGTTTTGCACTTAAGGTATCAATCACCACTACGTTATGTGCTACTGCAGTTCCTGTATTCTGGAAATGGATGGTATACGTGAGTTTTTGAGTATCTGCTATATCTCCAATAGGTGATACACTCTTTTCATTCGGGTCGAAAGGTAAGCCAATACAATTGTAAGGGAAAGCCTTAACCCAATAGGTTATGCTATTGTTAGCAGGGTTTGAATCACCAACAGTAGGCGTAATAAACATACTGACAAATACACTATCTCCGGCAGGCAGGTTGCTTATTGTTCCATTTAAACTAACACTATGTGTTATACCTATATCCGAAAGGCTATCGTAGTTCCAAATCAAAGTATCTCCACTTATATGAGCAACACTATCAGAAGTTGTGCTCGTAATATGCAATGCCGTATCTAATACTAATTTCAGTGTTCCACTAGTTGGCAAGCACCGATTATTAAATATACAAGCTTGAATTGACGCGCTATTAAATGAAGGTGTGTCTATACACACTTGCAGATTGCCTGCAAGGTCGAAGCCATTGCTTGGGTAAACATCTATTCTTATTGAAGCTTTTGAGGAACATCCTGCAGCAGTTGTGCCTATAACCGTATATGTAGTTGTAGTAATTGGTATGGCATTTACAGTTGAACCGGTAGTTGGGGTTATGGCTGTTGTAGGAGACCATGAATAACTTGTAGCACCGCTTGCAGTAAGTGTAGTTTTATTGCCAGCACAAATGGTAGAGTCTCCGGTTATTACAATATTAGGCAAAGGGTTAATAGTTATTTGTACTATTTTAATTATGCTGTCATTTCCTCCAGCATCATTTATAAATAATTTTACTGTGTCAGTTCCTGACTTAGAGTAAGCAACTTTAACATTTCTTTGAGTAGATGAAGAGGGTGAGCCATCTGGAAACGACCAATTCCAACTTGTTGCATTATATGAGATGTTGGTGAATTGAGTACTGTCACCAAAACAAATAATAGTATCCTTAATATTGAAATCGGCTTTTGGTGGTGTAGTAATACCACAAGCAGGTACTATTGATGCATTTGTATTATATATAGATACATGCGTTTTCCAGCTTGTAGCATTTGTGTTTATCACTGTTGCAGCGCTAGTAGTTGGTGTGACGGTAGAATTAATAGGTGTAATGGAAGTATTTGTTGAGCAAACGAGGCCATTACCATTACTGTCAAGTTTTACAATCCACATATCATCCATACCTTCTCCATAAGATAAGGTGTATCCATACATAATATAGCCTTGGTCGTATGTTTGAACAGCTGCGCCACCTTCATGTTTTACACCACCATAAGTTTTTTGCCATTTAATGCTTCCAGATGTATCTATGTCAAGCAGCCATACATCATAATCGCCATTACCAAATGACTGAGTTTGGCCAGAAACAAGGTAATCGCCATTATTGTTTTGGGATATTATTGTTGGGTTTTCAATCAATGAACCACCATAAATTTTTTGCCATTTTATATTTCCTATACTATCTAACCTGAGTAACCAGTAATCTCCATGTAATGCCCCAATACTTCCTGTGTATCCTAATACCATTAATCCACTATCTTTTGTTTGCACCAAACTATATGCTTCTTCTTCTGCAGTAGTACCGTAAGTTTTTTGCCACTTTAAATTTCCAATGCTATCTATTTTTACTACCCATGCGTCGTAATTTCCTTTGCCGAAAGATGAAGTAAATCCCGCAATAGCATAGCCGCCGTCATATGTTTCTATAATTGAATATGCATCATCGTTGCCACTTCCACCATAGGTTTTTTGCCATTTTATATTTCCTGCACTATCTATTTTGACGATCCAGTAATCAAATGAGGTCAGATTTGTTAAAGCGGCTTCTCCAGCCATTATGAAGCCGCCATCTTTGGTTTGTATAATGCTATTTATATTACTCGATGTTGTATATCTGAATTCCTTTTGCCAAACAATAGCTCCAATACTATCAATTCTTAGTATCCAACAGTCGGCTTGGCTTGCCCCTGCATAGGTAGTGTCTTTTTCTGCTGCAATAATAAATCCATCATCTTTGATGGTGGTCATTGCACTTGGGTAAAGTAATGGTCCGCCATATGCTTTATGCCATTGTTCATTTCCAAGGCTATCTAATTTAAAAAACCAGCAATCTTGATTACCTGCTGCAGGAGAATAGCCTAAAACAGCAAACCCATGGTCTTTGGTGTTAACAGCGCTTTGCACCTCATCATTATTTGCACTTGTACCTATTGTTTCACTCCATACGACTTGAGACAAGCATTGCGATGCAGTCACTATTAAAATGGTAATAATACTTAAGATTGAATATTTTGTTTTCTTCATCACCAAATTTTATTACTCAAAGATAGGCATAAGTACTGCCTAATTGAATACTAAAGTGTACGGATTTATTCAATGGTTTGACTACCATTACCTTATGACCTCAACCTGAAATTACTTCGCCACAATCTTCATCTCGGTGCGCCTGTTTTGGGCGCGGCCTTCTTCGGTATCGTTTGTGGCAATAAGTTGGGTTTGGCCGTAACCGGTAGCAGGTATTAGAAAAAAGCATCAATTAATGGTTCATACCATATACATTGTATATGAAAAACGAGAACTATTGGTACAATCAGAACCATGAATAGGCAGATAATCGAAGCTGCCATCTACCATAAGCCATCTATAAGTAATTTGATAAGCAATAATTTATCAGGACTCTTCAATTCTGTTCAACAAATTCAAACCGCCGTTGGAGTTGTCTATGCAGTAAGAGTTCCAACCTCTTTAGATGGATTAGAAATGGGAACAGGTGTTATACATTCAACAATACCTATTCCTACAACGAATATCATTGGTAAAGTGAAGATTCCCTTAAACATAGATATTAATAAGTATAATCAAACTCTGGTTTCTCACAAACACAAAGAAAAGCTTTTCAATATTCCAAATGGTCTTGGAATACTACTAAGAAAGAAAAACAATCCAATGGAAGACGAGCTTTTAAATAGGATATGAAGCTTAATTCAATAAAAATCACCTTATCTATTGGGAACTAGAACCTAAGAAACTAAAGGTAATCTAATAGGAATCTTATAGAATTGAACAAATTGTTCTATTTTATATTTGTCATCTTTAAAATCTATACCCTTCAAGTCTATATGCCCATCTATTTGATCTGGATAAATAATTAAGCAATCATTAACCTCATTGTAATTTTTACCTAGCTCATCATAAACAGATTTTAATCTTGCATATCCGCTTACCTGCCTTATATCTTCAATTTTATAAGAATCCTTATATTTCTTTTTATATTTTGCATCAATAACCATTTGAAACCCATCTTTATTAAGGAGATAGTCCAATTCATTATAATTTCTACGATAGTGATATATGACACCACTACCAAACCTATCTTTTAATAGCCCAAGGGTATATAACTCAAACAATTTACTCATATCAATCCAGAACGGAGGAGTTTTAACTTTTTCTTGCTCCTGCGTATTGGAAATATTGTAACCAAAGCGTTTTAAAATCAGTTTTGCTAAGTGAATACCTTCTCCGTATTCTTTATAAAAGGCATTAGTCTTAGTATGCTTTATGTCATTTAAGTTAACTTCCTCAGATACCTTTTCAAAAGCGGGGTTAATGTAATTAAATACCTCGGCCGTATATTTTGCAAAGTGAACATTTATGGTAGGTAAATATCGTTGAACAAATGTTAGAGCTTTTCTTAAAAGGCGATTTTCTATCCCATTTAAGCCAAATTCCTCATAGCTGCATATTATATTAAGTGGTTTATTTCTTACAAGGTTATGTTTAATAGTTTGGCCTACCAATATTTTCCCTTTAATTCTATTACGTAAATCCTGTTCTACTTTGTAGTATGATTTCTTAAGCCCTTTTCTTACAATTTCCTTCACAATATGTAAAAACTGTACTACAAGTAATGGAGTAAGCAAATCTTGTTGTCTTTGGATTTCTATATATGGCTCAGTGAATTTTATGTCAAATAATTCGCCGCAATATTCCGCTACTTCAGGATGTTTTAATGCATCGAAAAGCATTTTAAGATAATTAGTTTGTTTACTTCCCTCATTAAGTTTTGGTTCCACATAAATCGCTTTCTCACTGTTTATCCAGTCAACTCCTATAAAATAAGAAAGCTGTACATGGTGATAGCCATTCTCTCCCGGGCTTATTGCAACACATTTATAATCTTCTCCATTCCTTTTCTTAGGGAAAAAAATATTCAAAGGTTTTTCCAGTAATAGGTTGTCTATTACTACATGCTTATTAAATTGTTCCTGATAAGAAAGCAGACTAAACACTTAATTCTTCTATTTTTATTTTTGTTCCATTCATTAAAACCCCATCTCTCAAATACTCTCGTAATATTGGCTTTATTTCGTAGATAAAGAACAAGTAGTCTATTTATTTCAGGATATTCTACCAATGATAAAAACTGGTGAATATTTCATTGGCTCATTTGTAATAACTAATAACGAAAGCGATAAAGATTTTGAAGTTGTTGATGGTCAACAAAGGCTTGCAACAATTTGTATATTACTATCGGCTATTCGAAAATATTATGCAATGAATGGCTTTAATGAAGATGTAAAAGATATTGAAGGTACATTTTTATCAAAATATGATAGAAGTGCCGGTACTCAAAGGGCAAAACTAACATTAAGTGCTATAGATAATCAACTGTTTTATAATGAAGTTATATTACAGCCTAATGCTAAAGAGATTATAAATATAACAAGGGATAGCCACAAAAGGATTCGAGTTGCATATAAAGAAGCGGAAATTTTCATAAAAAATATTATAGCACGATATACAAGTAAGGACACACAAAAAGCTGAATTAATTGCATTAACAGAATTTATCCAACATAAATTAAAAGTTATAATAGTAACTGCACCTGATGATTCAGATGCTTTTGCAATTTTTGAAACTCTTAATGATAGGGGTAAAAAACTGGGACAAATAGATTTGATTAAAAACTATTTATTTCAGAGAGCAAAGGACAGAATAGCAGAAGCGCAGGATTATTGGTCCAGGATGACAGGAACAATTGAAATGAATTCAAATGAAGAAGAGGTTGAAGTATTTATTCGCTACCAGTGGTGTTCAATAAATGGATTTATAAGAAATGATGCATTATTCAAGTCATTAAGTGAACAGTTTAATAGTTTAGCTGCATCGGTAACAGTTAGGAATTCTTTTGCCTGTATTATTTCAATGGGTTTTGAAATAAGCTTTCTTGTCTGTTCATTGCTTATTCCGATTTTCTCTTGTCGCTTTCTTACTTTATAATACATTTTGGCGCAATGGGTGGAACAGGTTTGTGAAGTAGTTTTCTTTGCCTCAAATTCCTTCTTACAATATTGGCAAATTCGTGTTACAAAAAAGTGGGAACTCATTTAAGTATGTATTAAAGTGTTTAAAAGTGTCAAGTTATTTCTCCTATTTGTACCTCGAGGTACAAATATAATAAACGAGGTACAACTGAGGTACAAAAATATGCTTAAAATACCTTTAGTATGAAAATATTATTTTGTAAAATGGGTGACCTATAAACCTTTATTTATAAGGTTTAATTACGATTTGTTACTTGTTTATTATTTGGTTGTTTTGTGCCGTTTATTTCCCGATACAAAACCTGCTGAAGATATTGCCAAGCAGATCGTCGGTAGTTACTTCACCGGTAATTTCCCCTAAGTGAGTAAGCGCACTCCGAATATCAGATGCTACCAGTTCACCTGATAGTTTGCTTTCAATGCCGTTTTTTGCATGGCTAAGGTTTTGCATAGTGCGTTGCAATGATTCATAATGGCGTGCATTGGTAAGCACCACATCGTGTTGCATATTGGCGCCCTGCAAAGCAGCAGAACATAACCTATTCTTTAGTTCTTCAATTCCTTTGCCGCTTTTAGCAGAAATAGTTATCAGGTTTTCTATTCCTTTAAATTTATTCTTGACCTCATCTTCAGTACTAACCTTATCTATTTTATTCGCGACAGGCAATACCTCAATGTTATCTTCATGGCCAAGTTTCTGAATATCTCCTATAACTTCAGTAAGGCTCATTTCATCAGCATCGAACAGGTAAAGTACTATTGATGCCTGTTTTATTTTTTGCATGGTGCGTTCCACGCCTTCACGCTCTATCAGGTCCGCCGCGTTACGTATACCTGCTGTATCGGTCAACCTGAAGGCAATTCCCTGTATCGATATTATTTCTTCAATGGTATCGCGTGTGGTGCCAGGGATATCACTTACTATGGCACGTTCTTCGTTCAATAATGCATTCAGCAAGGTAGATTTGCCTGCGTTGGGCCTGCCGGCAATTACAGTTGCAACACCGTTCTTTAATACATTGCCAAGTTTAAATGATTCCGATAGCTTAGATATTTTGCTTATCATATCGGCAAGCAGGTTTACCAGTTGGCCACGGTTTGCAAACTCCACATCTTCTTCACTGAAATCTAATTCAAGTTCTATTAATGATGCAAAGTCGACCAGCTTTTGCCGGAGTTGTTTCAGTTCGTTTGAGAAACCGCCACGCATCTGGTTCATGGCAATATGGTGTGCCGCCTGCGATTCTGATGCTATAAGGTCGCTCACCGCTTCGGCTTGTGAAAGGTCAAAACGACCATTTAAAAAAGCCCGCATGGTGAATTCCCCAGGGCGTGCAGGGCGTGCGCCCTGCTTTATAAGTAATTGTAAAACCTGTTGCAATATATAAGGCGAACCGTGGCACGATATTTCTACCACATCCTGGCAGGTGTACGATTTTGGGGCTTTAAACAGACCTACTACGGCCTCGTCAACCACTTGCTTTTCGTCCATTACCAAACCAAAGTGCAGGGTATGGGTAGCAGCTTCTTTTAATTTCAGGGCTGGAAAGATCTTTTCACATATTGCAATAGAAGCCGGCCCCGAAAGGCGTATAACTCCTATCGCCCCGACTCCTGTTGGAGTAGATAAGGCAACAATGGTATCGTCGGTTACAATGTTCTTCATGACATGCAAAGGTAGGCGTAATCAATTACGAATTAATAATTACGAATTACAAATAATTTACTTCTGTATAGGCACGTGAGGTATTTTGCGTTAGGGATTGCAACGGAAAGCCCGCAGGAACGAGGACTTGCAGTGTAAAGCCCGACCCGAAGCATGAGGGGAACGCCCAAAATAGTAATAAAATAAACACTTCCTCAAGCTCAATGCGACTATAAATAACCCATGGGTGTCATTACACAAATTTTTATAAATTTGCTCGCAGATAATCCAATATACATATGAGCGTTTTAGTAAACAAAAAATCGAAAGTTATAGTGCAAGGCTTTACAGGTACTGAAGGTACCTTTCACGCACAGCAAATGATAGAATACGGAACTAATGTAGTTGGTGGTGTTACACCGGGTAAAGGTGGGACAAAGCACCTCGAAAAACCTGTGTTCAATACGGTTGCCGATGCGGTTAAGCAAGCCGGAGCTGATGTATCTATAATATTCGTGCCACCTGCATTTGCTGCCGATGCTATTATGGAAGCTGCTGAAGCGGGCATTAAGCTCGTGGTTTGTATTACTGAAGGCATTCCTGTTGAGGATATGGTAAAAGTAAAATCATATTTATCAGATAAAAGTACACGTTTAGTAGGCCCTAACTGCCCGGGTGTTATTACTCCGGGTGAGGCTAAGGTTGGCATTATGCCGGGCTTTATTCACAATCCGGGTACAATTGGTATTGTATCGCGTTCAGGCACATTAACCTACGAAGCGGTTGACCAGGTTACCAAAGCAGGCTTAGGACAATCTACCTGTATTGGTATTGGCGGCGACCCTATTATTGGTACAACAACTAAAGATGCTGTGGAGTTATTAATGAATGACCCCGGCACGGAAGGTATTATAATGATCGGTGAAATTGGCGGTACTATGGAAGCCGATGCAGCTAACTGGATCAAGAAGAACGGCACCAAACCTGTAGTTGGGTTTATTGCCGGGCAAACTGCGCCTCCGGGCCGTACAATGGGCCACGCTGGTGCTATTGTGGGTGGAGCCGAAGATACTGCTGCTGCAAAGATGAAAATTATGCGCGACTGTGGTATTACAGTAGTTGATTCACCTGCAATAATTGGTAAAACAATTGCATCGTTATTGAAAGCTAAAGTAAAGGCTGTATAAGGATTGTAGCCGCGGTAAAATAAAACAGCTCAACACACGTTTATTGAGAAACTATTAACATAATGCGGCTTAGGTACTCTGTTTCAGTAATATTCTTTTTGTTTGTAACCACCGCGTTTTCGCAAATAGGCGGAACAAGTACTTACGATTTCCTTGAACTTCCAATATCGGCAAGAGCTGCTGCACTGGGCGGGAATTTTGTAACCGTGCACGATGGCGATCTTGGCCTTGCAATGGCTAACCCTTCTTTTCTCGATAGTACATTAAACAACCATGCTATAGTAAGTTATGTACCTTTTTACGATGGAATTGATTACGGCTATGCCTCTGTTTCGCATACAATAAAGGGTTTAGGTTTTCTGGGTCAGAATGGTACCTTTGATGCAGGCATAAAATACATTAACTATGGTGTGTTTACCCAGGCCGATTATGAAGGAAACATTACAGGATCCTTTACGGCCGGTGAGTATATGTATAACATCGGGTACGGACAACCTATTAAAGATACCACCATTAGTGTGGGCGCTAACCTGAAAGGCATTTATTCTCACCTTGCCCAATACCATTCATGGGGTATGGCCATTGATCTGGCGGGTTCATACATAAGCCCTAATAAACGTTTCTATATGGGTATGGTAATACAAAATATGGGTACACAAATAGAAGACTATGTTGTCGGTAACCCTGAACCATTGCCGTTTGATATACAATTTGGGCTTTCGGAAAAACTGGCTCATGCGCCATTCCGTTTTGGTGTTACGCTTGACCATTTACAGAAATTCGACCTGACCTACATTGACCCTACAGATACACAAACCGTAAACCCATTAACCGGGCAGGCGGTGGTGAAAAATAATTTGGGTGGCTTTGCCGATAAATTAATGCGCCACGTTATTCCAAACCTGGAAGTTGTATTGGGAAAGAATTTTATGCTGCGTTTTGCTTATAATTACGAAATGCGTAAAGAGCTTGAGCTAAGCGGTCGACAAGGATTGGTTGGTTTTTCAGGCGGTTTCGGTATTAAAATATACAAGTTCCAGTTAAGTTATGCCATGTCGGGTTATAACCTCGGGGGAGTTATTAGTACTTTTACCATGGGATTATCTCTTGATGATTTTTATACACGAAAAACCTGATGAAAGATATTATCATAGCCATAGACGGATATTCATCCTGCGGTAAAAGTACCATAACCCACGATCTTGCCAATGCATTGGGGTATGTATACGTCGATACCGGCGCTATGTACAGGGCAGTAACATTATATTGTCTTGAAAAAGGAATTATACAAGAAGGCAGAGCAGTTGATGCAGCCAAGGTTATACGTGAGCTACTCAACATTCATATTGATTTTAAGCATTCTGTTGAAACAGGAAAAACAGAAACATACCTGAACGGAAAGAATGTGGAGAATGAAATACGAAGTATGCCTGTAAATGAATTAGTGAGCCCTGTAAGTGCTATTCATGAAGTGCGTAAAGTTATGGTTTACCTGCAACGCAAAATGGGTGCTAAGCCGGGTATTGTTATGGATGGTCGCGATATTGGCACCACTGTACTGCCACACGCCGACCTGAAAATATTTATGACCGCCGATATAAAAGTCCGTACGCAACGCCGCATGCTTGAGTTAAAAGAACGTGGCATAAAAGCGAAAGAACAGGAAGTAGAGCGTAATTTACTTAAGCGCGACCAGGAAGATATGAACCGTGAAGAAAGCCCTTTAAAGCAAGCACCTGATGCTGTTGTGCTTGATAATACCCACCTTACCCACGAAGAGCAACTTGCCAAAGTATTGCGTTGGGCCAAGGAAAAGATGATAGGGTAGTTTTCAATTTACCATCATTGCGAGGAACGAAGCAATCTGTTTTATCTCAATACTCAATACTGAAATCTTAATACTTTGTTTTTGGGGCGGCATTTGCTCCCTGCTTGCCTGAGTTTCCTATGCACGCATCAGTTGCAGCTAACCCGCGCCCACCATTTACCTATTTCTACAGGTTTAACTAGTGCTTTGTACTGTCTTTCTGAGCTTGTTCAATTTCAACTTGAACCTTTAACCCATTATCTTTAAAGAATGAATAAAGGTCCGCAATATTATTATATTTTACTTGCCCCCAGGTAATAGGATTATGTGGGGTGAAAATCACGGGCTCATCTATCGTTAATGTAATATTATTATCTGAGGGCATAGAGTGTCTCCGTGCGGAATCAGCAGGAGTGCCAAATATTATATATTTCGACTATTGATAAAGTGTTATCGTGGCTTCGGAAGGATAAACCATAAATCCATTTTCAGGCCCTCCCTGTGAGGTAACTACACAAATTGTACCCAGTACAATTTTAGGGCTGCCTTTATATATTTTTGTGATTTGAACAAGGCTACAAGTTAAAATTCCATATCTATCACCAGCACCGTGAAAATATTCCTGCTTAATAACTTTTCCTTCAAAAATATATGGAACACGAGCAATAATCTTTTGATGAAATGCTTTTTCCTCTGCATCTGTTATTTGAATTTGCTGAGAATAGCAGAACATCTGGCTGCAAGTGAATAATATGGCTAATAAGGCTTTTCTTGTTGTCTTCATGATCGATTATTAATATGTTTTGCCTTACCCTTTAGTTACAGCTCTCATCGGATAAACCTCGTAACTGTTCATTCCATTGGCAGGGTCATTAGCGATCAGTTTGTTAAGTTGTTCTTCACTTTCAACCTCTACCACAGCAATACCAAAGCCACCTTTCGGGTCCATTACAGGGCCTAAAACAATTACAATTCCGTTTTGCACAAAAGGTGTCCAATAGGCTACATGGTTTTGCATTATCGTTCTTTCTTCTGCAGTCATGTCTTGCATAAAAGATGCCCTTGGCGGCTTCAGTTTCAGGAAGTAATGTTTCTTGTCCATAATCAGACGCAAGTGTTTGTTGACTCAAATGTAAAATAATTCTTCAATCGTGTAATGCCACCTAATATAGTATGCTCTCCTTTCTTACTTTTGTAGACCGTAAGATAAAGAGGCCTCAATGATTTTCTTAAATCTTGCTTTTTAATTCTTAATTGTCATGCAGGTACTTAAATTTGGTGGAACATCTGTCGGTTCAGCAGCGCGAATGAAAGCGGTGGCTGAGCTTGTCAATTATCCCGGTAAAAAAATAATAGTGTTGTCAGCCATGTCAGGCACAACCGATCATTTAGTGAAGATAACACAGGCCCTCTTTAAGAAAGAGAACGATGCTGCAATAAAGCTGATAAAGGAATTAGAACCACGTTACCGCAAAACGGTTGATGAATTATTTGTTTTAGAGGATTTTAAGAATAAAGGAAATCAACTTATAACAGAGCATTTCAATTTTCTGCTTTCGTTTACGCAAGATATGTTTACTCCGAATGAAGAGAAGACAATATTGGCGGAAGGCGAATTGCTTTCTACTGCATTGTTTCAATATTATTTAGAGGAACAAAAGATACCATCGGTATTATTGGCCGCACTTAATTTTATGCGGGTGGATAAAGAAGGCGAGCCTGATCTGTTATACATTGAAGAGCATTTGAAAAAGGAATTGGCAAAGCATCCGCATTCTGAATTCTTTATTACACAAGGTTATATATGCCGCAATCCATTCGGACAGGTAGACAATTTAAAACGTGGCGGAAGCGATTATACTGCATCTCTGGTGGGTGCTGCTATTTATGCCGATGAAGTGCAGATATGGACCGATATTGATGGCATGCATAATAATGATCCGCGTTATGTACAAGGTACTTACCCGATAGCTGAGCTATCGTTCGACGAAGCGGCTGAGTTGGCTTATTTCGGAGCTAAGATTTTACATCCTGCCTGTATACTTCCGGCCCAAAAAAGAAAGATACCTGTGCGTCTGCTTAATACCATGGAGCCTAAAGCCAAAGGAACGCTGATAAGCGATAATGTGGAAGGCCATGATATTAAAGCTGTCGCAGCAAAGGATAATATTACGGTTATCAAGATCAAGTCAGCACGAATGTTGATGGCGTATGGCTTTTTGCGAAATGTGTTTGAAGTATTTGAGCGTTACAAAACTCCGATTGATATGATCACCACATCGGAGGTTGCCGTATCACTCACCATTGATAATGTTACTAACCTTGATAATATAATAGAAGACCTGAAGGGATATGCTACGGTAGATGTGGAAATAAACCAGTCTATTATTTGCATTGTGGGTGACTTTTTAGAAGAGAAGCACGGATACGCATTGAGGATATTTGATGCTTTAAAGGATATTCCGTTGCGGATGATATCATATGGCGGAAGTAAGAATAATATATCTGTATTGATAAGTGCTGAGCATAAAAAAGCGGCATTGATAGCACTGAACGAAGGAGTATTTAAAAAAGCAATTCAAAAGAACTAATGATGTTTTCCAAGGAATTGCTTTCGAAATTTAATTCTGTACCAACGCCGTTCTATTATTACGATACGGCTTTGCTTCATAAAACATTGGAGCAGGCGAGTGCAGCAGCTAAAAAGTATGATATTGAAATGCATTATGCCTTAAAGGCAAATGCGAATAGAAAAGTACTGAAGCTTATACAGGGCTATGGAACAGGCGCCGATTGTGTAAGTGCTAATGAAGTATTGCGCGCGGTTGAATGCGGATTCCCTTCCAATAAAATTGTATTTGCCGGAGTAGGGAAGTCAGATGAAGAAATACGGATAGCATTGAAAGCAAACATTTTTTGCTTCAATTGCGAGTCGATAGAGGAGATAGCTGTAATCAATGAAATAGCAGGTAAGGAAGGCAAAAAGGCAGGAATTGCGTTGCGCATTAATCCGAATGTAAATGCACATACACACCATTATATAACAACAGGACTTGAAGAAAACAAGTTCGGCATAAACTTATGGGAACTGGAAAGTGTAATTAATGCCATAAAGAACTTCAGCAATATTTCACTTATTGGTTTGCACTTTCACATTGGTTCTCAAATTACCGATATGAGTGTTTACAAAACGCTTTGCCTTCGCATAAATGAAATACAACAATGGTTTTTAGATCGGAATATTATTGTGCCCAACCTGAACGTTGGTGGTGGATTGGGAATTGACTATTACAATCCGGATAAAAACGCTATTGTTGATTTTGATACGTATTTCGGAATATTCAGGCAGTTTTTGAAATTGAGTCCCGGACAGAAATTACATACGGAGCCAGGTAGAGCGCTTGTTGCACAATGCGGTGCACTGGTATCTAGAGTGTTATATGTCAAGAAGGGAATACAATCGAATTTCATAATACTCGATGCAGGAATGACCGAACTAATACGTCCTGCTCTTTACCAGTCATATCATAAGATTGAGAACCGAAGTGCGAAATCGAAAGAGACCTTGAAGTATGATGTGGTAGGACCGATATGTGAATCGTCAGATTGTTTTGGTAAAGCTATTGACTTACCCGAAACACACCGCGGAGATATTATTGTTATCCGTTCTGCCGGAGCATACGGAGAAAGCATGGCACTTGATTATAATTTACGCGACAGGGCGAAAAGTTACCTTAGCGGAGATATTTAGTTTGTGAAAGTAAAAGAGCAAATACCATACTGGTTAATAACAATAGGAACAATTATTGCTCTTATTCTCCCGCGCCTTGTTAAGGATGGCATGTTTACCGATGGGGTACTGTATGCTTCTATAGCGCATAACCTTGCCATTGGTAAAGGAACAATATGGTTTCCGTATTTCGATGATATTATGTATCCTTTCTTTCACCAGCAGCCTCCTCTCACATTCATTATCCAGTCCACGTTTTTTGAAGATTATGGCGACAGTATATATGTTGAACGTGGCTATTCTTTTCTCACTGCATGTATTTCAGCTGCGCTTATTGTCTGGCTATGGAAAATAATCAATAAAGATGACCCGGAAAATAAGAAAATGGCTTGGTTGCCTGTATTAATGTGGATCATTATACCTGTTTGCTTTTGGGCGTATTGCAATAACATGGAAGAGAACACAATGGGTGTATTTACGCTTCTTTCGGTTGTGCTTATTTATAAAGGCTTAGTTAGTGGTAGCTGGATGAAGGTGATTTATATAATAATCGGATCGGGAGTAACTGTACTCGCTTTTTTATGCAAAGGGTTCCCCGGTTTATTTCCAATGATAATACCTGCTTTGTATTTTTTTATCATTCGCCCGGTCAGATATCCTGCATTCAAAGCGGTTCTGTTCTCTTTGCTTGCCATTATTGTTCCCCTTCTTATTTTCTGTATTTTAATGGTACATAATTATATTAACAGCAGCCTTACTGCATATATAAATGAACGGGTACTGAACAGCATAAAACATGTATCGAATGTAAAGAGCAGGTATTATCTTTTAGGTGAACTTTTCTTTTTACAATTGATCGTTCCGGTTGCGCTGACTGCGATCATATTAGGCTTATCGGGCAAGGCAGCGTTTAAGTTTAAAGAGCTTAATAAGGATTACAGGAACAGGATTATCTTATTCTTAATAATTGGGGTTACTGCTTCATTTCCTTTAATAGTTACCAAAGAACAACGTGCATTCTACCTCTGCACCTCATTGCCATATTATGCAATTGCTTTTGCCATGCTGGCATCGAGGCATTTGAATGTGTTGCTGCTGAAAATAAACCTGAAAGTGGTAAGAATAGTGCTGTTTTCTTCCGTAGCTTACATTATAATTGGGTTAGCGTATTCCTCTGCAATGATTGGAAAAACCGGAAGAGATAAAGAACAATTACATGATGTTTATGCATTCGGTAAAATAATTCCGGTTGATTCTGATATACGCGTGTATTCTGAAACCTGGGATGACTGGGGATTACACAATTATTTTGTACGCCACTTTAACATTAGCCTTGCAGCAGATACAAGCAGCAAATACGACTATTTCCTGCTTGAAAAAAGCCTTCAAAGAACGCCTCCGGCAATGTATTCAAAGCTGGTGGCACAAGGTGAAAAGTACGACCTCTATAAAAAGCAATAAGCTTACCTGCTATAGTTAGGAGCCTCGCTGGTAATAAATATATCGTGCGGATGGCTTTCATTCATACCTGCATTGGTAATGCGGATAAAACGTGCCTTGTGCAATTCTTTAATATTCTTTGCACCGCAATAACCCATACCTGCACGCAAACCGCCAACGATCTGGTATATAACCTCCGACATGCTTCCCTTATATGGAACGCGTCCAGTAATACCTTCCGGAACTAATTTTTTAATATCATCCTCAGCATCCTGGAAATATCTGTCCTTAGAGCCTTGTTGCATAGCCTCAAGCGAGCCCATGCCACGATATGATTTGAATCTTCTTCCTTCAAAAATAATAGTTTCTCCAGGTGATTCTTCCACACCCGCAAATAATGAACCAGCCATAACCATGCTTGCTCCGGCCGCAATAGCCTTAACAATATCTCCGGTATAGCGAATTCCACCATCTGCAATAACCGGAATGCCTGTCCCTTTTAATGCTTTAGCTACTTCGTAAACAGCAGTAAGCTGGGGAACACCAATACCTGCAATAATACGGGTAGTACATATCGAACCAGGCCCTATACCTACCTTTACTGCATCGGCACCTGCCTTTACCAGTGCAATAGCAGCATCGGCAGTTGCAATGTTACCTGCAACTAGTTCAAGCTTAGGGAATTTCTTTTTCAGGTTCTTAACTTCTTCCAATACACGTTTTGAATGTCCGTGGGCTGTATCAACAATAATTGCATCAACACCGGCATTTACCAGTGCAGTTGCACGTTCAAACATATCGGCTGTTACCCCAATGGCGGCAGCTACACGCAGCCTGCCATATCCGTCTTTGCAGGCAAATGGGTGAAGGTGTACTTTCTTAATATCTTTATAGGTAATAAGTCCTACAAGGCAACCTGCGCCATCAACTACGGGCAGTTTTTCGATCTTGTATTTCTGTAATATCTGCTCAGCTTTGGTAAGGTCAGTATCTTTTTTAGCGGTAATGATATGGTCCTTGGTCATTACTTCCTTAATACTGCGGTTGCCGTTCTTTTCAAAACGAAGGTCACGATTGGTAACAATACCAACCAGCCTGTTCTTTTCAGCCACAACCGGAATACCACCGATCTTGTTCTCTTTCATTAAGGCCAGGGCATCCTTGACCTTTGCATCCTGCTTAAGGGTTACAGGGTCCTGTATCATACCACTTTCATGGCGTTTTACACGGCGCACCTGTTCTGCCTGCTGGGCAATGGTCATATTCTTGTGCAGAACACCAATTCCGCCCTCTCCGGCAATGGCAATAGCCATTTTGTATTCGGTTACCGTATCCATGGCAGCCGTAACAACAGGAGTGTTGACTTTTATGTTCTTGGTAAAGTGCGAGCTGATGTCGGTCTCCCTTGGGAGAACCTCTGAGTATGCAGGAAGCAGAAGTACGTCATCGTAGGTTAAGCCTTCTCCTGCAAATTTTTCTGTGTCTAGGTTCACGATTAAACTTTTGCAAATATAAAAGAATTTCAGCGAATGGTACTTTTTATTCATTTATTGTGGTTTTTAATAATTACTTGGGCGTTTCGGCAATGCTTCGCAAAGCCGTCGGGCTATCCGCTGCTATCCCTAACGCGAACGGCAATGATATGTGTGCATTTGATTCACAATTTTTAATTCATAATTCTTAATTAGAAAAAGGTGTTTTAGGGGGTTTACACTTTTTGCCATTTGTAAACCCTTAACATGTTGATATTCATTAAAAATACCCTTAAAATTTTTGTGAAAAGTGTAAACCCCTCAAATTTGAGTGGACGGTTACTCTTTGCCATTTGATACCCGTCAACATGCTGATAATCAATAAAAAATCTGGAATGGAACGCAGATGGCGCAGATCATTTAAGATTGAATTCAGGATTCATAATTCTTAATTAGAAAAAGGCGTTTCAAGAGGGGCTGGTTTTAGACCTTTGATTTTGGTTTTCTTACCGTTTGTTTTTTAGCAAACATTATTCTACATTTGCATAAGAACAATTTATATTGTTACAATGGCGTGGATAATTCCCTGTATATTAGTTTCTATTTTGATTTTGGATATTAAAACCGTTTATCGTGTAATTGGATATATCACTGATAAGAAGAAATAATTAATTTCTTCGGTTACAAAGTTATTTCGGATTATTTTTAATTAAGCAGAAAGCTATTCTAGTTTTCAACAACTCCTTTGACTTACCTGTGCTAGTTTTCATTAAGTTTATGCCAATGAAAAAACTTTGGCTGCTGTTATCTTTCGGGTTTTTGTGTATGCATGGCTACAGCCAATCTGCCGCCTGCCGATTACTCAGCGATATACCACATTCAGTAAAACGCATAAAAGATTCTGCATTCAAGATCATTCACTCAAGCAGCGATGATTGCATTATGCAATTCATGGACTCTCTGCGTAACAGGTTCATTAAAACACATAAAAGAGAATACCTTGTTTGCCTCGATAGTATTTGCTGGAACTGCAACGACAGGGTAGGAGAGAACTTTATAGATACTACGCTTTTCTACCAAAGCTTTAAACCTTATATCGAGTATTTATACAAGAATGGTGACACAACAAATTGCCTTGCTATTAACCTTATAAGCGGTTTCGGGTTTGATATTATGGAAGACCCCAACGATGTATATGATGCAAAAAAGCGGCTTGAAAACTTTATTGCAAAACAGGAAAGGCAATATAAATTCAGCGACGAAGAGAAGCAGTTTATAGATGTTATCAAGCGCAAGGCTGAGTTTTATGATATGGGGGAGAAGGAGTAAGTTCTATCTTTTGAAAGCGTATATTTGATTTATATAAAAACCCCATAAATGAAACCCCAGATCAAAAAATCGCTTACAATCATTTCTGTTTTTTTTGTTTTTAGTGTGTATGGACAAACATGGTCGGCTTTAAACAATGGTGTAAATGGCGCTGTATATGCTTTAGACAGTTTAAACGGAAAACTTTATGTTGGGGGTGCATTTAGCACCGCCGATACAAAAACTGTTAACTATGTTGCTAGTTGGAATGGTTCTTCGTGGTCTTCATTAGAGAATGGCTTAAATGGAACTGTAGAAGGCATGACCGTTTACAACAATAACCTCGTAGTCGGAGGATTTTTTTCCTCTGCAAGTGGAACTGCTGCTAATAATATTGCCTTATGGAATGGAACAACCTGGTCAAGTATTGGTAGTGGAACAAATACGGGAACTTATTATGGCATTAGTGCCTTGATTGTATACAATAGTAATTTATATGCTGCGGGTCAATTTACAAAAGCTGGTGGAAATTCAGCTAATTATATAGCTGAATGGAATGGAGCTTCCTGGCTTCCTTTGGGCAAGGGATTGAATAACGAGGTGTTTGCTTTAGCAATTTATAATGGTAATCTTATAGCAGGAGGTATTTTTGATAGCGCAGGAGGGCAACCATCTAACAGTATTGCCCAATGGAATGGCTCTTCCTGGTCCTCATTAGGTGGCGGAATAGGGTTAGGTATCTATCGTAATGCTGTCACTGTTCTTGCTGTGTATAATGGAAATTTGATAACAGGAGGCATAATTGATAGTGCGGGAGGAAAGCCTGCTAACAACGTAGCGGAATGGAATGGGACTTCTTGGTCCACCTTAGGGGGAGGACTAAATAATTGGGTTGAAGCATTGATAACAAACAACGGTAATTTATATGCCGGAGGTCTTTTTGATAGTGCAGGCGGAGTTCCGGCTAATCATATAGCAGAATGGAATGGAGCGATTTGGTCTGCTTTAGACAAAGGGCTTAATAATAATATTGATGAAAATTCTTTTGGGATATATAATGGGAATTTGTATGTCGGAGGTGGTTATGATAGTGCAGGTGGAATTCTTGCAAATAATATTGCTGAATGGGGCTCGCCGGTAGGGATAAATGAGTTGACTAATGGTTGCTCTTTAAATATATATCCAAACCCAGGTAATGGGAGATTTACATTTATAATAAAAGGAAACGACGAAAAATTAGTGGTTAAGGTTTATAATATTTTTGGAGAGATGGTGTATGAAGATATCTTAGCAGAAAATGCCTCTCAAATTGATTTAAGAAGCCAATCAGCAGGTGTTTATTTATATGAAATAGTTAACCCGAATGATAAAGCCATTGCCACAGGAAAATTGATAATTGAATGAGGAAATTAAGAATGTTTTTTTGTATTGTTTAAACTTTATTGCAAAGCAATAAAAGCAAATAGATTCAAGAAGGTTTAGCTAAGAAAATAAATACCGTATTTATTGGTTGCCGATATCCTTTATCATTTTAAAAGACATTCCGGCAAGTAATAATAAAACAATTCCTAAAGCTATCCACATAACAGTTTTATTAGCAAAAAGCGACGTCGGCGCGTTAGCTTGCTGTGTGTTTTCTTTTTTTATTTGTGTAATAGTTGAAAATGAAATATTACCGGCAAAGGAAATGCTATCCTTGAAATGACTAAGGTCGTAGTCAGGTATTAATGCTTTGTCATTACCGAAAACAAGTGTATACAATTGATTCTTTTGAAGGTACCCTATCAGGTAGTGATTTACCTGAAATGCTTTCACAGTAGTGATCTTTAATGGAGGATTATCCTGGTTAGCAATTCTCAGGTAAAGTATCTTTCCTCTGAAGCCTGAAGTATAAACTGTATTGCTCCCATTCGATGAAAGGGTAAAGGGTTCTCCAAGTTGGTTGAATGATTTTTCTGTTTTACCATTTTTGAAGGTGGTTTCATTTATAAGTCCTAAATAACAATTACGATAGTAATAATGCGGCCCTTCAACCATAAAGCATATTTTATCTACAAGCTGAGAATCAGGGAAGGCAATTTTCACGTATGTTTCTTTTGTTTCGGCACTGCCTGTTTGAGAAATTTTTGCATTCTGTACCTCGGTGTACCTTGCTTCTGCAATATATGTATCATAATAACCCGCTTTTAGAATTTTTATAGAAGGGCTTGCCGAATCTGACATTTCAATTTTAAAATACTGATAATCGCTAAGTGGGAAATCAAGTATTTTAACAGTAGAGGTAGAGTGATTGTTGTACACATCAGATATAAAGTAATTGTCTTTAACTATATACCATTGCTTCTTATCGTCACTACCGCTAAGCCGCAATGATTTAGTTATATCGGCATTTTTAATAATCAGCTCAATATTATCTATCTTTTTTTTAGTGGGATTCTCAATCAATACAGTAGTCTTTTTTCTTGAATTATCTATGCTTGAAATAGTATACTCCCTGAAAAGGTTGGAATCGGTAACCGGGCTTTCTGTTTTTAATATGTAAGGGACATCTTTACCATGGTTATCCCGTATTCTAAGATCGCCAAGCGAATAGTCAAGCTTTGAAATTATTGCCGGGCTGAGTTGTATTTTATAAAACCCGTCTTTTTTAACGCTATCAAGCTTTGCCTGCCATTTATAATCTTGCGAGTAGGCAAGAACAGAAAGAAATGAGAACAAAAATAAGAGGGCCTTTTTATTCATCTTTATCTTGTTTTTGTTTATTGTCTTCATCAGCAAGAATAAGTACTTTCAGTTTTTGATACATAAACGAAACGATAAGCAAAATAATACCCAATGAAATGAATGCAAATATTTTGCCACCCTCTGAAATATTCCTTATGTCGAACAGGAATAATTTGACAAGGGTTACAAAAAATAACGTTAACGATATGATTCGTAATTGTTGCATTTTTAAACGCATACCAAGTATCATAAGTATAAATGAACAAATACCCCATAAGATAGGGAAACCGATTTTTGATGTCTGGCTTAATATATCGGGGATAGAATTATTTATGGAGTAGCGCGACATGATCATTATATGGGTTAGTTCAGCGCTAAATATATACACAGCCATAAATGATGTGAACCATAAAAGCGCTATACCCATTTCTGATGTTAACTTATATAGTTTTTTTACATGCATGAATATAGTTACAAGTAAACCAAATGCCGATACTGCAGTAAGATAATGGAACATATACATCCCCAGTGTTGCATGGGTACCTAATAAAAAGTCATTGCGTAAGTCAATAATCTGTTCATTGTAATAGACAATATAAGCAAGGATCGCAATTCCTCCTATACCAATTACAATATTTGATAATACAAATAGGTTTTTCCGCATGGCGAAAATCTGCAACCCTGTAATGAATAAAATATTGTACAGGCCTATTATTACTTCACAGGCAGGTGCGAATTGTATTCTTTCATACAATTGGTAATTTAGTTCGAACAATACTGTTAAATAAAAAATCACTACTGCTATGACGGTAAGCAGTGTTTTATAAATGGAAAGATCAAACCTTGTATATAGCATAGGCTCAGTTTCGCGTTTTAGAAAAGCAGCACTTAAAAAGACAGATATTACAGATACTATTCCGGTTATAAAACCCTTATTAAATACTATTGCAAAAGGTTTATAGTTTTCTCTACTATAAAGTATCTGGCTATAATAAAGTTGGTACCAATCCATACACAGGCTGATTATCATCAGGCCCATCACAATGATCGAAGTAAGCTTCATAAGTTTAATACCTGATTTTTGTGATAACCATAAAAGTAGAACAGCTTCGGCAGACCAAAACAGTGTTATATAATGCCCGTGCAATTGAACCGGTGCTGCAAGGCTTACAAAAGATAATACCAGACCGATTAGGAGAAACACAAGATTTCTGTCAATACTTTTGTTCTTGTAAAGTAGAAATGCGAATGCGAAATTGAACGCAGCAAGCCCGGCAGTAAATAATCCTTCAAAATTGCCATTTTGTATATTGTGTAATATATACATGCCTGCGGCATAGTATAAAAATGTATTACTAATGAGTAATGCAAAATCGAGTCCTGCAAATACACGTTTCTCCTTAATGTTATTAATAATGTTCATAAGGAAGAAAACAAGATAGAAAAGAGAGCCAAAGATCAATGCGCCCAAATAAGGTGAATTGGAATCACCAAGTTTGCTTATTAACCAACCGCCATATATGATAATTGTAAATGCATAGGCTAATATATTAATGACATTCCATTTTTTGAAATATGCCAATACAAGCATACCTATATTCAATATCATCAGATAGGTAAACAGCACAATATAGTTGCCTTCCCCGGTGCTCAGAATGAAAGGTGTGCTGAACCCTCCTATTAAAGATAACACAGCTATTTCTATTCTGTTATAGGCTATGGCAAGTAATACGGCAAATGCAGTTATTATAACCATTATAATAAATGCCGCTGACTGATTGAGGAGTTGGTACTGATGAAATGCTATAGCAATGGTAAAATATAATACTGCAAGGCCGCCACCAACCAACACCGAACTGAAAGCCTTGAATCGTTTGCGCAGGTAATGGGCTATACCAAGTAAAATTCCTCCGCATACTACTCCTATGGCAACCCTGCCAAATGCATTTATCCAATTCTGGTCAATAGCATACTTTACGAAAAAGCCTATACCCAGTACTAATACTGCAATACCTATTTTATTTACCAGGTTTTCCCCAATAAATTTTTCAAGGTCCGGATTACGTTCAAAAAAGCTTGGTCTTGGTGCTTGTATTGGTTTCGGAGGTTGATATGTTGGTGGTGTATAAACCCTTTTTTCGATAACCGGTTGCCTTATTTCAGTTTCTGCTTTTTTCTCTTCAATTGGTTGAGGGGGCATGTATGCCGGCTTTATTACCTTTTCCTGAACATCTTCTTTTTTACTTTCAAGTGGAGCGGCAGGTGGAGTTTGTGGTGCGTTCTTTAATTGGTTTTTCAATTCATTAAACTTGCGATCAAGCTCTCTGAGTTTATCGCCCGATTGTACGTTAAACCAAATAACAAGAACCACCAATAAAAGGAGTAAGAAAATTTCCATGCCTTAAGAATAAATGAGATTAGTGTGAATGATTAATTACAAATCTAAGAAAAACATTTAATTGTTAAAACCTAAGAGTCGTTAATAACCAGCCTTATAATTCATTTTAAATGGCTGCAAATGCTATATTTGTTAAAATGAAAATAAGCCCACTGTATAAACTGGTTTTATTTCTTGCTCTTGCTATGCCATTTTCAGGCATCAGCCAAGGGCGTATTGTAGATTCATTGCTTAGAGTAGTAAGGAAGCAGGCAGACGATACCACCAAGGTAAATACCCTTAATAAATTAAGCGGCGCTTTAACAGATGTATCGAATTACCCTAAGGCAGATTCAGTAGTATTGGTTACGCTGCAACTTGCAGAGAAAATCAATTATAAACCGGGTTTATGCCTGGCTTATGCCAATAGCGGTTGGGTATGTTATAAAAAAGGAGATTATTCAAAAGCAATAGCCTGCTATTTAGAGGAATTGAAAATTGCCGATGAATCGAATGATAAGAAGTATATAGCAGGTGCTTGTCATGGTTTGGGTACTGTATATACCGACGATGGAGACTTTCCTAAAGCTATAAGTTACCTGATGCAGGCGCTCAAAATACGCCAGGAGCTTGGAGATAAGAACGGGCAATCGGCAACCCTGAACAACATAGGAGAGATTTACCGTGGTCAGCATGAATACTCAAAGGCGCTTACCTTTTATTTTAAAGCATTAGAAGCGAATAAAGATATAAGCAACCAATATAATTCTGCAATTAATCTTGAAAATGTTGGGCTTTGTTACCAGGGCTTAGGAAACTATGACCTGGCATTAAAGTATGAATTTCAGAGTAAGGATATTTACGAAAAACTGAACGCACAAGAAGATATTGCCGGTGTATGTAATTCTATAGGCTTGGCTTACCTGGCTCTAGGAAAGAATAAAGAAGCCTTAGAGTATGAGAACAAAAGCTTAGCCATTGCTAAAAGTATAGGTGCCATGGACGATGCCAAGGAAGCCTACAAAGCCCTGAGCGATGTGTACCAGAAGACAGGCGATATAAAAAATGAACTAAAGTATTATCGAACCTATATTAATTTACGCGATAGCATTTTCAGCCAGACCAATACGAAACAGATAACCAGTGCGGAAATGAATTTTGAGTTTGATAAACAAAAAGAACTCGAAAAAGCTGCGCAGGATAAAAGAGATGCCTTACAAAAGGAAGATGCCCGTAAGCAACGTATAGTATTCAAATTTGTTTTTGGTATTATGTTATTGTTCATTGCTTTTGCTGCTATTGTTGTGAGGAGTTTGCGGACCAGCCGCCGTAAAACAGAAATAATACACAAGCAGAAGGAAGAAACTGAAAACTCTTACAAAAAAATATCAGAGCTTGGTGAGATAGGGCGCAAGATCACCGCTACACTTTCTTTTGAAAAGATTGCTGAAACCGTTTATGAGAACGTGAACCAGCTCATGGATGCTACTATTTTCTGTTTGGGAATTCCTAACCTGGAGAGGAACACATTGGATTTTCCGGAGTTTATGGAAAAAGGTAAAAAATTTGATAGCTCATACGACTTGAATGACAGTACAAGGTTCCCGGTAATATGTTTTAAAAACAACCAGGAGATATTGATCAACGATCTTGAAAAAGAATATAAACAATACATACCATTTATACCTCCAGCCGTATCTGGTGAAACACCGCTGTCGTTTATATACTTACCTCTTTTAAAGAATGATAAAGTAATAGGGGTTATTAACGTGGGAAGCTTTAAAAAGAATACTTATTCAAACCACGACCTGGAAATGCTGAGGACGATTGCCTCCTATACCGCTATTGCTCTTGAAAATTTTTCCACCTACAACAAACTGAACGTTACCTTAAAAGAAATAGAGAAACTTTCATTTGCCGTAAGCCAATCGACCAATACGGTAATGGTGTTTAATTCAGACCTGGAGTTGGAGTGGGTGAACGATACATTTGCGCCTACCACGGGTATGACCATGGAGGAATTTAAAAGGAGAAAAGGTAAGACCCTGCTTGAAATGAGTAGCCATCCTGAGGTTGAACAAATGGTATCGGAATGTATTATAAAGAAAACCGGTGTGTCGTATGAATCGGTGAACCATACAAAGAACATGGGTGCGCGTTGGTTCCAGTCTATGATATCGCCTATATTTGATGAGCGTGGTAATATCAAAAATATAATGGTTATTGACTCTGACATTACCGAATTGAAGGATATAGAAGAAGATCTGAGGCAACGGAATAAGGACATATTAGATTCCATTAATTATGCCAAACGGTTGCAGGATGCTATTATTCCGCCATTAAGCGTTATTAAAAAGTATTTACCAGAATCTTTTGTGCTGTATAAACCTAAGGATATTGTTGCCGGCGATTTTTACTGGATGGAGCATAAAGGCGACAGTGTATTAATTGCAGCATGCGATTGTACCGGACATGGTGTGACCGGAGCAATGGTTAGTGTGGTTTGTTCCAATGCCCTGAACAGGGCGTTGAATGAATTCCAGATACGTGATGCCGGAAAGCTGCTTGATAAAACACGAGAACTTGTGCTTGAAACTTTTGAGAAAAGTGAAAGTGAAGTGCAGGACGGCATGGATATATCGTTCTGTGCTATCAACTTAAAAGAGGGCATTATAGAATGGAGTGGTGCCAATAACCCATTGTGGTACATCCGTAATAATGAACTGCATGAAATAAAGGGAGATAAACAACCCATAGGCAAACAGGTGGGGCAAAAACTGTTTACTACGCACAAGTTAAAAATTCAGAAAGGCGATATATTTTACCTGTTCACCGATGGCTACGCCGACCAGTTTGGCGGCCCAATTGGTAAAAAATATAAATACAAGCAATTGCAGCAAACCCTGCTGAACATATCTTCACTTAGTATGGACGAGCAAAAAGAAATACTTGACCAGACCATTGAGAACTGGAAAGGTGAACTGGAGCAAGTAGATGATATACTTATAGTTGGTATTAGGGTGTAATTGAAAACTGTAGGATTGAGAATGAAGTCATTCATGAAAGATACTATACTGGTTACTGATGTTCCTCAACAAACCAAGGCTGAAATAGTTGGAGCTGAACGGTACACCTATGTTGATGATCTCTGGATACTCAGTTCATATTATAACCCGGAGAAATACAAGACAAAGCGGTATAATTATGAAATGTTTATTGACAAGATCAAAAGATCGAATTTAAACTACCTGATAGTTGAATGTGCTTTTGGTGAGGCCCCCTTTGAACTGGAAGCATCAGAACATGTTATGCAAATAAGGGCAAAAGATGTTATGTGGCAAAAAGAGCGATTGTTAAATCATGCCATAAAGTCCTTGCCTTCAGCTTGTAAAAAAATTGCATGGGTAGATTGTGATATACTATTTGAAGACCCTGACTGGGCTGTTAATACTTCAATAGCGCTTAATGAATATAAAGTAATTCAACCCTTTGAATTTGCAATAAGGTTGCCCAAAGAAGCTGTAAGTTACAATGGGCTGGGCGACCGCTTTTCGGGGTTTGGATATATTTATAAAAACCACCCTAACGTTTTAACTACAGGCAATTTTGTTACTCACGGGCACACAGGTTTTGCATGGGCCGCTCAACGAAGCATTCTTGAAAAATATGGATTATACGATGTATGTATAGGAGGCACTGCTGATCATGTTATGGCGCATGCTTTTTGCGGAGACTGGGATACAGATTGCGTAAACAGAGTAATGGGGTCAAATAATAATTTTTATAATCATTACCTTGATTGGTGCAAGTCTGTTTATAAAGAAGTAAGAGGGAAGGTTTCATATGTTCCCGGTACAGTGCTGCACTTATGGCATGGAGAAACTGAAAATCGCAAATATCCCGAAAGAGAAAAAACGATTCAGGCATTGAAATACAACCCGTATAGCGATTTGAAGAAAACAAAGAATGGGCCATGGGAATGGAATACAAAGAATAATGAGCTGAAGGAATTTACACGCAGTTATTTTGCTCACCGGAAAGAAGATGGATAATCTTTCCCTTTTTATTCGTTGTGGAAAATAGTAATTGGAAAAGAATTAATTTAGTTGTGTCCTTTTTGAAACTGTAAGATTCAATTTTAAAGTAATGCTAAAGAAAAAAATATTCAGGAATTTTTTAATATGTATACTGGTATCCATATTGCCTGTTTCCTGCGATATTCAAAAAAGAGTTTACCGTCCCGGGTATTTTGTACAAAAAAGAAGCTCTTTGCCTGATAGATACTTTTTACCGGATCCGTATATATCTATGCATACACCGGTAAATAATTCCAATGATTCCTCACCGGCCATGCCTGAAAAGGAAAATAACCCGCTTCAGGTACATGCTGAAATTAAACAGTTGTATACACGAAAGGTAGTTACCAATGTACCGAATACTATAGTACAAACTCCACCTGATAAGAGTATTGAGCTTCGCCCAAACGAAATTAAACCGGAAGCAATCAGCAGAATAATTCCGATAAATAAAGATAAGGGCATTATTTCAGAGCCTGATAAAAGGAAGGAATATGAAAACCTGGTGCTTGCCTTTTTGACCGGTGCTGGTTTTGTTTTGCTGATCTCGGCAGCGAGAAGTGGCATAGAAAAATACAAAGCAGGTTCAGGCTTTACTGAGATAAATACAGATAAAAAAACCAAACAGGAAATTGCCAATATGGCTGACAGGCTTGACAGGTGTGCCGACAGGTTTGCTAATGCAAAGAACGAAAGAATAGAGTTAGCTGCACGTAAAGTGTCAAATGCAATTAATAAATGTAATGATATTGAAAAGGCGAAAAAACTTGAAAAATCATTCCATGACGTTTATCTTTCTCCATCCCAGGCTTCTGATCTGCAATTTATTACCCTGAATAATTTACTAAGTAATGATGCCGGTTATGGAGGTGGAAATGGCACCCTGAAACCGGATGTTGTAACAACAACGGGCGGGTACTATAGTAATAGTGCAGGTTCTTTAAGCTGGACTATGGGAGAACCCATTTCAGAAACTTTTTCTGACGGAAATAACACTATTACACAAGGGTTTCAACAAGGTTCTTATTCGATAGTTTCAGTTAATGAAGTAGATCAGCCGGATGTTAACATAACGGTTTACCCCAACCCATTTACTTCAACCCTGAATATTAAGAGTGACAGTAGTGGCCCTATCCGCATTGAAGCAATAGATATGCAGGGCAACTCAATTTCGACCCAGTCTTTTGAAAACGGGCAAGGGCAGATAGATCTCAGCAACCTTCCCGAGGCAATCTATCTGCTTAGGGTTTATGACAACAATGGAAAACAATTGAAAGTATTTAAAATACAAAAAGTTGAATAAAAATAGTTAACACTAATTTACCCATGAAAAAACACATATCATTTTTAGCAGCCCTTATATTTTTATCAGGTGCTTATGTATACGGGCAGGCTCCCCAGTCATTCAAGTATCAAACCAAAGCAAAAGATGCTTCGGGGAATAACATAGTGAACAAATTGGTATCGTTCCGGATGAGTATAGTGCAGGGTACTATGTCAGGCCCTGTATCGTATAAGGAAATTGATACAGCTACTACCAATCCATTTGGCTTAGCTACGCTCGATATTGGAACCGGTAAGGCTATTTCAGGAAGTATGGCCGCAATCAACTGGAGCAATGGTCCGTATTTTATTAAGATAGAATTTGACCCTAATGGAGGCAGTAATTTTACCTTGATGGGAATATCACAAATGTTATCGGTGCCTTATGCCTTGTATTCACAAACAGCAGGCTCAGTTGACGTAAAAACAGCGGGGCAGGGAATAATAATATCCTCACCTAATGGTAGCTGCTGGAGGATAACAGTTAGTAATACCGGGGTTATTACCGCAACTGCAGTTACTTGTCCGTAATTGACAGCTGGGGTAATTAAATGATGTAAACTTAATTTTCTACCGTTCAATACAGGGAGAAGGACTCTCTGAGGCTACATGCTCTTTAACTCAGCAACTAAGTCGGTAACAACCTTCTTAGCATCACCGAATAACATGCTTGTTTTAGGATTGTAGAACAGTTCGTTATCAATACCGGCATAACCGGCATTCATACTACGCTTGTTCACAATAATACTCTTGGCTCTTTCCACTTCCAAAATAGGCATGCCATAAATAGGGCTTGCAGGGTTATTCTTGGCAGCAGGGTTAACCACGTCGTTTGCACCAACAATAAATACTACGTCGGTAGTTTCAAACTCAGGGTTGATGTCTTCCATTTCTTTCAGCTTGCTGTAATCAACGTTACTTTCAGCAAGCAATACGTTCATGTGGCCCGGCATACGTCCTGCCACAGGGTGAATAGCATATTTCACTTCCACACCATGTTCTTCCAAAATCATTTCAAGCTCGTGCATTACGTGCTGAGCCTGTGCAACAGCTAAACCATAACCCGGAACAATAACAACCTTTTTAGAATAATTCATTAATACTGCTGTATCGCTGATGGAAATATCTTTTACTGTACCTCCTGTTGGGCCCGCTGTAGATGCTCCGGCAGTGCCTGCACCAAATGCACCAAATACCACACTGAATAGTGAACGGTTCATACCTTTACACATAGCCACAGTTAATAATGTACCTGCAGAACCTACCAATATACCACCGGTAAGCATTACTTCATTGTGATAAAGGAAACCTCCTGCCGCAGCAGCAAGACCTGTAAATGAGTTTAAGAGAGAGATAACCACCGGCATATCAGCGCCACCGATCGGCAATACGAACATGATACCGTAGAATAATGCAAGGCATAATGTAATAACTGCAAAGTTCATATCCGTAATTCCGGCAAACGTAATGTAAGCGCCAAAACCAAGAGTTACCACTAATATGATGGCGTTAATAATATTGTAAAAAGGTAAACGTGGATTACTGTTAAGGTTACCGTTAAGCTTTAAGAATGCTACAACGCTACCTGAGAAAGATACGCTACCGATAATAAGTCCGGCCATAACCATACTTATTAATTTCATGTGGCCTGCGTGTTCCGGAAATTCCATAAAAGAAATTAACGCAGCGCAGGCGCCACCCATACCATTAAAGATAGATACCAACTGAGGCATCGCGGTCATCTTAACTTTCTTTGCCGTCATCCAGCCTATTACAGTACCAATTGCAATTGCACCGAATAACAATCCATATACGATAGGTGTGATGGCGTTCTGGCGAAGGAATATAGTGCCTATAATAGCAAGCGTCATACCTGCCGCAGCTATCAGGTTACCTTTACGTGCACTTTCAGGCTTGCTCAGCATTTTCAATCCGAGAATGAATGTTACTGATGCAACCAGGTAAATAATGTCGAGTATTACCGTACAGTTCATAATTGTATTTAATTTTTAATGTGGAATTTTAAATTTTTAGCATTTAAAATCTGGCATTATTTTTTGGGTTTCTTTTTAAACATTTCGAGCATACGGTCGGTTACTACAAAACCACCAACCACGTTCAGTGTACCCAATATAACAGCTAAAAAGCCAAGTATAAGGGTTAGCGGTTTGGAAGGATCAGAATTCAGCAGCACTATAATAGCACCCACAACTACAACACCGTGTATAGCATTAGCACCCGACATAAGCGGAGTGTGCAATACTGATGGCACGTGCCCGATAACCTCAATACCAACAAAAACCATTAGCACCAGCATAAATATCATTTGCTGATGCGATTCGAAAAACGTAACTAAGTGATCTAAATTCATACTATTATGCGTTTACAGGTTGTTTTACTAGCGAAGCGTGGACAGCAGCGCCCTTGTGTGTAATCAGCGAGCCTTTGGTTATTTCTTCTTCCATTTCCCATTTAAAACCATCGTTGGTAGCAAGATGATAAAGGAAGGTTGAAATGTTCTTTGCATACAATTCACTTGCGTTAAGCGGCAATAAACTAGGCAGGTTCGACTCGCCCAATATTTTTACACCATTCGGTGTTACAATGTTCTCATTCATTTTGCTGCCCACTACGTTTCCGCCTTGTTCTACAGCCATATCTATAATTACTGAACCATTGCGCATGCTCTTCACCATTGCCTCGCTGATAAGTACAGGCGCTTTTCTGCCCGGAATAAGAGCAGTGGTAATTACTATATCTGCTTCAGCAACATGCTTACCAATAAGCTCCTGTTGCATTTTCAGAAATTCGTCAGATACACCTTTTACATATCCGCCTTCTATCTTTATTGATGCATCACCTTTTACTTCAATAAATTTTCCACCTAATGATTCTACCTGTTCTTTTGTTTCCGGTCTAATATCAGATACTTCTACAATAGCGCCTAAACGCTTTGCGGTTGCAATTGCCTGTAAGCCTGCAACACCGGCACCCATAATAACTATACGGCTTGGTTTAATTGTACCTGCTGCAGTCATCATCAGTGGGAATATTTTACCTAATGCGTCAGCTGCCAGTATTACAGATTTGTAACCTGCAAGGTTGGCTTGTGAACTGAGGGCATCCATTTTCTGTGCACGTGAAATACGCGGAATAGCATCAACCGAAAAAGCCGATATACCTGCTTTGGCACAGGCATCAACCAGTTCAGGGTGGGTAGCTGCATACATGAATGATAGCAGTACTGTATCTTTTTTCATGTTTGCGATATCCTGCACCGATGGGGCATTTACAGAAAGTACCACATCAGCCGAAGCAAATAACTCCTTGCGATCAGCTACAATAGTTGCACCAGCGGCGGTGTACAGATCATCGGCAAAATAAGAGTTTGCACCGGCGCCTTTTTCAATGGTGCAGGTAAATCCTTTTTTCACAAGGTCCTTCACCACATCGGGCGAAAGGGCAACCCTGTTCTCTTTCAGTTTGGTTTCTTTGGGTACGGCTATTTTCACGGTTAAATATGTTTATAAAGTTCTTAAAGTTATAAAGTTTGTAAAGTTCTTAAAGCTATAAAGGTGCAATCACTTTTTACTTTATAAACTTTATGAACTTTCAACTCTATGAAATTGAGCAAAACGTATAGGTGACAAAAGTAAAAATATTTACGAGAAATGAAAGAAATATAAATGAGGGTTTTGTTAGTACTGGAAAAGCCTTCATTCATCTTATAAAATATACTTAATATCTGCTTCATATTAGTTGAATAGTTTTACCATCAGGTATTAAAACTACAATGGAAAAACTTCCTGAGCTAACTCACTATTTGGCAGTGTATGGGTATTATGCTGTTTTTCTATTTGTGTTCCTTCAGCAAATAGGTGTACCTAATCCTATCACAAATGAGTTTGTACTTATTTTTTGTGGATACCTTTCATATACGGCAACGCTCAATTTTTATAAAATAATTGGTGTAGCTGTAGTGGCCGATTTTGTCGGAACCATGTTATTGTTCTTTGTGTTTTATTTTTTCAGTCAGTGGATAATTTCACATTCTCCCAAATGGTTGCCCTTAAAAGGCCAGGCAATTGAAAATTTAAAAACACGTGTTGCAAATAAAGGAGAGTGGGGAATATTTGCAGCCCGCATGACACCATTTTTGCGCGGTTATGTTTCGGTTGTTGCAGGTATGCTTACAATAAAACGTAAAGCATTTTCGCTGACTGTTATTATTTCTGCACTATTGTGGAATACTGCATTTGTATTAACTGGCCGTTTACTTGGCCCTTATTGGGATACGGTATTGCGCAAAAGCGGGCTTATTCAAAATATTTTGCTCATTATTTTGCTTATAGTAATACTCGTTTTTGCCGGTAAATACTTTCAGCGAAAACAATTGGAAAAAGAAAAATAGAGTTTACTTTTTCTTTTTGGCAGCCTGTTGTTCCTTCATCATTTGCTCTAACCTGGCCTGGAACTTCGATTGCTTGATAGGCTTAGCTTTATTCTCCTGCATTTTGCGGTGCAATGCGCCTTCGTCAATAAACTTACGTGCAAGGAATGTTTGCCCGAAGGTGATAAGGTTGGCAAGGAAATAGTAATAGCTGAGTCCGGCTGAATAGCTGTTCAGTACTCCAAGGAACACAACCGGCATCAGGTACATCATCCATTTCATCATCTTGGCCATCTGGTCGGTGCCACCTGCAGGGCCACCGCCCATCAGTTGCTGGTTCGATGCAATGTACAGGTATTGCGATAAGGTCATAAGCAATGCAAACAGACTTATATGGTCTCCATATAATGGTATGGAGAAATGATGGAACGTATAAATAGAATCGTAGGTTGAAAGATCCTTCGCCCATAAGAAATGCTGCTGGCGTAATTCAATTGAAGCAGGGAAGAAGCTGAACAATGCTGTTAAAATTGGTAATTGCAACATTACAGGCAAGCAACCAGCCATTGGGTTAATGCCCGCTTTTTTATAAAGCGCCATAGTGGTTTGTTGCTTTTTTACGGCATCTTCGGTCTTCGGGTATTTTTTGTTTATCTCATCTATCTCCGGTTTCAGTATGCGCATTTTAGCCGATGACACATAGGTACGGAACGCAATAGGGAAGAGGAGGGCCTTAATAACAAGTGTCAGTATCAATATTACCAAACCATAGTTCATGTTGAACCTGTTCAGGAAATCGAAAAGAGGGATAATAAGCCAGCGGTTAAGCGGCTTGCCAAACCAACCAAATACACCGGTGCCAAGGTCAATCAGTTTTTCATACTGCATTTCAGTATCCTCTGAATAGCTCTTCAGTAATTTATAGTTATTCGGGCCGAAATAAAACTGCATGTTAAAAGTTTCATTCGGTTGGTGCGTATAAGGTATGGTAACCGATGCGGTATAATCTTTTACATGTGCCGAATCTTTAGGAGTAGCAGTAGCTACCTGCGGGCTGCCTAATTTATCGTTGGTAATAAGTATGGTAGAAAAGAACTGTTGCTTGAATGCTATCCAACTGACATCGGTAGGCAATGTTTTCTTTTCATCTTTCATAGGTGAAAGATTATCTACATCACTTCCACGGAACTTATAATATATAGTAGCTGCACGGCGTTGCTTGGTCATGTCCGATTCCTGGGTAGGCGCTATCATAGACCATTCCAGGCTGATTTCCTGTGCATTGGGTGGTATTATGTTTTGCAGGCCGACAGTCTTAACCTGGAATCCTACTAAATAGCTTCCTTTTTTAAGCGTGTATATATATTGTAAGTATTTACCCGGATCAGCTGTGTTCAACTGCATAGTTAAAATAGAAGAATCGCCTTGTGTAACCAAAGTGCCCAAGGGAGAAAAATACAATGAGTCGGTAGACGAGAAGGATGAATATGCATTCAATACTAAACCAAAGTGTGTATCTTCAGGTTTGAAGAGGATCAAAGGAGTTCCCGCACTTGTTTTAAATTTCTTCAGTTCAACGCTACTTATTTTACCGCCTTTTGCCGATACGGTTGCCTTCAGCAGGTCGTTCTCTATTACAATATCATTACCGGTGCCTGTATGTGAAGTATAAAAAATGCCATATTTCTGGCGTTCGCTATTTGCATTGTTAGCTGAATCTGCAATACGGGCTGAATCTGTTAATACAACCGGGTGTGCTTTTGCTTGTTCAGCAGCAGCCATTTGGTCATTTCTCGCCTTTTCTACACGGGCAACAGAATCGCGTTTAGCCTTTTCTTTTTCAATATCTTTTTGTGAAGGGGTCTGGTACCATAGCCATCCGAAAACCAACAAACCTATAAGGAATAGCCCTAAATATGACGAATTGTCTTTTTGCATACTAATTTTTAAAACCTTTTTTGAAAGCGAGCGCAAATATATCAAAGAGTAGGACGTGGTGAAAAGAAAAATACGCTAGCCTTGTTTCTCCGGCTACCTTAACATGATTATCAGTTTTTATTATGTTCAACACAGAGTTCACGGAGAATTATGAGCTTCACAGAGATAAAGGGTTAGATTTTTAACATCATTGAAATGGAATATTTTTTGCAACAATCCAAAGTTCAATTTTTGTCTTAAAATCCACATAATTCATCGGAAATCTGAAACGAATTAGATAATATTGCGTATAACCATTAAAAATATTGAGAATAAGTGCATTAACAGCGTGTTAAAAAAATATTACCCTTTTATTTGGTTTTGATTTTCAGATTGTGTAATTTTATGTTTTAAATGTGGAGAGAAAAAAGTATAGGAAATTTGTTCGGAGATTAAAGATTCCCTTTTTATACTGTTAATCAAGGAAAGGAAGAGTTTACAGGAATTAAAGAATTAAAACTTTATATATTTTATTGCGTATTAAATATTTACAAAATACAACTGCATGAAAAGGATTATTACAAAACAGAATGGTTTTAGCGCTTTAGTACAATCAGCCGGAAGAAGGTTAAGTATTGTTGCTTTGAGTTTAGGCTGTCTATTGCCTTTTGCTACTATAGCCCAGCAAATGAAGCCAAACCCTAAAGAATATATGTTTTATGGAGGAGATTCCTTGCAAGGATTTGACATTGCTGCTGTTTACCAGAATGCTATGCTTGCAGGATGGGCGAAAGGCGAACTTTCTGTATTTATGTTTAAACAGGAATTTGCATTCGTAAATTCAAAATATAATAATAGCCTCGAAAGAAAAACAGATTCTTTGCATGCAGTAAATAAATTCAGAAGTCGCGATGGACGATTGGTTTCAATACATAAATTGAATATTGATTGGGATAAGCAAAATAAAATAAATGAAGGACGGGCAAAACATTTTGAAGAGAGTCGTGAGTATATGAGGACTCATAAGCCAATGGCAAGCGGATGCGCTAACCTTGATTTTGGGGATGGAAATAATTATAATAACTGGAGTGGTGATTGGGCAGAGAATGGCCTTGATTATCCTACTCCCAATTCAAGCCCTGGTTCTGTAGTGTATTGGCCAGGCCCCCCTCCTGCAGGAACCCCAAACTGGACGATGAGCACAGCCCAGCTTAATGCACAGGAAATAGCCCCGCCGGCCAGTAACGCAACTCCCATAACAAAGGGGTTAAATGCCAATGTTGTAACATCATGTTCATGGGTAACATTGTGTAATGCTGCTGCAGGTAATGATCCTTGTAGTTCTACCGGTACTCCCTTCCCGCAGCTATGCCCTTATGTAAGTTTCCCATACAGTATGCGTTTAGGCGGTGCAGATGTTAATCTTGGATATGGTTATACTTTTAATGCCGGCTCTGATCCGAAATGCGGAAAGGGTGATCCGACTGGCAATGGCAATGGTACCGATGATATAGAAGAACCTGCTACCAGTGGTTATTATACAGGCCAGGGTGAATATATGCAAGATTCGATCTTTATTACCAAGGCTAATTGCCTGCTTACTGTTTATTTTGCCGGAGTTTTAAATACCGGAGGCAATAGCCATACTGATGTTCAACAACCCTGGGGAGGATTTCAGGCTCTTTCAAAAGGTGTTTATCTTCCTTGTTTAAATTATTTTCAGGAAGCAACAGGAGGAAGTACACTTCCTAATGCGGGCTATAAACCTGGTAAGCCAATAAATCCTTATTATAATTATCCCCCTGCAACGACTTCAGATTGTTATTATATACCATGGACTGCAATTGCTTTTAACTGTTCGGGATATATAAATCAATGGGTGACATTGCAGTACTTTGCCGTAGGTTGTTCACCGGGCGCTCACTTTGCCTATTTCTATTTCGATGCTACTTGTGGCCCTTTAACCCTACCTGTTACTAACCCAAGCTGCGGTACGGGTACTATTACGGCTCCTCCGGGTGCTTATAGCTACCAATGGAGCGGTCCATGTATCAGTGGCAGTTCTACAAACCAAACAGTAAATGTTACCTGTTCAGGTACCTATTCTTGTACAGTCGATCTTTCAAATGATCCAAGCTGTGCTTATGTAATGGATACAACCATTACAATAAGCTCAAACCCAACACTAACTGTAACGGCAACATCACCTTCTATATGTACGGGTGGTGCGGGTACAACAATTAACGCAAGTGGTGCAGGAGCAGGCGGCAGCTATACCTGGTCACCAAGTACCGGCCTAAGCGCAACAACAGGTTCAAGCGTAACAGCTAACCCTGCATCAACAACAACCTACACTATAACCGGTACCACATCACCTCTTGGTTGTGTGGGTACAGGCACGGTAGCAGTAAAAGTAACTACAACACCAACGGTAACAGCGGTATCTTCCACTTCGTTTACTATATGTTCGGGCCAATCGTCTACCTTACAGGTTACAGGTGGTGGCACTTATTCATGGAGCAATGGCTCAAGCGGTTCAAGCATAACGGTTACTCCACCAGTGGGTATAAATACGTACAGTGTAACTGCCACTAATGGTGGATGTACCAGTGCTTCAGCAGTTACGTTTACAGTAACGGTTAACCAAACCCCAACCGTTACAGCTTCTGCTTCTCCTTCCACACCTATATGCTCGGGTTCGTCGACCCATTTAACCGGTGGTGGTACAGGCGTAGGTGGTACATATACATGGACACCTCCGACCGCATTAACCAATACCAACCAGGATACTACAACAGCAAGCCCAACTACTACCACAACATATACGGTAGTGGGTACAACAACAGCGGGCTGTTCCAACACTACACCTGCAACCGTAGTAGTTACGGTAAATACAACGCCAACGGTAACTGCTTCAGCGGCCCCATCTGCTAATATATGTTCCGGTGGTTCAACTACGTTAAAAGCGAGCGGTGCTGCGACATACGTATGGAACACAACTCCGGTACAAACAACTGCAAGTATTACGGTAAGTCCTACTGTAACTACTACATATACTGTAACAGGTACCAGCGCCGCAGGCTGTAGCAATAGTAATTCTACCTTTACTTTGGTAGTTAATGTAACACCAACACCAACGGTAACACTTACCGGTGGTACAACCCAGACAATTTGCCCGGGTAATACAGATACATTAAAAGCAAGTGGTGCAACCAATTATATTTGGAGTACCGGTTCTACAAGTGATACAACTATAGTTAAACCTTCAGTTAATACTACTTATACGGTAACCGGTACTAATGGCGCTTGTTCATCGGGCGCAGTTGTGGTTACTGTAAATGTAGGTGCTATAAATGTGGTGGTAACATCATCTTCTGGCAATACCGTATGTTCCGGAACGTCAGATACATTAAAAGCTACTGGCGCTTCAAGCTATACCTGGTTGCCTGGCCCTGTAACCGGCGCTACATTAATTGTAAACCCAGCCAGAGCTACTACTACGTATACTGTAACAGGTACCGGCGGAAGTGCCGGCTGTAGCGGTACAACACAATATACGTTAACCGTAAATACTTCGCCAACTGTAACAGCAGGATCAACAAACCCTACAGGTACAGTGTGCTCTGGCGATACAACACAGGCATACGTAACTGTTACCGGTTCAGGAACTCCTCCGTATAGTTATAACTGGGGTACTACTCCTGTTCAAACCCACGATACAGCTTATGGCCTGGGTGCAGGAACCTATACTGTTACTATTACCGATGCCAACAAGTGTACATCTGATACGGCAACTGTAACTATAAGCATTAGTAACCTGGTGATAAATACTACGGTGAGCTCAGCAACACTATGTAATGGTGATTCGGCTACTATTACCGCAAGCGGAGCTACATCATATATATGGAGCACAGGCGCAACTACATCAAGTATAACAGTTCACCCAACCAAGGACTCAGTATTTACCGTAATGGGTTCTACCAGTGGAACATGTAAGGACAGTATATCTGATACTATAAAAGTGAATGCACTACCAACGGGTGTTGCAGCATCTTCATCTGCCGGCGATACTATTTGCAGTGGCGGAGCTGGTACAACCTTAACAGGAACAGGTGCAGGTGTGGGTGGTACATATACATGGATACCGGGCGGACCAGGTTCAAGTATAAATGTTAACCCATCTTCAACAACAACATACTCCCTTGTAGGAACAAATGCCGGTGGTTGTAATGATACAACAACTATCGTGATAACCGTAAATACTGCACCTCCTATAACCATTTCAATATCAGGTTCGGGTAGTAGTACGGTTTGTTCAGGCCAACCGGTAACCTTATCGGCAAATGGTGGTAGCGCAACTACAACTTATTTGTGGAGCAATGGTTCTACAAACCCTAGTATTACAGTCACACCAACCAGCGATACCGTATTCAGTTTAATTGCAAGTAATGGCCCATGTGCTGATACTTTGGCTAAAATACCGGTTAATGTATATCCTCCATTGGCGGTTACCATTAACTCTGATACTACCTGTATAGGAATGAATGAAACTGTAACAGCAACCGCTACCGGTGGAGAACCGGGCTACACGTATAGCTGGAATACAGGTGCGGCAAGCAGTTCAATCACTATTGTGCCTTTAGTTAATACTACAACAGTATCATGTACAGTACAGGATGCCTGCGGGGCTTCTCAAACAGTTAGCGCTACGGTAACCGCATACACAGCGCCTGTTCCTAAGTTTACAGCGAACCCGCCAAGTATACTGGGCGGCCAGTATGTAGCGTTTATTGATTCTACTACCGGTGCAACCAGTTACTACTGGACATTTGGCAACGGTACTACATCAACAGCCTTCGACCCGTATGTACAATATATAGTGGCAGGAGATTATATAGTAACCCTGGTTGCATCGAATGCGGGTTGCAGTGATACAGCGCGCGAAACCGTACAGGTGACAAATGCGTTGATCATTCCTAACGTGTTCACACCGAATGCAGGCAATGGCATAAACGATGTGTTCCATGTTACCTTTACAGATGCCAAAACCTACAACATTGAAATATTCAATCGCTGGGGACAAAGAGTGTTCACCTCTGATTCTCCGAATACCGACTGGGATGGAAGAAGCGGTGGTGGTGTAATGGAATCGGACGGTATATATTACTATGAAATAACGGCTACCACCTTCGAAGGTAAAACCGTAAATTATCATGGGTACGTGCAGTTGATAAGCAAGCAATAGGCAGTTAAGAGTTTATAAAGTATAGGTTCCGTTTTTTATTCAAAAAAAATACAACCCCTGACGATAAATGTCAGGGGTTTTTTACGGCCTTATCCAAGAACTAAAACGATTTAATAGTCCAATTTTTGCAATTTTTGGCAGGTTATCAAGGAAATAAATGAAAAAAATGAACAATTTAATAACGCAACATATTTCTTTGGAGGCTTTGATTTTCATACAGTTGTATAATAAAAGTGAATATTACACAAAAGCCGGTTGAGAAATCAGTGGAACCAGTTTGCTTTTACATCGTAGAATAAACTATATTCATGGATTAAATCTACCCTGAAAATGAGAAACTCTTACTTTTTACAAGTTCTCTTTCGCAAACATTTATCATTGTTTTGCTTTATTTTATTTTTTGTACATTCAATCTATGCACAAAATATAATTTCGGCAAATAAACAGACCCCGGCAAAATCTGAATTACCAAAAACATGGGTTGCCAAGGTATTTGACCATAAATTGTTTATTGAAAACAAAGGCCAATACGACGAGGACCTTACAAACAATAAAAAAGTACTGTTTTATGCCAAACTGGGTGGCGAAATACAAACCTATTTTCATAACGATGGCATTACTTTTAAACATGTAAAGTTCATTAAGGATCCGTCAATTAATGATGACGACGATAAAGCAGGGAAAAAGGAGCACGATGACATGGAAACCCCGCACATTGCTGTAGTTACAAATCTTTCTGCCCAATGGGTAGGTGCTAACCCGAATGTAACTATTGAAGCAGGTGAAGAACAATCGTACCCTGAAATAGACCATACCAAAACACAACTGAATATTATAGCGAATCTTTTCAAAAAAATCACGTATAAAAATATGTACCCGGGAATAGATGTGGAGTATGTGTTTCCTGATGGTGAAAAAGAAGGGTTGAAGTATACGCTTATAGTGCACCCCGGAGCAGACCTTTCAAAAGTAAAACTTAATTATGCAGGGGCTTCTTCATTGAAAGCCGATGAGCAAGGCAATGTATGGGTGAAAAACGACCTTGGTACATTTACTGACCATGCACCGGTAAGCTATTACCAGGAAGGCGGCCAAGCCAATGTGAAATATGTTATCGACGGAACTGAAGAGTCGTTTGAAGTTGGTGGTAATTACGATAAAACAAAAACATTGATTATTGATCCGTGGACTACTACTGGTTCCTTAGGTTTCACTAGCTATGGAAATGCATATAAAGTAGATTTTGATTATAACGGAAATGTATACGTATACGGAGATTATGCCCCATACCGGTTAGCTAAATTTAATGCTGCTACCGGCGTTGAAGCATGGAACTCTACAACATTTAATTATGATAATGGATCTGGGGGCTGGTATAAAACGTATTGCGGTGATTTTTCAGTAGATAAAAATACAGGCGAATGCTATGTTGGAGAAGGGTATGATCCTAACGGAGCCTGGATGGAGAAAGTAAGGCCATCAGATGGTTTTCTTCTTAAAAAAAATAATGCGGGCGTCGATTTCTCTGAAATGTGGAGATTGAGTTTTGATGCCTGTGCAAATGATATTATTATTGGTGGAGGTGGAACGAATAGCCCCAGTTCCCAGGTTGCAGTATTTGATACTACCAATCTGAATGTTACTGCATACAATCCATTAGGTGTAAATGATGGAGGGCACGATGTGTATGGCATGGCTCTTGACCCGGTTGGCGGCTATTGTTTTATGGCTGTTCCTAATTCACTTGTGGGCGCCGATGGATTATATGATAATTATCTTTTCTCAGTGGCCCTGGCCACTCCGGGTTCTACTGCAGTTACTCCATATCCTGATAATTATAATTTCCAGGAATATAGTTCTGTTGCGTATGTTGGCCCGGGAGCAGATCCTTTATCAGCTAACGGAAATACAGCCAATGCTATGAACTGTATGGCAGTTAGCCCTAATTACGTTTTTATGTATGATGGTAAATCTCTTAAAAGATATACTAAAGCAACAAATGGTTACCAGGCTACAAAAACTGTAGGTACCAATGGTACCCAGTATAACCAGGGTGGTACAGATGCTGACGGATGTGATAATGTGTACATTGGTAATGGTAATAATATTGTTACGTATGCATCTTCCTTAGGCGCTGCCACCTCTACAACAGCCGTGCCCGGAACTAATAATTCAAATACTATTTACGATCTCAGGCTGGGGGTAAACCAACAAACCATTTATACCTGTGGTGCAGGTTTTGTGGCTGTACAGGCAAACCCTATTTATAGCAGTTTGGTTTCAGCGGCCTCAACTTCAGTTACAAATACAACATGTGGTTTAAATAACGGATCTGCTACCGCAACCCTTACCTTATGCAATGCTGCTCCCAGTGGCACGGTTTCTTATTTATGGAGTCCTGGCGGAGAAACAACGCAAACAGTTACCGGGCTGTCAGCTGGCACCTATACAGTAAGTATGACTGTCGGCTGCGGTACCTTGTACATTACTACTGCCACAGTTGGTGGCTCTTTGCCGGGTAACCCTACCGGTATATCAGCAGGTGCAACTACACCTATATGTTCTGGCGCTACTTTAACTTTAAACGGAAGCGGCACAAATGTTACGACATGGAGTTGGACAGGGCCTAACGGATTTATTTCCGGGGTTCAAAACCCTACAATACCAAATGTTACAACTGCAGATTCAGGGGTATATACGTTAACGGCAAGTAATACCTGTGGTTCAGCGCCTGCAGCTACGGTTGATGTTTCAGTTAACCCAACACCTACAGTAACTGTTTCCGCTAACCCTTCAGCAACTATATGTTCTGGTTCTTCAACAATATTATCAGGATCGGGCGCTGCAACATATTTATGGAGTGATGGTGAAACCACCTCGAACATAACCGTAAGCCCAACATCAAACACAACTTATACGGTAACCGGTACTACATCGGGTTGCAGTAATACCACACCTGCAACTATAACCGTAAATGTAAATACTACGCCCACCGTAACTATAACAGCAAATCCTTCAGCATCTATATGTTCAGGTACATCTGTAACGCTTACTGCAAATGGGGTTGGCGGCGGTGGTACGTATGCATGGAATGATGGAGAAACTACATCTTCTATATCAGTAAGCCCAACTTCAACTACTACTTATACCGTTACCGGTACTGGTGCCGGAAACTGCAGCAACAGCAATTCTGTAGCAACCCAGCTGGTTACTGTAACCACCACCCCAACAGTAGTAGTTAGTCCTTCCCCAACTGGTATATGTCCCGGTGGTTCGGTATTACTTACGGCAAACGGGAGTACTGCGTATTTATGGAGCACAGGAAATACTACAGACACAATGACGGTTAGCCCTGCGGTTAGCACTACGTATACTGTAAACGGCACCAACGGGGCTTGTGGCGGCGCTCCGGCTACTGCAATAGTAAATGTGGGTACTTTAACGGTTACTGCAGTTCCAACAAGTTCTACAATATGTTCAGGAACGTCGACTACAATAAATGGAGGTGGAGCAACACAATACACATGGAGTACGGGTTCTACAGCTACATCTATTACGGTTAGTCCAACATCCACAGCAACTTATTCTGTGTTAGGAACTTCAGGCGTAACCGGCTGTACCGCTACAGCCACAGTTACCATAAATGTTAATGCGACACCAACAATAAACACTTCATCACTAACCGCAAACGTTTGTCCCGGCGATTCAACCAAGTCATTTGGTACAATAACAGGCGGCGGAACAGGGCCTTTTGTTTATAGTTGGAGCAATGGTTCTACAAAC